>WNGQ01000319.1_pt1 | contig 48961 bp, 42 predicted proteins | sample 5407661 | NCBI WGS metagenome assembly WNGQ01 (sample SAMN13153382, study PRJNA577476) | soil metagenome | isolation source: 60 cm soil or saprolite under Garry oak tree replicate 2 | place: USA:California | collected 2016-06-15 | reverse complement strand
CACAACGAAACGGTGCGGGCGCACTGCCAGCCCAAGGGAACCATGCAGAGTGAGGAGGTGGATATCTTCGGGCCGGACGGTGATCTCAAGCCCGAGGTGCACACGATCATCGGCATGGCAAAGGCATCGCGCGCCGTCATTTCCGCAGGGCACATGGCTCCCGATCGCATCACCGCGCTGCTGGAGGCGGGCAAGAGAGCCGGGCACCGCCAGTTCGTCGTCAGCCACCCGAACTTCATCATTGAGGCTGAGCGGGAGCAGGTCGCCAACTATGCCGACCTCGGCGCGACGATCGAGCACGAGTTGGTCTTTTATGACCACGAACGAACCTTCCCGCTGCAGACGCTCGTGGACTGGGTTGCGTTCATCGGCCCCGAACGGACCTCGCTGGCCTCAGATCTCGGCCGGGAAGGGCGTGCGCTTCCGGTGGAGGCGTATCGCCGGGTGATTCCGCTCCTCCTGGATTCGGGAATCAGCGAAAACGACATTCGGCAGATGATCGCCGTCAATCCTGCTCGCCTGCTCGGATTGGAGGACCGATGAACGCGACTCGTGCGCGCGAGGGCTGGATCAGCTTCCCCGAGAAGCTACGGACGTCGGATCGGTGCGTATTGGGCACGTGGGTGAAGATCCCCGCCCTGGAGACGGTGGAGCTGCTCGCTGTGGCGGGCTTCGACTTCATCGTTATCGACCACGAGCACGCGCCGATGACACTCGAGTCTGCCTACCGTGCGACTGTGGTCGCGCAGTCGCTCGGCATGCACGTGCTGGTTCGCACACCCGACCGAAGCGGCAACTACACGCAGCGACTGCTCGACATGGGCGTCGACGGTCTGCTCATTCCGCAAGTGAGCTGCGGCGCGGAAGCTCGACGCGTCGTCTCGGAAATGGTGCACGCGCCGCGTGGGCACCGAGGAATGGGCATCACCTCGCGAGCTGGCATGTGGGGCGGTCTGTCCCACGCGGAATACATCCGCCGTGGCACCGAGGAGACGATGCGAGGCGTGCAGATCGAGAGCCTCGACGCGCTCGGCGATATCGAGGCGATCCTTGACACCCCAGATCTGAACGCGGCCTTCCTCGGGTCCGGAGATCTGTCGATGTCGACGGGTCTGTCTCGTGCGGACCCTGCGTTCCAGGCCTACATCGATACGTTCCTTGCGGCCACCTCGAAGCGCGGCGTGCCGGCTGGGACCGCCGTCGGCAACGGAGCCGCGGCAGTTGCTGCCGCCGAACAGGGGTTTATCTTCGTGATGGTGAGCAACGACGCCCAGATGTTCGGCCAGGTGGCACGCTCGGTTCTGGCCGCATCCAGGAACAGCGGGTAGCAGCGATGGACTCTTCGTCAGCGGACAGCATCGAGGAGCCGAGCTACGGCTCTGCATCCATTCAATCGGTCGAGCGCGCCGTGCAACTGCTGCGCCTTTTCCTGCCCAACCGCGGCCTGTTGGGACCAACGGAGATCGCGCAGCTCAGCGGCATGTCAGTGTCGACCGCCCACCGCTACTGTTCGGCGCTCCGCCGCGCTGGGCTGCTGCGGTATGAGGCCGACACCGGAAGGTACGGCCTGGGCGGCGGCTGCATCGAGCTGGGTCTCGCGGCAACCGAGAGCCTTCCTGTGGTCGAGCTGGCGAGGCCGTTGTTCTCTGAACTCGTGCAACGGGTCGATCGTACGGCGGTCCTGGGTGTTTGGGACGAGGAGGGTGTTCGGATTGTTGAAGTGAACGACCACACCAGCGCAATTGCGCGTATCTCGGTTCGTGTGGGCTCGAGGCTTTCGGTGTTCACGACTGCTCAAGGACTGATCTTCCTGGCGTTCGACAGGCGAGTTCGGCAGAGATTCGCTCGGAGCCCTGAAATCGACTCGGTCGCGGAAACCTTGAAGGCCATCGAGCGCGATAAATGTGCCATTGTCAGCGCTGCCGGCGGCGAGAAGGTGATACCCGGTATCACAACGGTCGCCGTGCCAGTATTTCTCGGCGATCTTGTCGTTGCCACAGCCGCGATCATCGGATCGACGGAAAGCATGCCCACGTCAGCGGACTCCCGGATCGTTGATCACCTGCGCGAGGTCGCGACGCAGTTGGGCCGTCAGTTGTCCGGCCAGTAGCCACTCACCGCGAGAGAGGGTTGCCAATGCCATTTGATCCATCAGATGCGCGCTCGAAACTCAGCCCTGGAGCCGGTTCCGGGAACACCGTGGTGCCGACGTCGTTCGCTGGCGCCGAGTACCTGCGGTTCTATGAGCTGCCGCCGACGGTGCAGCGTCCGGGCGGAAGCTCCTGGATCGGGCGAGGCCAGAACTTCGTTCTCGAGTACACGGATCTCGATGGCGAGCTGGAGCTCACGAGGCGGAATCAGCCCGACGAGTACGCGGTGCTGCTTCCCGACGCAACTGTCACCGCGGAGTTCACCACCAGCGCCGAACGTCTCTCTGTAGCCGGCGACAGTCTCACCTTCGTCCCTCCCGGCGACAGCACGGTTCGGCTGAGCGGAACTGGCAGGGTGATCAGGCTCCTCACCGCCCAAGCGAGCGACCTGGCAGCCAGCGCGGCGAACGCCGCTTCATATGTCGACGACCACCCGAATGTTGCTCCGCTGGTGCCGTGGCCGGAGCCGGTCAGCGGCTACAGACTGCACGCTTACAGCCTCGACGTCCCTGGCCTGGAGTCCCCGCCGTTTCGGATCTTCCGCTGCACGACATTCATGGTGAACTACATAAGGCCAACTAAAGGCCCGCGGAATGTGAAGAAGATGTCTCCGCATACGCACGATGACTTCGAGCAGTGCTCACTGGTTATCTCAGGTGAATATGCACATCACATCAGGTGGCCGTGGTCGACGGACCTCGATACCTGGCGACCAGACGATCACGAGCTGTGCGGGAGTCCATCCGTCTGCGTCATCCCGCCACCCACCATCCACACTAGCCAAGCGATCGGATCAGGTACGAATCACTTGATCGATATCTTCGCGCCGCCGCGCGTCGACTTTTCTCGCATGAAGGGCTGGATCCTCAACGCGGACGACTATCCGGCGTCGCCCGAAGTCTAGCGCCGAACGGGAGCGCTGACGGAACGGCAGGCCGCCCGCCCCCGGTGGGGGAGCGGGCGGCCGGAGTCGGGGCTGCTGCTGTGTCAGCCGCGGCGGTAGCGCGCGACGGCCACGGGGACGAAGACTGCCAGGAGGGCGGCTCCCCACAGCAGCGAGCGGATCACGTAGTAGCTGGCGCTGTGGCCGAGGGCGGCTTCGGCGACTGGGCCCTCGGTGAGGGCGCGGATCGCGTCCACCATCACGGTGAGCGGCTGGTTCTGGGCGAAGGACTGCATCCAGCCGGGCATCGTCTGGACGGGGACGTAGGCGCTGGACACGAACGTCAGCGGGAAGACCATGAGCGACATGCCCTGGGCGGCCTGGGCGTTGCCGGCGAACAGCCCGAGGGTGAGGAAGACCCACTCGAACACAAAGCCCAGCACCACCAGAAGCGCGAAGGCGAGCAGCGCGTCCCGTACCGAGCCGTGGAGGCGGAAGCCCACGGCGAAGCCGACGGCCATGCTGACGACCATGCCGTACACCACCAGGGCGGTGTCGGCCAGTGCCCGGCCGGCCAGCACGGCGCTCCTCGGGATGGGCAGCGAGCGGAGCCGGTCGACGAAGCCCTGCTCCAGGTCCTCGGCCATCCCGGCGGCCGAGCCCATGCCGGAGAACAGGATGCCGGTGGTGATAAACCCGGGGATGAGGAAGTCGACGTAGCTCAGGCCACCCGCCAGGCTGCTCCCGATCGCACCGCCGAACACGTAGCGGAAGATCACCAGGAACAGCGCGTTCTGGATGGTGCCGACGACGACCAGCTGCGGGGTGCGCAGGAACTTCAGGATCCCGCGCTTGGCGATCCCCAGCGAGCTGGCCCACAGGTTGGCGGATGGCTGGATGGTTGGTGCGAAGGTGGTGGTCACGTCAGTCTCGCTTTCCGCTCTGGCCGGTCAGTGCAAGGAAGACTTCGTCGAGGGTCGGGGGGCGCAACCCGATGTCGTCGACGGCGGCACCGGCCGCGTCCAGCAGCTGGAGGGCGTCCCGAAGCCGGTCGGTGCCCGCCTCGACCGCCACGCTGACGCGGCGGGTGGCCTCCTCGACCTGCGGCTGGCCGTGATCGAGGCGGCCCAGGGCGGCGGCCACCGTGGCCAGGTCGGCCCGGTCGCGCACGTGGACCTCGATGACATTGCGGCCCGCCTGCTGCTTGAGCTCGGTGGGCGTGCCGGTCGCAACTGTACGGCCGTGGTCGATGATCACGATGCGGCTCGCCAGGTGGTCGGCCTCGTCAAGATATTGCGTGGTGAGCAGGACGTCGGTGCCCTGCTCCACCAGGTCCCGGATGGCGTCCCACAGCTCGATGCGGCTGCGGGGGTCCAGGCCGGTGGTGGGCTCGTCGAGCAGCAGCAGCCGCGGGGCGCCCACCAGGCTCGCGCCCAGGTCCAGCTTGCGCCGCATGCCGCCTGAGTAGGTCCGGGCCAGGCGGCCGGCCGCGTCCTGGAGCCCGAGCTGCTGCAGCACCCTGGCGGCGTTGGCCCGGGCCGAGCGGGCGCTCTGCCCGAACAGGCGGGCCACCAGCTCCAGGTTCTCGCGTCCCGTCAGGGCCGGTTCCACGGCGGCGGACTGTCCGGCCAGGCCGATGCTGCGCCGCACCGCGTGGGGCTCGCGGCGCACGTCGTGGCCGGCGACGCGCAGCTCGCCCCCGTCCGGGCGGATCAGGGTGGCGACAGTGCGGACGAAGGTGGTCTTGCCGGCGCCGTTGGGGCCGAGCACCGCCAGCACCTGGCCCGGCTCGGCGGCCAGGTCCAGGCCGTCGAGGGCGGTGGTCTTGCCGAAGCGCTTGCGGAGGCCGACGGCCTCGATGGTCGGGGCCGTGGTTCTGTTTTTGGGCATGGTCATGGACAAGGTCGGCCTCCTTGGGACCCGTGCGGTGCGGATGTGCTGGTCCTTGGAGTCCGACTTGTCTATGCTCGGGGTGCAGCCCCTTGAGTGTCGGGTTCGCTCCGCGGACCGGATATTTGGGGATCACGACCCCTGGCGGTGTGCGGCAACACCCGCTGGGGGTCGTGGCGCTTCATGGTGCTCGCGTGGCGTTCTCCTCTCGCTGCGTGGTTTCGGGTGCTGGCGCCAGTCCTGCCGCCCTCCCTTGGTGGAACTGCTCCCACAGCTCGATGCCGCCGAGGGTGCCGGCCTTGATCTCGCGCAGCAGCCCGCGGAGCCAGTGCAGCTCGGCCTCGCGCATGGCCAGTTCGTACTCGCCCTCGATCAGGAACACCCGCGGGATGGGCGGGGTGCCGCTGCTGCCGGCGAGCCATCCGGCCAGCTCCGCCCGGTGTTGCTTGACGAGCTCGGCCAGGCGGCGCTCGCGCTGTTCGAGTACCGCGATCCCCTTGGCAGGGGGGAGGGCGCCCATGAGGCTCAGCCCGGCCATGAACCGCGGGTACTCCTTGGCCGGCTCGCCGAGCAGCTCGCAGAGCCAGTCGTACAGCTCGACCCGCCCGGCGCCGGTGATCTCGTAGACGGTCCGCTCGGGCCGGCGGCCTTCGCGCACCGTTTCCTGCGCGGTGATGTAGTCCGCCCGCTGCAGCGACTCGACCACGGTGTAGAGGGAGCCGAAGTTGAGCTTGATGCTGTGCTCCTGGCCGCGCTCGCGCATGGTGCTGGCCATCTCGTAGGGGTGCATCGGCCGCTCTTCGAGCTGCGCCAGCACCGCCAGTGCCAGCGGGTTGGAGACCTTCCTCTTGCTCATGCTCGCAGGCTCCCAGTTGGCTCGAAGGGATTGCTCGTTGGCTAATACTCGTAGCCGAGTATACGCAGCCGATCATCCGAGTGCAAGTACTTGTTTCCCGCCCCCTCGCCAGGTGCAATACGTGTGCTATGGGCCGCATCGTTGTCTTTGGCGCCGCCGGGTTCACCGGGCGGCTTGCCGTGGAGGCGCTGGCCGCCGCCGGGGCCGGGGCGCGGCCGGTGCTGGCCGGGCGCGACCGGGGCAGGCTCGCCGCGCTGGCGGAACAGCATGGCGGGCTGGAGATCGCCCTCGCCGACGCGACCGACCCGGCGTCGGTGCGGGCGCTGGTCATGCCTGGCGACGTGCTGGTGAGCACGGTCGGGCCGTTCACCCGCTACGGCGAGGCGGCCGTCGCCGCCGCCACGGAGGCTGGCGCCCACTACGTCGACTGCACCGGCGAGGCACCCTTCATCCGCCGGATCTTCACCGAGTTCGGGCCCCGGGCCGAGCGGAACGGCGCGGCGCTGCTCACCGCCTTCGGCTACGACTTCGTTCCGGGCAACCTCGCCGGGGCACTCGCCATCCAGGCCGCCGGGGGTCCGGACGAGGGCCAGGGTGCGGCCCTGCGGCGGGTCGAGGTCGGCTACTTCCTGACCGGCGACGCGGGTCCGTCCGGGATGAGCAGCGGCACGCGAGCCACCTTCGCCACCGGCGCCGGGCAGCGCCAGCACACCTTCCGGGGCGGCCGGCTGGTCACCGAGCGGATCGCCCGGCGGGTGCACAACTTCGATGACGGCGGCCGGCGCCTGCCTGCCGTCTCCTTCGGCGCGAGCGAGCAGTTCGCCCTGCCCCGGCTGGCGCCCGAGCTGACCGAGGTAGACGTCTACCTCGGCTGGTTCGGCCGCCGCAGCCGCGGCCTCCAGGCCGTCTCCGCTGTGGAACCCCTGCTCACGGCCCTGCCGGGCGCGCGCCGCCGCCTCCAGCAGCGCGGCGAGCAGGCGCTCCAGCGCACCGGCCAGGGACCGGACCCCGCCGCTCGCGCTCGCTCCGGATCGCTGGTCATCGCCGTGGCCCGCGACACCGCCGGCCACGAACTGGCCCGCGTGCGCCTGGCGGGAGGCAACGGCTACGACCTCACCGGCCAGCTGCTCGCCTTCGCCGCCACCCGCCTCGCCGCCGGCGAGGTGAGCGGCTCCGGCGCCCTCGGCCCGGTCGACGCCTTCGGCCTGGAGGCGCTCACGGCCGCCTGCCGGGATGCCGGTCTGAGGGAGTCTTCGTGATCTAGTAGAATCATCCACTGCCGCCGCGCCCATTTTGGCGTGACGTGGTGGTGACCCCCCAATGCAACCCTCCAGCATGACCGGCGACGCCCAGGCGAGCAGCGAGCGGTTTTTGCTGCTGCTGTTCTCCTTGATGCGGTTGGCCATCCTGATTCAGGTCACGGTCGCCAGCGTGGTCGCCTGGGAGCACTTCCGGCACCCGGCCGTGCTGGTGGTGCTGCTGGCCGGTGTCTGGACCGAGAGCGTGCTGCTGGTGGAGGCCGGACGGCGCCGGGGCGCGCTGGCCAGCGAGCGGCTGCTGGCCCTCGACATCGCCACCGGCATGGTGTCGCTGTGGGTCCTGACCGTGCTGCTCAAACGCTCCAACAATCCCTACGTGGACATCTTCTTCTATCCCTACACCGTCGTCGTCATGGCGCTGGTCGGGATCGTGGTCCGCCACCTGCCCGGCGTGGTGCTGCTCACCGCGCTGATGAGCGGCGTCTACATCGGGGTGATGACGGCTCGCTTCGGGTTCGGCAGCACCCTGCTGGTCAACTCGGTGACCTACTGGGCGTACGCCCTGGTCGCCTGGGGGGTGTGCGGCTGGTACCGGCGCCTGAGCCAGCAGCTCGACCAGGCCCGCCAGGAGGCGGTCGAGCGCGGCATGGAACTGGCCAGCTCGCGCCATGCGCAGGAACTGCAGGAGCTGCGGATGCGGGCGGTCGAGGGCGAGCTGGAGCACGAGCGGGAGCAGGCCCGCAACTTCCGCGACCTCCACGACCGCGTGCTGCAGACGCTCGAGTTCCTGGGGCGGGACGGCTGGTCTCCGGACGAGGGGGTCCGTGACCGGATCGTCGGTGAGGCGGTGTGGCTGCGCCAGCTCATCGAGGGTGGGCTCGACGGTGGCCGCGGCGACCTGGCCACCGCGCTTGCCGAGGTGGTCGAGCGGCAGGCGGCGGCGGGTCTGCGGGTCGACCTGAACGCCGCGAGGATCGCTGCTGACGGCCCCGCCGTCAGCAGCGAGGTGGTGGCTGCGCTGGCCGGCGCGGCCGAGGAGGCGCTCGGCAATGTGCGCAAGCATGCTGGCACCAACCACGCCGTGGTCAGAGCCGTGCCCGAGCGCGACGGGGTGCTGGTGAGCGTGCTCGACCAGGGCCGCGGCTTCGACCCGGCCACCGTCCGCCACGGCGTCGGGATTCCTCAGTCGCTGAACGCCCGCCTGCGGCAGGTCGGCGGAACCGTCCGCATCGACAGCACCCCCGGCACCGGCACCTACGTCGAGCTGTGGGCACCCGCGCCCGCGCCCACATCGGCTCAGGAGGTCTGTCCCCAGAATCCGGGACATGCGCCAGCCCGGCCGCCCACGGAACAATCTGCAGATCGCCTGCAGGCGTGACGCTGGCTGTGGCGCTGGCATGACTTCCATGGGGGGGAGCAAAGATGTGCCGATGGCTGTGATCCGGGTCGCGATCGTCGACGACCACCCGGTTGCGCGCTGGGGCGTTGAGCACGTGTTCCAGTCGCACCCGGGAGTCGAGGTCGTGTGCGCCGCCTCCTCGCTGGAGGAGATCGAGGCAGCCGGCGTCGATCCGGACGTGGTGATCCTCGACCTGTACCTCGAGCCGGGCAGGCCCTCGCTCAGCGCCATCGCGGCGCTGTCGTCGCGCTGCCGGGTGCTGGTGATGTCGGCATCCCGAACGCGCAGCGACATCCTGGCCGCGATCCGGGCCGGCGCCGACGGCTACCTCACCAAGCAGTCCAGCGACGATGCCTTCATCGAGGGCGTCCTGCAGGTCGCAGACGGCGGCTTCTACCTCTCCTCGCAGCTTGCCGACATGCTGCAGGCAGACCTGGAGCAGGACGGCAACGGCAACCGGCCTGGCTGGGGGCAGCTGTCCCCCCGGGAGCAGGAGGCGCTGAGCTGCATCGCGGCAGGGTTCACCCACGGGCAGACGGCACGGCGCATGGGGGTGAGCCAGTCGACGGTGGACACCTACGTCAAGCGCATCCGCCAGAAGCTTGGGCTGGGCAACAAGGCCGAGCTCACCAGGATGGCCATGGAGCTTGGCCATCGCGATCCGCCAGCGCCAGCGGGCTGAACGCTGCAAAATAGTAGCGGGGGCGCGATGGCAGCAGCACCGGGACCAGAACTAGAACCGGGACCCGGGCCGGGGCCCCGGGCGGGGCGCTCGCAGGCGCGGTTCCGCCTGCTGGCAAGCGGCGGCATCGCCGGGCCCGTGGTCTTCACCGCTGCCTGGGTCGGCGCGTCGCTGCGTCAGCCTGGGCCCTCCTTCAACCGGATCCAGCTCAGCGGGCTGGCCGCCCTGGACGCCAGGGACCCCTGGATCATGATCACCGGCTTCGTCACTCTGGGCGCCGGGTCGGTCGCCCTGGGCACCGCCCTGAAGCAGGCCCTCGGCGGCTCCGGCCGGGCGGGGCGGGGGCCAGACCTGGTCCGGGTCGCCGGGGCGGCGATCGTCGCGGCCGGAGTGTTCCGCCGCGACCACACGCTGCTCGGCCCGGGGTTCGCCGGCGAGTCCTGGCACAACCACCTGCACGACGCCGCCAGCCTGGTGGTCTACGCCACCTCGATCGCGGCGCCGCTGGTGCTCGCCCGCCGCTTCAGGCACGACCCCGAGTGGGCGGCGACGCGCCGCCCACTGCTCGCCTGCGGGCTGGCCACCGCCGCGTTGCTGGGCCTGTTCGCCTCCGGGGCGGTCAAGGACTGGAACGGCGCCCTGCAGCGGGTGCTCGCCACGGTGCCACTGGCGAGCATGGCGGTGCTGGCACGCAGGCTGCTGGCCGCTGTCCCAGAAACAGGGGACTTGTCCCAGCGGGGCGCCGGCTGATTGGGTGAGCCCCTCCTGGCCGCGCCGCTGGCCGGGTGCTGGCTGGGCTGGTGCGGGCGAGGACAAGGACAACGGCGAGGAGGCACGGGATTGCGGCTGGCGCTGCGGGGCGGTGCGTTCGGCATGGTGGGGCTGATGGTGGTGGCCGCGGTTGCCTTCGGCAAGTCGCCGGCCAGCTCGCTGCTGCACCTCGGTGACGGCGGTGCCTGGCTGTCGAATGCCCGCAAGGGATCGGTCACGCACGTGAACGGCGTCGCCGGCAAGGCCGACGCCGGGGTGAAGCTGACCGGTGCCAACGGCCACCGCCTCAAGGTGGTGCAGGACGGCACCACCATCATCGTGATCGACGAGGTCACCGGCGAGATCAGCCGCATCGACGCCTCCCAGATCAACGTCGCCCAGTCGGCCAGCTACGGCGCGGCCGGGGTGGACGTGGTAGTCGGCGCGGGCCTCGCCTACGTGCTCGACGCCGCCAAAGGCATCGTGCTGCGGATCGACCCGCACACGCTGGCGACCGTCGGGGTGCCGCTGTCGTTGCCGCGACCCCTCGGCCGGGCCGGCATCGACGGGCAGGGGACCCTGTGGGTGCCGCTGCCCGCCACCGGCCAGGTGGCGCCGGTGCGCAACGGGGTGGAGGGCACGCCGGTGAGGGTCGGCAGCAGGCATGACGTGCTCCTGCTGACCGTGGCCGGCGGCATCCCGGTGGCGACCGACGCCACCAAGGCGACCATGGCCGTGCTCGGCGGCACCGGCACCTCCGCCGGGGTGCAGCGGACGATCGATCTGCCGCAGGCGGTCACTCGCTCGCACGGCAGCGCGCTGCGAGTGCCGCCGCAGACCAGCGGGCCGCTGCTCCCGGTGGCGGTGACCGGCGCCGGCCAAGTGGTGGTCACCAACGTGGCGGGCGGCTCGGTCAGCGCGGTCTCGCTGGGCGGGGAGGCGGCCACCGACCCGCTCGGCGAGCCGCAGGTGGAGGGCGCCCGCGTCTATGTCCCTGACGAGGCCTCAGGCACCGTGCTGGTCTACGACACCGCCGCCGACCGGCTCACCAGCGAGATCCCCGTCAGCGGCCAGCCCGGCCCGATCGACCTGTCGGTCAAGGACGGCCTGCTGTGGATCAACGACCAGAACAGCGCCGCCGCCGCGGTGGTCAACAGCGCCGGCCAGGTCCACCACGTCAGCAAATACGCCACCAACGTCGCCGGCCTGCACCAGCCCAGCCAGGTCGCCGCCGCCGCACCGGCACAGCCGTCCCAGCCCCAATCCCCGTCCGGGAGCCAGGGCACCCCCACCACCCAGGGCAGCGGCCAGGGCGGCAACCAGGGCCAGGGCCAGGGGGGTGGACAGGGCCGTGGGCAGGGTGGCTCCCCCTCGACCACCGTACCCACGACCACCATCCCCGCCACCGCCACCACCAGCACCGACACGACCACCAGCAGCACCAGCACGAGCGCCAGCACCAGCACCAGCAGCACGACCACCACGACCCTGGTGCCGCTGCAGGCGCCGGGGAGTGCCGCCGCGACCTCGGGCGCCGGCCTGATCGACGTCAGCTTCACCCCGGCCAGCGGCCGCACCCCCGACCACTACAGCCTCGTCGGCGCGCCCTCCGGCGCGACCGTGACGCCTGCGCAGGTGTCGCCGACAGGGCCGTTCTCGTTCCAGGTCAGCGGGCTCGACTGTGGCACCCAGTACTCCTTCCAGGTGGCCTCGGTCGACATCGGCGGCGCCACCACCACCTCCGCCGCCACCGCGGCGGTGCGGCCCTGCGTGGCACCGGACGCGCCCTCCAACCTCCAGCTCGGGACGGTGGAGCACGGCCTCAACGTGTCCTGGTCGGCGCCCGGCAACAGCGGCGGCGCCTCCTCACTCAGCTACAACGTGAGCTGGAACGGCGGCAGCCAGAACGGGCTCAGCGGCACCTCCATGTCGATCGGCAGCCTCACCAACCAGAACACCTACACGGTCAGCGTCACCGCGGTCAGCCCCGCCGGGACCAGCACCTCGGCCGCGGTCGCCAGCGCCACCCTCACCCCGCCGCAGCAGACCTACAACAACTACGACCACACCAGCCTGACGGTGAACGTCCGCAGCAGCCCGGACACCGGCGCCGCCAGCCTGGCGCAGATGCCGACGGTCCCGGCCGGGTCGCTCGGCGAGGCGGTGACCGTCTACTGCCAGGTCACCGGCGGCAGCTACGCCGACCCCGCTGACGCCGCACTGCACGGCAACATCTGGGACAAGGTCAACTTCCGCGGCACCATCGGCTACGCCGCCGACATCTACGTCAGCACCCCCAACTCCCTGAAGTTCACCTTCAGCGACCCCCCGCTGTGGAACTGCAACTGAGCCGCTCCACCTGAGCTGAGAAAGACCTGATCGTGTCGGATTTCCTGTCGTCGCCGAGCCACAACCACGTCACAGCCCCGTCCGGCAACGGCCCTGCAAGCGGCAGTGCCGGGGCCGTTGCCGGCGGCTTCGCCGAGCGCTTCGGCGCGCTGGTCGACAACGTCGAACGGGTCATCCGCGGCAAGCGCGAGGTGGTCTCGCTCGCGCTGACCTGCCTGCTCGCCGAGGGGCACCTGCTGATCGAGGACGTGCCCGGCGTCGGTAAGACCTCGCTGGCCCGCTGCCTGGCCGCCTCGGTGCAGGGGAGCTGGCACCGCATCCAGTTCACCCCCGACCTGCTGCCCTCCGACGTCACCGGGGTGTCCATCTACAACCAGGCGACCAACGGCTTCGAGTTCCACCCCGGCGCGGTGTTCGCCAACCTGATCGTCGCCGACGAGATCAACCGCGCCTCGCCCAAGACCCAGTCGGCGCTGCTTGAGGTGATGGAGGAGCGGCTGGTCACCGTCGATGCGCGCCGCTACCCGGTGCCGCGGCCGTTCATGGTGATCGCCACCCAGAACCCGATCGACATGGACGGCACCTACGCGCTGCCCGAGGCGCAGCTCGACCGCTTCCTGATGCGCCTGGAGGTCGGCTACCCCGACCACGCCGCCGAGGTGGAGGTGCTGGTCAACCACCACGCCGGCCGGCACGTCGAGGCGCTCAACCCGGTCATGACCGTGGCCGAGGTCGAGCAGATGGTCCGCGCGGGCGCGCAGGTCCACGTCGCCCCCGCCGTCCACGACTACATCGTGCGGATCGCCGCCGCGACCCGCACCGCCGAGGGGGTCCGCCTCGGCGCCAGCCCGCGCGGCAGCGTCGCGCTGCTGCGCGCCGCCCGCGCCAAGGCCGCCTGCGACGGCCGCGGCTACGTCGTGCCCGACGACGTCAAGTCGCTCGCCGTCCCGGTGCTGGCGCACCGGCTGGTGCTCACCCCCGACGCGGAGGTCCGCGGCCGCACCGGCGCCGAGGCCGTCACCGAAGCCGTCCGTGCGGTCCCGGTGCCGCGCACCCTCGCCGGGGCCTAAGGCCGAGGGCGCGGCACATCATGCGGCTCACCTCCCTCGGCAAGGGCACGCTCGCCGCGGCAGCCGTGCTGTTTGTGGCCGGGTGGCGGCTCGGCTGGGTCGAGCTGACGGTGCTCGCCACCGGCGCCACCGCCGCGCTCGCCACCGGCCTGCTGTGGATCGCGGCCCAGCCGCGCCTCCAGGTGCACCGCGAGGTGGTGCCAAACAGAGTCCCGCGCGGCAGCCCGGCCCTCGGCGTGCTCACCGTCGACAACCCCGACCGCCGCCCCAGCCCCCGCCTGACCGCGATCGAGCGCGCCGGTCCCAGCGAGCGGCCCGTTGAGATCCCGCGCCTCAAGCCGGGCAGGAGCCGCACCATCACCTACCGGCTGCCGACCGAGCGGCGCGGCGTGCTCGAGGTCGGGCCGCTGCTGCTGACCCGCACCGACCCGTTCGGGCTGCTGCGGCGCGGCCAGCGCCGCGACGAGCGCGCCACCCTGGTGGTCCACCCGGCCACCCAGCCGATCGCGCCGCTCCCCTCCGGGCAGTCGCTGCACCTGGAGGGGCCCACCATCGACACCGCACCCAACGGCAGCATCACCTTCCACGCCCTGCGCGAGTACGTGGTCGGCGACGACCTGCGCCACATCCACTGGCGCTCCAGCGCGCGGCTGCGCACCCTGATGGTGCGCCAGCACGTCGATGCCAGCCTGCCGCACAGCACCGTGGTGCTCGACACCCGGGCGCAGCTCTACGACCACGACCCGGCGGGGGAGAGCTTCGAGGTCGCGGTCGACATCGCCGCCTCGATCGTGCTCGCGGCCAGCCGCCACAACTTCCCGGTCCGGCTGCTCACCACCGGCGGCCTCGTGCTGGAGGCCAAGGGCGGCCGGGGCGACGCGGCGTTGTTCCTGGACGAGCTGGCCACGGTCGCCCTCAGCGACGGCGACGGCGACGCCGGCAGCCTCGCCGCCGTGCTGGAGCTAGCCCGCCAGCGCCGCGTCCGCGGCTCCCTCGCGGTCGTGACCGGGAGGGCGGACGGCCCCGACTACGCCCTGATCGCGCCCCTCCAGCGCCGCTTCGACCGGGTCGTGGTCGTCCGCAGCGGCCCCGACGGCACCCTGCCCCCCGCTGGCCTCCCCGCCGCGACCGGCATCGACGTCAGCGACCTGAGGTCCTTCACCGCCTCCTGGCATCACCGGGTGGCCAGATGACCCAGGTCAGGGACCAAATGACCAGGTCAGACCCTGTGGATAGCCGTTTGCACACTTCCGATTCCGCCGCTAATGTCCGCCGGGGAGGAGGTGCGGTGGCCCCCGGGGAGGTGGGGGGCGTGGCGGACGCGCGGATTCCGCTCAAAGGCGCTGATGTGCTCGCGCTGCTCGCCGTAGCGGCGCTCGCCGCGTTCGCCGGGGCAGCCTTCCACCGGGTCTTTGAGCCTCGGGCCCTGCTCGTGCCCGTGGCGGTCGCCTCGGTCGCGCCGGTGCTGCTGGCGGTGGGTCTGGCGGTCGCGTGGCGGTCGCGCTCCCGCTCCCGCCGTTCTGGGACTGGCGCACGAGGCCGGGCCACCTCACCCTCGCCCGCGCCGCCGCTGCTGTTGAGCGTGGCGCTGTCGCTGGTCGCCTGGCTGCTGGTCGCGCTGGCGGTGCTGTGGAAGACGCCGGTACCCGGACCAGCGGCGCTGCGGGCGGTTGACGACGGGCTGGTGAACGGCTGGGCGCGCATCCTGGCGACCACCCTGCCGGTGCGGGGCACCGCCGTCCTGCTGGTGTTGCCGCACCTGCTGGTGTGGCTGGTGGCGGCGGCCGGGGCCGAGGCGGTGCTGCGGACCCGGAACCGGGCGGCGCTGTGGTCGGCGCTGCCGGCGCTTGGGGCCTTCGCGGTCGCGCTGCTGCTCGGCGTCGGCGGGCCCGGGAGCAATGCGGCGGTCGCGGCAGGCATGGTGGCGGCCTGGCTGCTGCTGGCGCTGGCGCGCGCTGATGCGGGCTCGCGTCGTGCCGCCGCCGGGCTGCTGCTCGGCGCCACGGTCACGGTCGCCGCGCTGGCCGGCGGGCCGAGGCTGCCGTTCGCGCACGCACGCCAGCCGTTCGACGTACGCGCCTACCGCCAGACGCCGCTGGACCCGCGCGCCGGGATCAACCCGCTCGACGAGGTCGCCGGCTGGCTGCAGAACCCCAAACGGCAGTTCTTCCAGGTCCATGCCAGCACGCCAGCGAACTGGCGGCTGTTGGTGCTGGACCGCTTCGACGGGCAGACCTGGTCGTCCTCGGCGCGCTTCACGCCGGTCGGGGCCCGGGTGCCCGCCGCGGCCGGGACCGCGGCGGCCCAGGCGGCGACCCCGACCCAGGTCGAGCAGGACGTCACCATCCAGACCCTCCCCGGGGTGTGGCTGCCGGCGGCCGACCGGCCGTCGTCGCTCACCGGGCCGCCCGCGCAGGCCGACCCTTCAAGCGGGATGCTGGCCAGCGGCGTGCCGCTGCGGCGCGGGCTGACCTACCGCGTGGTCTCGCAGGTGCCGCACTACGACACCACCCAGCTGCAGCAGGCCGCCCCGGCCGCCGACGCCGCCGCCCGCGCCGACCTGGCGCTCCCGGCCGGCCTGCCGCCGGTGCTCGCCAATGCGGCGCGGCAGGCCAGCACCGGGAGCAGCTTCCCCTTCCAGGAGGCGGTCGCGCTGGGCCGCTACCTGCGTGCCAGCGGCGCCTTCGACCCCGCCGCGCCGTCCGGCCACTCCTACGGCCACCTGGCGTTCTTTCTGACCACCTCGCACCGTGGCACCTCCGAGCAGTTCGCCACCGCGTTCGCGGTGATGGCCCGCACCCTCGGCCTGCCGAGCCGGGTGGTGGTCGGCTTCCGGCCCGGGACGGACCTCGGCAACGGCACCTGGCAGGTGCGCGCAGGCGACGTGGTGGTGTGGCCGGAGCTGGACTTCCAGGGCCTCGGCTGGGTGCCGTTCTACCCGACGCCCGCGCGGGCCAGCGCGGCCAATGTCAAGCAGTCGCTGCCGATCGGCGAGTCGCCCGCCAGCGCCGCCGTCGAGCAGCACATCATGAGCGTTCCGCCCACCCCCGCCAAGCCGGTCACCCCGAAGCCGTCCAAGGCCGGGCACGGTGGGAAGGCGGGTCGCGGCGGCAAGCGCGGCGGGGGCCTGGGCGGGCAGGGCGGCGGCGCGGGGACCTGGACCCCCGCCCGGATTGCCGCCACGGCCGTAATTGGCCTGCTGGGGCTGGCCCTCAGCTATGTCGTGGTGATGCTCGGGCTGGTGCGCTGGAGGCGGCGGCGGCGCCAGCGTGGCGCCCCAGCGGCGCGCATCCTCGGCGCCTGGGAGGAGGCGCTGGAGCGCCTTGGCGACGGCGGTGTCGCCACCGCGCCCACCCAGACCGTCGGTGAGGTGCGCCAGACCGTGGCCACCACCCTCGGCGACCCCGGCGACCGCCACCTGGAGCCGCTCGGCGTCCTGGTCGACGAGGCCCTGTTCGCCCCCAGCCGCCCCGACCCGGGCGCCGCCGCCGCTGCTTGGGCCCACTGCGACGCCCTCACCACCGCAGTGCGCCGCGCCACCCCACCGGCGCAGCGCCTGCGGCACCGCCTCGCCCCCCACCGCCGCACCCCTGTGAGCGCGAAGGCAAGGGCGGGGGCGAGGTAGTTCAGGTTGAGGCGGCGCGGCGGATGCAGGCGGGCGCCGAGGCGGCCGTGACCGGGTGGGCCCCGAATGACAGCGCGGCGACCACGCGGAAGCAGTAATCGCGCGTGGGGTCCAGGCCGGTGACTGTGGTAGTGGTGAGGCCGTTGCTGAGCGCCTGCAGGGTCGCGTTGCTGCGAGCGGCCCGCTGCGACAGGAACAGCGGGTAGCGGCTCCCCGCCGGGTTGCGCCAGTGCAGTGTCGCGGTGGTCCCGGAGGCGACCGCCGTCAGCCCGGTCGGGCGGGCAGCGTCGATCACGGCGGGCGCGATCGTGGTCGCGGTGGCCCCGGCGTTGGTGGTGTTCGACGTGATCGGCGTGGTCGCGGTGGACCCGGTCCCGTTCCCGGCCGCCGTGGTCTGGGTCTGGTGCCGGTCCTTGAGCTGGAGGCGGAGCGCCACCCCAATACCCGCCGCGATGGCGACGACCGCCGCCAGGGTCAGGGCGAGCAGCCAGCGCCCGCGCCGGCTGCCCTGCAGCGGCTGCTCCACCGGGCCCGCCGCGCGGCGGCCGCGCCGCAGTTCGGTGGCGGCCTCACCCTCGAACGAGAGCGCTGCCACCGCTGGCAGCGGCACCGGCGCTGGCACGGGCTCCAGCGCGAGGGAGGCCGGGCCCAGCGGGTTCAGGGGGTTCAGCGGGCTCAAGAGTGGACCCCCGGCCCCGGCGGGGGCGAGGCCGGGGCCGGGAGCGGGGCTGCCGGTGCCAGAAGCGGGCCGAGCGGCAGCCCTCCGCTGGGAGATCGGCCCATCATCGGCCGGAGGAGGCGGAGGGCGCCGCTCGACGGTGGTGGACCCCGGCCGCTGGCGGGGCGTGGTGTCGGTGGGGCTGATCCCGCCGGACCCGGCCAAGGGGGGCAAGGCCGGGCCCGGCGGAGCTATGGGCGTGGCAGGCGCGGCGCAGATCAGCTCGGTGACCGGCAGGCCGAGGCCCGCCTGGAGCTGCTGCAGGCGCTTGCCGAAGGCGGCGGCGTCGCCGCCGAAGCGCTGCTCCGGCTCCCTGGACATGACCTGGCGCAGCACTGCCATGACCTTGTCGGGCACGTCGTCGCGGGGGATCCGCGGCGCCTCGCCCTCCAGGATGCGCAGCAGCAGCGGCACGATCCCCTCGCCGGCCTGGCGCGCGTAGGGGGCCCCGCCCGCCAGCAGCGCGTAGAGCATGGAGCCGAGCGAGTACAGGTCCGCCGCCGCAGTCGCCGGGTTGCCCTCCAGCACCTCGGGGGCGGCGTGGACGGGGGTCAGGGCGTCGGTGACCACCGAGTTCTCGGTGGCGTTCGCGAACGCAGCCACGCCGAAGTCGGCCAGCGCCGGTTCGCCGAAGCGCGACCGCAGAACGTTCTGCGGCTTGACATCGCGGTGGACGATGCCGCCCTCGTGGGCGGCGGCCAGCGCCCCGGTGAGCTTGATCGCGGTGCGCAGCACCTCGTCGAGCGGCAGCGGGCCGTGCTGGCGCAGCCGGTCGGCGAGGGACCCCGCCTCGCAGTACTCCATGGCGATGAAGGGCCGACCCGCCTTGGTGGTGCCGGCGTCGAACACCGTCACCACGTAGGGATGCTCGCTGAGCCGGCCAGCGAGCAGGCACTCACGCCGGAACCGGCGCCGCGCCCGCTCGTCGACCAGGTCCACGGCCAGCACCTTGAGCGCCACCGTCCGGTCGAAGCGCTCCTGCCGGGCGCGGTACACGGTGGCGAACCCGCCCCGCCCAACCGGTTCCAGGTCGTGGTAGCCAGGAACCTCGCCGTCAACCCTCCGCGGCGAGGCCCCACCTCCGCGCTTGCGCGCCATTTGGCTCCTTGCTACTCGTAACGGGAGGACAGGGGATCAGGAGAATTCGGTGCCGACGCCGTCGAGCACCGACCAGATGGGTTCGTTGGTTCCGGTGACGTAGAACTGTTCCTGGTTGGAGTCCTGGGCATCCCAGACCTTGGTGAGGGTGTTGGAATCGGTTATATCCAGGACTTTCCCGTCGGGGCCCTGCACCTTCCCGCTTGCAATCAGCCGAAGCATCGCGATCCCTTGGGCGTACAGCTTCATTGCGTGGTGGTACTGCGCTTGGTCGACGCTCGCGTTGGGGCCGGCGGGCCATCCGGTCTGCTGGTGGATCCAAGGCTCCAGGGTGTTGCTAAGCCAGGTCGTCGCCACGCCGGACGCGACGCTCGACACCGGGCCCATCCAAAAGGTGGCCAGCGTGGTGATCGCGCCGACGGTCATCGATTCAGTCCGTGCCTGCGCGTCGGCGAAGTTCTTGTCGGAGTCGCCGATCCAGTTGACGAACCACCCGATGTCCCCGGCGATCTGCGAGCCGAAACCGTTGGCCCACGCCCGGAGGTCCGCCGGTGTGGCGTTGGTTGACGGTGGCCCGAGCGTCTCCTGCTCGTACGTCATGATGAATTGTTGGATAGCGTCGTACGACGACGTCGGGTCGCAGCTATCGGTGGTCATGAACCCGCTGGGGCATGGCGACGAGTTCAGGATCGCGTTCTTGACACGCTGGAAAAGCGCAGCGGCCAAGCTGGGATAGTTCTTGGCGCCCTGCATTGCAGCGGTGAGGACGTTGATGAACTCCGCCTGCGTCTGGCTGGTGGTGGTCGTGTTGGTCAGCGCGTACTGCCCGTTCACCAGAACCTGGAGCTGGTCGTTACTGAGGTGGCTGACGAAGTTGTAGGCCGCCGTTGGATCCTTCTCCAGCGCCTGGAGGAACTGGGTGCGAAATGCCGCCCAGAGCTGCCCGCTCCCGTCGTCGCTCGTCGTTAGATCCTGGAAGATGCTGACGATATTGTCGGTAACTGACTGGTTGAGCAGATCGTTCTCATAGGCGGCGATGAGCGTCTGGATGAGCTCCGGGTGAAAGCTGGACATGGACGAGAGCACCGTCGTGAGCATGTCGTCACTCAGGTTGTTGAAGAACGCCGCCAGGTAGTAGGGGTCATTGAGGTGCTCTTTCAGCTGCTGCCAGACGTAGTCGTCGGGCCCGTTGTACAGGCCGTTGGTGTAGTCGGCGAGCCCTTTGCCCCAGGCCTTCGCTCGCTGGATCTGCAGGGCTTTCTGCTCGTCGCCCTCGACCTCGGCGAGGTACTCCTCCAGGGTCGATTCGTCGGTGGTGACCAGGTTCACGTCGGGTACCGAGCCGCCCGGAATGGGGTTGGCGTCGGCCTTCTGGAACGCCGCGCCGACGTCGTGGACCCATTTGTCAAGGTCGTGGATCTGGACGAGCGGGCCGTACAGGTCGGCGTCGATGGTGCTGCCGGGCGGCTGCGGCGCGGCGACAGTGAGACCGCCGATGTTCTTGCCGTAGAGGCTGGTGTCGGCGCGGTAGCGCTGGATCAGCGGACCCAGCACGCTGATGATCCAGGTCTTCAGGTCATCGTCGGCGGCGGTGGTCTCCGACGAGTAGCGGTAGAGGTTGTCAGGGATCGCTTGGGAATCGCCCATATCAGAAATGACCCCCGGTCGTGGTGGGGGTTTGGCGATCGACGTCATCCGATGCCTGGAGGGTCGCCTGGTCGAGTTGCTGCTTGATCATGAGCGCCCGGTCATGGAAGCCGGCGAGCGTGGCCTGCTGGTTGTTGAACGTCCTCAGGAAGTCGTCGTGCTTCGGCCCCTCCCAGGCGGTGCCGGGATTCCCGGTGGTGAGGTAGGCGCTGTTCCGAGAGGCGCGGGTGCTGGCCAGGTCGTTCAGCTTGACGGCGAGCACATTCAGCGCCCGGCTCAGCGCCTCGGCGGTTGCGAAATCGTATTGGACGTCAGGCACGAACAGTCTCCTTCAAGCACGGACGGGCCGAGGGCCTCGCCGCTGGCACCAGACGGCGAGGCCCCTCCGATGCTCGGGTTACTGCACGTTGCCGCCGGCGGTCATGATGTTCTTGGTGACGGTGTCGAGCTTGGCGCGCAGCTCCTCCAGCGACGACAGGGTGTTCTGCAACGAGGTGTTGACCCCCGGCCAGACGTTGGAGCGGAAGTCCACGGCGGTGGGGCCGTCCCAGACGTTGGGGTCGCTGAGAGTCTTGCCGAGGTTGTCGAGCTGGGTGATCTGGTCTTGCAGGCCGCCGCTGAGCACCGAGTTCATCTGTGCGATGGTGCTGCGGGCCTGGTCGGTGGCGAGGACTCTGGTAACCATTGCTGCTGCCTCCTTGGCAGGTGGGTGGTGGGTCAGGGATCAGGTTTGGGGGAACAGGTAGTTGTGGTCCACGACACCGAGTACGGCTACAAGGCTCTCGGGGTTGTTCTTCAGGTGGTACTCGTCCGCGTGGTCGAGCACATATGCCATGTTGCTGGGATCGATTGACGGGTCAATCTCGCCTCGTGCGTTGAGTTCGAGGATGGTTCGGGCCTCGGCCAGCCGCAGCAAGGCCTTCCCCATGTCGTCAGCGCTCATGGGTTGATCCGGATTGCTGGTCCCGACGAGCGAAGGCACCAAGGTTTCGATGACACCGGTAGCCAAGCTGGCGCCGGTTGACAGCGGCGCGCCGATGATCGTAGTGACCAGCCCAAATGCTAGCGATGCCCGCCATTGCGCCGCGGCTTGTTCGTCGCCAATCGCTTTGACCCGGTCAATCCACGGCTGCATGAGCTTGTAGGTCTGGTTGCCGATGCTCGCGCCCCACTTGCCGACCGCGTCCTCCCAGGCGGTCATCTGCTGGAGGGTGGCGTTCGGCGGCAGTGGCGCCGGCGGCGGTCCGATGATGTCGGCGGCGTAGTTTGAGATGAAGGAGGCAATGTCTGATTGCAGGTTCGCTGGGAGGTTCGGCGCGTGCAGCAGCACGTTGCTGACCCGGTGGTAGATCGCCGTCGCGGTCGCGGGGTCGGCTCCCAGCAGGGCGGCCGCGGCCACCTTGATGAAGTCGTCCTGTGGTGACCCCGAGACCGAGAGCGGGTTCGGATCGTTCTGGGCCAGGGTGGCGATCTGCTGGTCGGTGAGCGAGTTGATGAAGTTCCGCGCCGCCTGCGGGTCCTTGGCTAGTTCCTGCATGAACGCCTGGCGGAAGATGTCGTAGCGTCCGTCGGCCTGGTGACTGCCCGGGTCCAGCAGCGCGAACAGCTCGTCGGTGACCTGCTTGCTCAACCCTCCGCCGTGGTAGGCGGTTATCAGCGCCTCGATGACCTTCTGGCCATCTGTGTTCAAGCTGATTTCCCCCATCGCGCTCTCCGAGGAGAAGAGAGCGTCGAAGAACGCCCTGAATTGGTCGGGGCTCAGCGCGTTGAAGAACGCGGCGGTCCAGTCCGGATCGTCCATGTGCTGGGCGATCTCCCGCAGGACGGCGGCGTCGATCCCGGTGGCGTTAGCGTAGTCCGCCCACCACTTCCCGTCGTTGGCCGAGGCCGAGAGCGCCTGTGCGTCACCCTCGATCTTGCCGAGGGCGCTGTCGAGAGCGCCGTCATCGACAGTGGCCAGGGTGGTAGGGCTGTAGTCTGTTGCCGTGATGTGGCCGTGGTTCCTCATGTAGATCTGCTGGTCTTCGCACGCCTGGAACGCCTTGCCGACGTCGTAGACCCACTTGTCCAGGTCGTGGGTGCGGCTGAGTGGATCGTAGAGGTCGGCGTCGATGGTGCTTCCGGGCGGTGTGGAAGCGGCGATGGTGATGCCGTCGATGGCGTTGCCGAAATCGATCGCCGTGACGCGGTAGCGCTGGATCGCCGGGGTCACCACCGCGCTGATCCAGCGTTGTAGGGTGTCGTTGGCGCTGGTGGTGTGCTCCGAGTAGGTGTACAGGTACTCGGGGATCGCCTGTGACTCGCTCACCTCACGACGCCCCGTGCACCGTCGCGACTTGGCGCCCGCTGGCGTCCGACGCCTCGATGGTCGCCTGGTCGACGAGGCCTTTGAGGGTGAGGGCCCGATCATGGAAGGACGCGAAGGTGGCCTGGAGGGCCTTGAACCGATCCTCGAAGAGGTCGTGCTTCTGCCCCTTCCAGGCGGTGTGGTCGTCTCCGGTGGTCAGGTAGGCGGCTCGCTCGTTCGCTCGCAGGTTGGCGAAGTCCTCGAGCTTGGCGGCGAGCATCGTCAACGCCCAATGCAGCTCATCGGCGGCTCCGAAGTCATATTTGACTTCGTTGGGGTCGGTCACCTGTAGTCCCTTCCAGCACTCAGTGAATCGAATCTGAGGCGAGCTTGGGCGGGGAGCTCGCGCGGATGAGGCTAGCCCGCATCGGTGGCGTGATCACGTCCCCGATTCATGGGACAGGGGGCTGAGCTGGGCAGGTCGTGGCGTCAGGGCATGCCCGCTGGCAGGCCGACCTGGATACCCTCCAGGGCGCCGTTGGCGGCGAGGTAGCCGCGGCCGGGGAGGGGGGCGAGGCGTTCGATGCGGGGGAGGGTGACGCCAGCGAGTTCGCCGTCCATGTCGACGTCGGGGACCAGCAGCAGGCAGCAGCGGCTCTCGCGGACCTTCTGGGTCCAGTGGCCGTAGGCGCGGCGCAGGGCGTCGGCGCGGCCGGCGGCGATCAGGTGGAGGTCCGGGCGGGTGCTGGCCAGCAGGCCGGCGACCACGCCGTCCTTGTCGTCGACGGTGTCGGCGTCGTCGATCAGCAGCGCCAGCGGGCGGCCGTCGGCCTGCAGGTCCAGGTCGGCGAGGAACTTGCGCAGCTCGCCGGAGGTGGTGGTGACCCCGCTGATCCCGGGGGCGTCGCGCAGCGGCGAGCGGCGCGGCGCGAAGGCGACCACCGCCGGGGGTTTGTCGGTGGCGGCCAGCGCCTCGGCCAGGGCGCACAGGGCCGTGCTGCGCCCCGAGCGGGCTGGCCCGGCGATCAGCGCGTGCTCGTGCTCGTAGAGCTGCAGCCCGACCGGCTCCAGGGCGCGGTCGCCGAGGCCGACCGGCAGCCACCACGGGTCCGCCCCGGTGCGGCCCCGCACCCCAAGCGACGCCAGCGTGAGCTGCGCGGGGAGCAGGCCGACACCCGGGGCGCTGCGCTTGGCGTCCGGCCAGCGCCCCGCCGCCGCCTCCACCGCGGCCGCGAGGTCCTCGCCCGGCCAGGCGAACTGGATGATCTGGCTGCTCGCGGCGACGACCGCGCGGCCCGGCACAAACGTGGGCACCGCCCCGCGCCGCACCCCGAAGTTGCTGTAGTCGTTGGCGTCGGCCAGGCGCAGCAGCACCTTCTGCTGCGTCAGCGGCGTCCAGGCTCCCGGCACCGCCCCGGCCCGGTCGGCGGCGACCGCGAAGGTGATCCCCACCGCCGGCCCGTCGGCATAGACGCGGCCAAGGTCGTCGACCACCGCCAGCCCGAGCGCGTCCTTGCTGAAGTCGCCGAGGAAGCTCCCGATCCCGTCGATCAGCACGACGACGGCCGGGAAGCTGTCGGCGGGCGCAGCGGCGGCCTTGCGCCGGTTCAGCTCGTCGCGCAGCCGGCGGACCAGGCGGATCTGGCGCTCGCGCTCGGCGGCGGCCACGTAGGCGCCGGCATGAGGCAGCTCCCCCAGCGGCGCGAGCTCTCCCGCGCCCAGGTCCAGCACATACAGGTGCAGCCGGTCAGGCGGGTTCCGGCGTGCCAGCGCCAGGCCGATGCTCGCCAGCGCGGTGCTGGTCCCGGACCCGACCACCCCGTAGATCAGCAGGTTCCCGGCGGCGGGGTCCCACCCGACCGGGTAGGCGGCCTGCCGGTCGGGGTCGTCGGCCAGCGCGACCGCTGCCAGTCCCCGCACGTCGGTCTGCAGCCCACAGGCGGCCTCCGCCGGCAGGTCCCCGTCGGCCACCACCGCCGGCAGCGGCGGCGGCCAGGGCTGGCGCGGCGCCGGAATCCCGGCCGCCTCCGCCGCCCCTCTAGCGGCATCGACCAGGCGGACCAGGTCGGTCGGCCCCTGGTCGGCCTCGGCCTCAGCCGCTGCCGCAACGACTAGCTGGCGCTGGGTGCGCTCGAAGCGGAACGGCGCCACCGAGACGGGGCCGTGCCCGCCCCGGGCGCCGCTGACCGTGGTGGACAGGGCGGTCTGGACCGGTTCGACCTCGCGAGCGCTGACGCGGTGGAAGCCGCGGCCCCACTGGCGCCCGCCGATCGCGGCGGCGGCGGGGGAGTCGATCACGTCCTGCGAGTCGCCGCTGCTCTCCAGCCGTAGCGCGATGCGCAGCTTGACGTTGTTCTTGATCGCCTCGCTGACCGACCCGGCCGGGCGCTGCGTCGCCATGATCAAGTGCACCCCCAGGCTCCGGCCCCGCTGCGCGATCCCCACCAGCGAGTCCACGAAGTCCGGCAGCGCCTTCACCAGCGTGGCGAACTCGTCGATCACCACCACCAGCCGCGGCATCGGCTCCAGGTCGAGGTTGCCGCCGTCGCGCTCCCGCTGGTAATCGCGGATGTGGCTGACGCGCGCCTCGCGGAACAGCAGCTCGCGGTGGCGCAGCTCGGCCTCCAGGCAACGCAGGGCGCGCTCGCCGAGCTGCTCGTCCAGGTCGGTGACCAGCCCGACCACGTGCGGCAGGCGGGCGCACTCGTCCAGCGCGCCGCCGCCTTTGTAGTCGATCAGCGCGAAGGTGAGATGCTCGGGGTCGTTGCCGGTCGCCAGGCTCGCTACCAGGGTGCGCAGCAGCTCGCTCTTGCCCGACCCAGTGGTCCCGGCGATCAGCCCGTGGGGCCCGTCGTCGTCCAGGTCGATGCGGAACACGCCATGCTCGGTGACCCCGAGCGCGGCGCCGGCCCGCAGGGTCGAGGTCCCGACGCGCCAGCGGGCCGCCAGCGCCTGCGGCGTCAGCTCCGGCAGCTCCAGCAGGGGCAGCAGCGGCACCTGGTCGGGCAGGCCGGCCCCCTCGATGCCCAGCTCGGGGTCTTCGAAGCGAGCGAGCGCGCGGGCCAGGGTGCGGGCGGTGGGCTCGTCCACCCCAGCAGCGAGCAGGTCGGGCACCAGCTCGGCGGTGGCCGGTCGGCGCAGCTCCGCGTGGCCCTCCGGCGCGACCATCATGGTCACGGTACAGAGGGCCGGCAGCCGGTTGGTGAGCACGATCCCCCCAGCCGGCCCACCCCGGCCGGCGAGCAGCTCGCGCAGCGGGCAGGGGCGGCCCTCGGTGAGGGTGGCGCCGTCCACCACCAGCAGCAGCACCGGGCCGCTGTGCTGCTTGTTCCCCCCAGGACCGTCCTGGGCCTGGCCCTGGGCGCGCCCGGCGTCCAGCAGCTCCTTGGCGAGGGCGTCCACCGCCTCGTCACCCACCGCCAGCAGCCGCGAGGAGCCGCCGCTGCGCTGGTCGAGCACGTGCGGGAGCCATTTGGCCCAGTCCCAGTCCGCCGCCCGGTCCTGGTCGCAGAACACCGCCACGGTCACGTCCGCCGGGCCCGAGGTGGTCACCGCCTGGCACAGCAGCGCCCGCGCCACCGCCAGGGCGGCGTAGCGGTCGCCCTCCAGCCCCACGACCCCGCCCGGGGCGAGGCTTACCGGGACCGGCACCCAGGGGAGCTCCCCCAGCTCGGCCAGCAGCTCGGCGACCTCGGGCGGCGGCGTGCCGCGGTCGTCGCGGACCGGCGGCTGCCAGGGCAGGTCGGCCAAGCCGGCCGACAGCACCAGGAAATCGCCGGAGGAGGCACGCCGTTCCCAAAGCCACGGGCTTGGGGCGGTGGCCCGGAAGCTGATCTCGGCGGGGTCTGGCAGCAGCGCACGGCGGCGGCGGATCTCGGCCTGGCGGCGCTCGCCGAGCGAGGCGCGCAGCTCGTCCAGATCGCGGCTGAAGTCGCGCAGGTCGCGCCGCAGGCTGCGGCGGCCCTTGGTGCGTGTCTCGAACCAGTTGCCGAGCACCATCACCGGGCTCAGCAGGGCGAACGCCGCGAAGCGGAGGTCGTGCAGCAGGGCGACCATCGCACCCGCCATGACCAGCGGGCCGAGGATGCTCGCCACGCTGAAGGTCCCGCCTGCCCGCTTGTTCGGCTGCTGCGGCGCTCCCAGCGGCTGCGGGTCCGCTGGCAGCGCGGTGCGGGGCGCCCGGTTGAACGGCAGCGTCCCGGCCGCGCCCGCCTCCCGCAGCGGGTCCAGGGCCACCACCGGCCCGGTCAGCATGAACGGCAGGACGCGGAGCTGCACCGAATCGCCCAGCGTGACCACCTGGTCGGGCGCGACCGGGACCGGGGCGCCCGGCAGGACCGGCTCGCCGTCGACCTCGGTGCCGTTGGTGGAGCGCAGGTCGCTGATGGTCACCGCGCCGCCCGCGCCGACGTCGAGGCGGCAGTGCTCCCGCGACACGCCCGGGTCGGCCAGCCGGATCCCGCCGTCGCCGAGGCGGCCCACCACCACCGATCCCGGCCCCACCGGGATCGAGGCGCCAGCGTCAAGGCCGCCGACCACCCGCACCACCGCGACCGCCGGCAGCGGCGGCGTCACCCCGTAGGCACCCCTGGGGCTGGAGGCGCCCGCGCCGGCGGTCCCGGTCCCGGCCCCGACCCCGATGCCGAAGGCGGCGTCGGGGTCCGCGCCCGGCCGTACCACCGCCCCGGCCACCAGCCCGGCCTCGCCCAGGCCGAGGTCACCGGGCGTCCGCCTGCCGTCGATCCACAGCTCGCCGCCGGGCTCCGCCGGCCTCCCATGGGCGGCATCGCTTCGCTCGCCTGCATGCTCGACCGGCGGCCGCAGCGCAGCGGCCAGGTCGGCGACGCAGGCGTCGGGGTGCTCGACCCGCAGGTCCAGCTCCCACGCCTGCCCGCCGGTCTCGTAGACGAACTGCACGCACAGCCTCCGCGTCTTCTCTGAGCGTTCTGAGGGTTCTAAGGGTTCTAATGGCTCAAACTGGGGGGTCGATCCTGCGCGGAAGCCTACCTGACCCCGGTTATGCCAGGCCGAGGTAGGCCTCCCGGACGCGAGGGTCGGCGCGGAGGCGGTCGCTGTCGTCCTCGGCGACGATGCGGCCGGTCTCCAGCACGTAGGCGTGGGCGGCCAGGTCGAGGGCCGCGTCCACGTCCTGCTCGACGGCGAGCACGGCGGTCCCGGCGGCCGCGATCTCGCGCAGGCGGTCGAGGAACACCTCCAGCAGCCTCGGGGCGAGGCCGAGCGACAGCTCGTCGATCAGCAGCAGCCGGGGGCGGCTCATCAGCCCGCGCCCGATCGCGCACATCTGCTGCTCGCCGCCGGAGAGCCTGCCGGCGACCTGCCCGAGGCGCTCGCCGAGCACGGGGAACAGGCCGATGACCCAGTCCAGGTCGTGCTGGAGGGCGGCGCTGCGCTGGTGGCGGTGGTAGGCGCCGGCCAGCAGGTTCTCGCGCACGGTGAGGCCGGGGAAGAGGCGGCGGCCCTCGGGCACGTGGGCGATCCCGAGCCGCACGACGCGCTCTGGTTCCAGGCCGCCGATGTCGCGCCCGTCCCAGTTGATGGTCCCGGCCATCGGGCGCAGCATGCCCGAGATGGTCCGCAGCAGGGTGGTCTTGCCGGCGCCGTTGGACCCGACCAGCGCCACGATCTCGGCGGGCGCGACCCGCAGCCCGACGTCCCACAGCACCTGGACGCGGCCATACCCGGCGGCCAGCCCGCGCACCTCAAGCACCGCCGGCCTCGCTATTCGCGTCGCGGTCGCCCTGGCGGTGGCGGCGGGCGTAGCGCTCGCCGAGGTAGGCCTCGATCACCTGGGCGTCGGCCATGACCTGCTGCGGCGGCCCCTCGACCAGCTTGGTGCCCTGGTGCATGACGAAGACGTGGTCGGTGACGGCGAGGATCGCCTTCATCACGTGTTCGACCGCGACGATGGCGACCCCCTCGGCGTGCAGCGAGCGCAGCAGCGCGGCGGCCTGGTCGACCTCCTGCGGCCGCAGGCCCGCCATGACCTCGTCGAGCAGCAGCAGCCTGGGCCGCAGCGCCAGCGCCTTGGCCAGCTCCAGGCGTTTGGCGTCGGCGACGCCGAGGGCGCCCGGCCGGGCCTCCGCCTTGGCGGCGAGCCCGACCCGCTCCAGCACCGCGTCGGCGGCGTCCATGGCGGCGGCGACCGAGCGGGACCGCCGCGGCCCGAACATGGCGCCGATGGCGACGTTCTCCCGCACGGTCACGTGCCGGAACGGCTTGACGATCTGGAAGGTCCGCGCCACCCCGACCGCGGCCACCTGCCACGGCTTGGCGCCGGTGTGGTCGCGGCCGTCGATCAGCACCGTCCCGGCGCTGGCGTGCAGGTGCCCGCTGACCAGGTTGACCAGGGTGGTCTTGCCGGCGCCGTTAGGCCCGATGATGCCGAGGCTGGCGCCCTCCTCGACCCGCAGCGACACGTCCCGTACCGCCACCAGCCCGCCGAAGCGCACCGTCAGCCCCCGGGCCTCCAGCAAGGGAGCGGTCGCCCCGGCGCTGGCGCTCACAGCCGGTACCTCCGCATGTTCTCCAGCAGCGAGAAGCGCCGCTCGTAGCGGGCACCGGTGACGAATTCGACCACGCCCTGGGGGACGAACAGCACCGCCAGCACGATGATCGCCCCGAACAGCAGCGTGTGGAGCTGCAGGTAGTTCTGGCGCAGGTACTCCGACAGGAGTTGGAGGGTGACCCCGCCGATGATCGGCCCGGTCACGGTGCCGCTGCCGCCGAAGATCACCATGATCGCCATCAGCACGGTGATGTCGACCGCGAACAGCCGGTCGGGGAAGATCGTCACCTGCTGGAAGGCGTAGACCGCGCCGATGGTGGCGGTGAGCGCGCCCGAGAGCGCGAACGCGATGACTTTCGCCCTCGGCGTGTGGATCCCGGCCGAGGCGGCGGCCTCCTCGTCCTGTTGGATGGCGCGCAGCGCGTAGCCGAAGCGGCTGCGGGCGATCAGCCACACCAACGTGGTCGCCGCCACCAGCAGGCAGAGGAAGGCGTAGTAGAAGCCGGTGTTGCTGAGGTAGCTGGTCCTGGCCTGGCTGCCGACCACCGGCATGGTGATGCCCGCCCCGCCGCCGGTGAGGCTCGGCAGGTTCACCACCACCTCGTGCATGCCCTCGGCGACGCCCAGGGTGGCGATCGCGAAGTAGTGGCCCCGCAGCCGCAGCAGCGGCGTGCCGACCAGCACGGCGAAGACCGTCCCGATCACCGTCGCCAGCGGCAGCGTCGGCCAGAAGGCCCAGCCGGCCTTGACCATCAGCACCGCGGCGGTGTAGCCGCCCAACCCGAAGAAGACCACCTGGCCGAAGCAGGGGTAGCCGGCGAACCCGCCGATGATGTTCCACCCCTGCGCCAGCGCGGCGAACATGAACACCCCCGCGAGGGTGCGCTGCACGCTGTCGAGCAGCAGCACCGGCGCGTACAGCACATAGATAAGGGCAGCCCCGGCGGCGAGCCATCCCCACATGGGAGGGTGCCGCCGGGGTGCCGCTCCCGGCACGCGGACCGCCGTTTCCGCGGCCGGAACCGGAGCCGGAGGGGGGCCGACCGGATCCGGGTCCTGTGCTGGAACCTCGCCGCCCGAGCCCGAGCCTGAGCCGGCACCCCGGACGGTTTTTGCCATCAGACCTCCGCCCTGAACTCGTAGTAGGGACGGCCGAGCAGCCCGGTCGGGCGCACGACCAGCACGGCGACCAGCACCGCGAACGCGAGCGCGTAGACCAGCGTGCCGGACAGATACTGGCCGCCGATCCCCTCGACCACGCCGAGGACCAGGCCGCCGGCCAGCGCCCCCCAGGGGTTGCCGAGCCCGCCGAGGACCGCCACCACGAAGCTGAACAGGGTGAACTGGGCCGCGTCGGCCGGGGCGAAGGTGCCGGTGGTCCCCACGATCGCCCCCGCCGCTCCCGCCAGCGCGGCGGCGATCGCGAAGGTGAGCGCGTAGACGTGGCGCACGTTGATGCCCATCAGCCGGGCGGTGGCCCGGTCCATGCCGGTGCAGCGGATCGCCAGGCCGACGCGGGTGCGGTCCATCAGCAGCGTGATCGCGGCGGTGAGCAGCACCGCGATGGCGAAGCCGAGCAGCCGCCCCTGCGGCACCCGCACCGCGCCGAAGGCCAGCGGCCTGGAGGCGTAGCCGGTGGCGATCGAGCGCAGGTTGCCGGTCAGCCCCAGCACCATGCCGTTCACCAGCAGCAGCTCGATCCCGAAGGTGAGCAGCAGCGTCATCCAGATGGGCGCGTTCACCACCTGGTTGATGACCAGCCGCTGCAGCAGGTACCCGAGCAGGAACAGCGCGGCGGCGGACACCAACATGCCGGCGAAGGGGTCGAGGCCGAACGCCGCGTTGACCTCCCAGGCAACGTAGGCCCCGGCGATCACGAACGCGCCCTGCGCTACGTTGACCACGTTCATCACCCCCCACACCAGGGAGAAGCCGACCCCGACCAGCGCCAGCAGTCCCCCCTGGAGGAGGCCGTAGACGGTCGCCTGCAGCAGCCTTGCCACTCGCCCCTCCCGCCTGGTTGACGTGTCAGCTCAGCGCTGCCCGAACGGCGGCGTCGGCCACAGCAGTGGCTTGGTGCCCGGTCCCTGCGGCCACACCGTGACTGCCTTGCCGCTCTGGATCTGGATGACGCCCATCGTCTTGGTGACGTTCTTGCCGGTCGAGTCGAACTTCAGCGGGCCGAAGAAGGACTGCTGGTCGAGCGCGGCGAGCGTGTCGCGGACCTTCGTCGCGTCGGTGGACCCCGCCTTTTCAACCGCCAGCGTCAGCGCCAGGCAGGCGGCCGTGGCCTCGGCGTTGTGGTACTCGGGGGCGCGGCCGAACGCCGTGGTGAACCCGGCGGTGTAGGTGGCGGCCGTGCCGAAGTACTTGTCCTGGCCGCTCACCTGGGGCGTCCACTGGGTCGAGCCGAGCACGTAGTTGGCCTGCGGGCCGAGCGTCGTGGCGAAGTCCGGCGTGGGCGGGGCGACGGTCTCGCCGAAGCCGCCCTTGGGGTTGACGCCCAGCTCCTGGCTCTGCTTGATCAGCGCGATGCCCTCGGTCAGATGGGCGGAGCCGAGGATCAGGTCGGGCTTGGCGCCGCGGATCTTGGTGAGCGCCGCCGACACGTCCGAGGTGCCGTTGGGGAAGAACTCGACCGTGACCTTCATGCCCTGGCGTTCGGCCTCCGCCTTGCCGGCGGCGGCAGCGGTCTTGGAGAAGCCGTCGTCGGCCGACAGGATCGCGACCGTCTTGGGCTTGGGCTTGGCGAGGTCGGCCACGGCCTTGATCATCGTGGTCACGTAGGCCGACGCGGGCGACAGCACCGCGAAGATGTGGCTGTAGCCGTGGCTGAAGATAGCGTCGTCGGCGCCGCCGCTGTCGACCATGATCTGGCTGTTACGCTCCACCACCGCCGCAGCCGACGAGGTGGAGGGCGTGCCGTAGGGGCCGAGGATCAGCTTGAGGCCCTGGTCGTTGAACTGGTCGGTGAGCTGCGCGGCGGTGTCGGGGTCGGACTTGTCGTCCTGGTAGCTGATGGCGAGCTGGTAGTGGGTGTTGCCGACCGGCACCCCGCCAGCCTTGTTGACGGTGTTCTGGCAGTAGTCGTAGCCCTGCTTGGTCAGGGAGCCCTCACGCGAAAACTTCCCGGTGAGCGAGAGCGCCGCCCCGATCTTGAGCGTGTTGCCCGACGTACCCGTCTTCGCGCTCGACTTGCATGCCCCTGCGAGGAGTGCCACCGCGACGATGGCCACCACCGCCCTGGACCTGGACCCGGATCGCCGCATCGTCCACCTCCACCGCACCAGTGCGCTTGGTTGGGGTGACATTGCAGCGAGGGCGCAAGCTGCCGCCTAGGCCGTGACACGAAGTTTGACGAAGATCTAACGTACGCACGGGAGATGCGCATACCATACGGTCCATACGGTAACTGCCGGGATCGGCATCGGTCCTGGACCGTAGCGGCCCTCAGCCCCGGAGCCTGGAACGCGGTGAAGTCATGCGGATCCTGCTGGTCGAGGACGACGACCGGGTCGCCGACGCGCTCGGCACGGCGCTGCGGCGCCAGGGCTACGAGGTCGTGCGCACCGCGACGGCCCGGGAGGCGCTGGCCGCCCCGACCGTGGACCTGGTGTTGCTGGACCTCGGGCTGCCCGACGTGGACGGCATCGAGGTCTGCCGGGCGCTGCGGCGCCGCGGCGAGGTCGCCATCATCGCCGTGACCGCCCGCGCCGAGGAGCGCGACCGGGTCTGCGGGCTGCGTGCCGGCGCCGACGATTACGTGGTCAAGCCGTTCGGCATGGCCGAGCTGCGGGCCCGCATCGACGCGGTGATGCGCCGCGCCCGCCCGCAGGCGCCGGCCAGCGGCGAGGTCCTGGAGGTGGAGGCCGGGGCGCTGCGGATCGACCTCGCCCGGCGTCAGGTCACCGTGGCCGGGCAGCCGGTCGCGCTCACCCGCAAGGAGTTCGACCTGCTGGCGCTGCTCGCCCGCGAGCCGGGCACGGTGGTGCCGCGCGAGCGCATCCTCGCCGAGGTCTGGCACACCACCTGGCGCGGCATGGGCCGCACCCTGGACGTGCACGTCGCGACCCTGCGCGCCAAGCTGGGCGACGCCTCAGCGGTGGAAACGGTCCGCTGCGTCGGCTACCGGCTGCAGGTGCCCGCATCCGCGCCGACGCCGACGCCGGCCCCGGCACCGGCCCCGCCGGGTTGAGTGCTGCCGCCGCCGATGGAGTGACCGCGATGCGCCGCCGCCTGCTGCTCACCTACCTGTCGCTGCTGACCGGGGTGCTGCTGGCGCTGGAGGTGCCGCTGGCGGTCACTTTCGCGGCGCGGGAGACGCAGGCGGTCTTCATCGACCGCCTCAACGACACCGCCCGCTTCGCCTCCCTGGCCGAGCCGGCGCTGCGCACCGGCCAGACGGTGACCCTGCGCGCCGAGCTGGTGCAGTACGACCAGCTCTACGGCATCGGCACGGCGGTGGTGGACCGCGACGGGCACGTGCTGGCGGCTTCCCGCCAGCCGATCCGGCTCGGCGACCGGGAGGTGCACGGCCGCCTCCAGGACGCACTGTCGGGGGAGAGCTCCGGGATCGTCGGGGTGCTGTGGCCGTGGCAGTCCCGCCCGCTGGTGGTGAGCGAGCCGGTCGGCCGTGGCGGAGAGGTGATCGGCGCGGCCGTGACCATCTCGCCGACCGGGCGGCTGCGCCACCGCATCGCCCAGCGCTGGGGCCTGCTCGCCCTGCTCGGCCTGCTCGCACTGCTGGCGTCGTGGCTGGCGGCGGCGCGCATGACCCGCTGGATCCTGCGGCCGGTGCACGACCTCGACGACGCCACCCACGAGATCACCGCCGGGATGCTCGACGCCCGGGTGGCGGCCTCCGCCGGGCCGGTCGAGCTGCGGCGCCTGGCCCGCTCCTTCAACGCCATGGTCGACGCGGTCTCAAGCGTGCTGGAGCAGCAGCGCCAGTTCGTCGCCCAGGCCAGCCACCAGCTCCGCAACCCGCTGACGGCCCTACGGCTGCGGGTGGAGAACCTGCGGGCATCCCTCAGCCCGGGCGGCCACGACGAGCACCGGCTGGCGCTGGAGGAGTCCGACCGGCTGGCGCGCATCCTGGACGGGCTGCTGGTCCTGGCCCGCGCGGAGGCCGGCCAGGGCCCGGACACTGTCGAGGTCGAGGTGGCCGACGCCGGGGCGGTCATCGACGCCCGCATCGCCGCCTGGCGGCCACTCGCCGAGCAGCGCGGCGTCACGCTGGAGCGCTCGGGCGTGGCCAGCCAGGCGGTGCTGGTCGTGCCGGGCACCCTCGACCAGGCCATGGACGCCCTGATCGACAACGCCCTGAAGTTCGCCGGAGCGGGCGCGGCGGTCACCGTGCACCTGGACCGCCACCGCCGCGACGGCATCGTCGAGGTGCACGTCAGCGACACCGGCCCCGGCCTCAGCGCCGAGGAGCGCCGCCGCGCCACCGAGCGCTTCTGGCGCGCTCCCGCCCACCAGAACATCGACGGCTCCGGTCTCGGTCTGGCCATCGTGGCGGTCCTCGCCGAGACCTCCGGCGGCCGCCTCGACCTGCTGGAGGGCGAGTTGGGAGGCCTGGACGCGCGGCTGTGCCTGCGAGCGGCCACCAGCCTCGCCCTCAATGGCGACCCCGACCAGGATCAGGGTCAGTGTCAGGAGCAGGAGCAGCAGGCGGTCAGATCTTCGCCTGCCGGTAGTACTGCTCCGCTCCAGGATGCAGCGGGACCGGGTAGGTCGCGATCGCCGCGCGGCGGTTGAGGCGCAGCGCCTCCGGGTGGGCGCGGGCCAGCGCGGCGCGCTCGTCGAACAACAGCTTGGTGAGCGCGTAGGCGACCCGGTCGTCCATGGCCGCGTTGACGACCAGGTAGTTGGGCACCCCGATGGTGGGGACGTCCCGCGCCAGGCCCTTGTAGGCGGAGGCGGGGATGCTGCGGTCGGAATAGAACTCCCCGTAGTGCTCGCGCATGGGTGCGACGAAGGCGCCCAGGTCGACCAGGCGGATGTTGCCGCTGTTGGCAAGGTCGGCGATGGCGGCGGTCGGCAGCCCGCCGGAGAAGAAGAACGCGTCCAGGCGCCCGCTCCGCAGTGCCCGCGCGGCGTCGTCGATGTCCAGGCGCTGGCGGCGGATGCCCCGGTTCGGGTCGATGCCCGCGACGCCGAGCAGGCGCAGCGCGATCAGCTCGGTCCCCGACCCGGCCGCCCCGGTGGACACTCTGCGGCCGCGCAGGTCGGCCAGAGTCCGCACCGGGCTGTCGGCCCGGACCACCAGTTGCACGTAGTTGTCGTACAACCGGGCGAGGGCGCGGATCGGCTCTGGCCGGGAGAACGGCGGCTTGCCACCGACCGCCTGCGCCGCCGAGTCCGCCAGCGTGAACGCCGCGTCCGCCCCGCCGCTGGCGATCAGTTGGAGATTTTCCACCGAGGCCGCCGTCACCAGCACCTTGGCATCCAGGCCGGGCAGGTCGGCCCGAATGACATTGGCAAGGCCCTGCCCGTAGACGTAGTAGACGCCGCCATGCCCCCCAGTGGCGATCAGCATCCGCCCGGGCGGATAGCCGCTGCCGCCGCTACAGCCAGCGGCGGCGACGAGCAGCAGCGCGACGAGGGCTCTCCGCATCCGCACCGTCGTTGTCCTTAGGGGCTGAAGGCGGAGCGGGCGCCCTTCCCACCGACGGCCGCCCGCTTCAGGAAGTTGTAGGTCCCGTCGGTTCGCAGCTCGCGGGCAGCCTCGATCACCGCCCCCAGCGCGGCGAAGGCGAACGCGCCGCCGACCGACACCCGGCTGACGCCCACCGATGCCAGCTCGGGCACGGACGGCGCCCCTGGGTAGGTGAGCACGTTGACCGGCCGGTCCAGCGACGCGACCACCTGGCGGATGTCCTCCAGGCGCCTGAGGCCCGGGGCATAGAGCACGTCCGCGCCGGCCTCCTGGTAGGCCTGCAGCCGCTCGATGGTGTCGGCCAGGTCCTCGCGGCCGTGGAGGTAGTTCTCGGCCCGCGCGGTGAGCACCAGGTGCACCGGCCCGCCATGCGCCGTCTCCGCCGCCGCCGCGACCCGCTCCGCCGCCAGCTTGGCGTCGTAGATCGGCGTGTCGTCCCGCCCGGTGGAGTCCTCCACCGAGCATCCCGCCAATCCAGCCTGGAGGGCCAGCCGTACCGTCTCCGCCACGCCCTCCGGCTCGTCAGCGAAGCAGTTCTCCAGGTCGGCGGAGACCGGCAGCGCGGTCGCCGCCACGATCACGGCGGCATGCTCCAGCGCCTCCTCGCGGGTCACCGACCCGTCGAGCCGCCCGAGGGTCGCCGCATGCCCGCTGCTGGTGGTGGCCAGCGCCTGGAACCCCAGCGACGCCAGCAGCTTCGCCGATCCCTGGTCCCACGGGTTGGGCAACAGCAGCGGGCGTTCCCCACGGTGCAGCTCCAGGAACCGCTCCGCCTTCTCGGCCTGCTCAGCGTGATCGACCACGACTACCGCTCCTCCTGTTCGACCATGGGACATGGTCACCAGGCAAGTATGGCAAAGAGGAAGGTGGGGCGGTTCCTCGCCCCACCTTCCTGTGCCGGTAGCTGGCTAGAACGCGGTGATGCCGTGCGGGGTGCCAACCCCGGTGGGCAGGTCGTAGCCGGAACCAGCCGTGCACTGGATCGCGGGCGAGCAGCTGCCGTTGCTGCCGCTGGTGACGTCATGCAGCGCGGAGGTACCGAGCTTCTGGTACGGCAGTGCAGCCGGGTAGGCCACGGTGTTGGCGTTGGCCGCCAGGCCGTAGACCGCAGCGATCAGCGGGGCCGACAGGGACGTGCCACCCACTTGGAAGAAGCCGCAGAGCCCAAAGTAGCTGCAGTCGTAGACGTTTGCGCCGGTACTGGGATCGGCGTCGGCAGCGACGTCGTTCATGGCCCGTCCGCTACCGCAGCCGGTCGCGCCCCAATTCGGGAGGCTGGTCTGCCAGGGCTGTGCGGCCTGTGTGGTTGAGCAGCCGCCGCCCGTCCCGTTCCAGGCCTGCTCGCTGAGATAGGTATTGGTGCCGGACAGGTTGAGGGTGGTCCCGCCGACCGACACGACCGTGTTCAGGTTGGCGGGGCAGGCGACCCCAAACCCGCTGTCGCCCGACGAGACGACGACCGCCTTGTTCGGGTGGTTGTAGCCGGGCTCGGAGCAGTCGTAGAGGTAGGCCCCATAGCTGTTGGAGATCTCCTGGGAGCCGAGCGCGCTTGCTTCGTTGACAGCGGTCTCCAGGTTGTTGAAGAAGTTGTCGTTGGCCAGCACGACGTTGATGCGGCAGTTCTGGCAGATCTCGTGTGCCACCTGCACGTCCAGGTCGATTTCAAGCCCCCATCCATCATCCTCGGCTGGATGGTTGGTGGTGCTCATCAGGGAGCCGTCCTGGCGGTACAGCTGGATGCAGGCAGTTGCCGTAGCAGTGGTGCACCGCGGAAAGGCGGGCAGGCCATAGGCCGAGTCGAAGGTGTCGAGGTCCGCGCGGATCGTCGGGATCCAGAACGCGTCCACGATGGCAATGGTGTTCTTCTTGCGGGAACGGCTCCCGGGGATTTTCGGCGTCTTCTTGGGCAGGTTGTACCCGGTGTGGAATTGCGCCGGCCCATACGCGGTCGCGAGCGGTGTGGGGCTCACCAGCGGCGTTCCAGTCGCGTCGGTCTCGACGCTGGAGAAGCACTGGGCCGCCCGGATCTGGCCTTTCACCTGCCCCGGTGCACAGACAGCCTTGTGGTTATGCCCATTGCCGGGGGCACTCACTTCCGCTGGGACCCTCGCTTTCGCCACGCCGACAAGCAGCATCGACAATGCTACGAGCGTGCACAATAAGCCAACCCTGATACGCGTCACAGGCCCACCCCTTTCTGCAGCAAATAGAGATTGAAATGCAGCAACGCCTTCTGCCGCGTGTGCGGATACTTGAGGTTTCAGGGTGGTGCCTCAATGGCTAGATGCAGTATTAGCGCTTGACCGTCGCAGTAAGGTTCAATACGGTAAGCGTCGGAGAGCAGGCAAAAGCTCTATCAGGCGCTAAACAAGAAAACCACCCAAAGGACCCGAGGCCGGATCAGGCGCGACGGCTGCGGGCCTGGTCGAGCCGGCGGCGGTCCCGTTTGGTGGGACGGCCCGTCCCCGGGTTGCGGGCGCCAAGTCCCATGAGGGGGTCGCGGAGCGGTGGCGGCGGGCTGCGGTCGATCAGGCATGCGGCGGCCAGCCCGGCGCCGACGCGGCTGCCGGGGAGCTGGGACACCTCGACGACCCGCTCCCAGCCTCCCAGCCGGGCCCGGACCGTGTCGCCGACGTTGACCGCTGCGGCAGGCTTGACGCGGACTCCGTTGATCTGCACATGCCCGGTTCGGCAGGCCTGCGCGGCCAGGGAGCGGGTCTTCACCAGCCGTACCGCCCACAGCCAACGGTCGATCCTCGTACCGTCCATGTCCCGATGGTGACGCGGGAAGCGGCACGCCGCCAGCGGTGGCCCGGCTCCGGGCGACCAGCACGACATCGTGGCCGTCCTGGGCGAGCAAGCGGGCGAAGTGCACGCCCAGCCCTGCGGATGCGCCCGTGACCAGCGCCGTCTTCCGGGTGGATTCTATGCATCGGCTCCTTGCGGGTAGTGCCATGCGACGTCTTCACCGTGAAGACGAGGCGTAGCTGCTCACCGTGCCAGTATCGCCGCGGTGCCGCTGGTCGCCAGCTGCTCAACCTTGTTCGTTGGTGCTGGCGGTGGCGATGGTCGCTGTCCGCGCTGCGCCGTCGAAGCCGTCGAAGAAGTCGCTCCAGGGCATCCGCAGGGGCTGGTCCTGGCCGACCACGGCGTACAGGTGGCGCAACAGCGGGAAATCCTCCGGCGCGATCAGGCCGCGGGCGGTCAGCTTGGGCAGCGCGCCGCCGATGACCTGGATCGCCGCCGCGCCCTCCAGGGTGATGCCGCCGATGCGGGCGCGGGCGTCGGAGAACCGCAGGCCGCCGCCGACCAGGCGGCCGGCGCGGACGTTGCGGCCGCCGGTGCTGGTCACGAACAGGTCCCCGGCGCCCGGAAGGCCGTAGGGGGTCTCGGGGTGGCCGCCAAGCAGGCGGACCATCTGGATGATCTCGCGCATCGCCTGGGCGAACAGGGCGGCCTCGTAGTTGTGGTTGCGGTCGGGGCTGTCATCCTCGCCGAGCTGGTCCAGGATGCCCTGGGCGAAGCCGACGCCCAGGCCGTAGCAGTTCTTCAGCGCGGCACAGACCTCGACGCCGACCAGGTCGGTGGAGGTCCACACGTGGTACCAGCCGGTCCGGAAGGCCGCGGCGAGGCGGTCGAGCGCCGCCTGCTCGGTGCTGGTGAACACCACGCAGGTCTCGCGCCGCGCGGCCACCTCGCCCGCGATCGACGGGCCGCCGATCGCCGCCCAGGAGACCCGCCCGCGCAGCTCGGGGGCGACCTGCTCGGCGAGCACCTCGGGCAGCAGCCGCAGGTCGCCGTTGTCGCGTGCGACCATGCCCTTGGCGATGGCGATCACCAGCATGCCGGGCCGCAGCAGCGACGCGAGCCGCTGGCCCGCCCAGGCCACCCCGAAGGAGTTGACCCCGCTGAGGGCGATCTCGGCGCCGTTGAAGGCCGCTTCGGCCTCCTCCAGCTGGTAGGCGCGGACCTGGTCGGGGAGCGCGCGGCCGAGTCCAGGGTGGACGCCGCTGTCGCGGACGGCGTCGATGATCTCGCGGTCGAGGTGGGTCCCGACCAGGCGCAGGTCGTGGCCGTTATCGGCCAGTGGGAAGGTCAGTGCCGAGGCCATCACCCCGGCGCCCAGGATCGCGATCGTGCTCATCACCCAACCTCCTCTGCGGGGCCGCCTGCGGCGCTCTCGGCGGAGCCGGTCTCCGTGGAGCCGGCCCGCAGCTTCGACAGCCGCTGGAGCTGCGGCTGGATCGCCGGGAACAGCGGCCGGTAGACCTGTGTGAACAGGTTGTCGTAGAGCGCCCGGGCGGGGTCCAGGGGCTGGAACCGTTCGGCCACGTCGGTCATGGCTGCCGCGGCCTCCTCGACTGAGGGGTACCAGCCGACGCCGAAGGCGCAGAGGATGCCCGCGCCGAGGTTGGTGGCCTCCGCGGTGTGCGCCCGGGTGACGGTGGCACCGAGCACGTCGGCCATGATCTGGCACCACAGGTCGCTGTTGGAGCCGCCGCCCAGGATCACGTACTCGCGGATACGCTGGCCGGTCGCGGCCTGGATGCCCTCCATGGCCAGGCGGTGCTCGTAGGCGATGCCCTCCTCGATGGCGCGGAACAGGTGCTCGCGGCGGTGCCCGTGGTGCCAGCCGACCACCACGCCACTGGCCGAAGGGTCCCAGTAGGGGCTGGTCACGTGGTTCCAGTAGGGAACCAGCAGCAGCCCGTCCGACCCGGGCCCGATCTCGCGGGCGGCGGCCTCGTAGCGGTCGAAGCTGGCCGGGCCGCCGAGCCCGTCGCCGGTGCCGTCGGCGACGTGGCGCATGAACCACCGCATGGTCGCCAGGCCGCCACGCAGGACGTTCTCGAACAGGAAGGTGTCGGGCGCGCCGCCGTACAGCGTCCGGCACGACCGGTCGGTGAGGTAGCGCCGCCCGACCGGACCGCCGGTCACCGCCGTACCGAGGTTGAGGTAGGCGCGGTCCAGCGTGGTGACGCCGGCGCCGAGGCAGGCGGCCTGCCCGTCGCCCAGCCCGGCTACCACCGGGATCCCGGCCGGCAGCCCGGTCGCCCGGGCCGCCTCGGCGGTCACCTCGCCGATGATCTCGCCGGGCTTGACGGTGGCGCAGAACTGCCCGGGGCGCAGCCCGATCGCGGTGATCAGGTCCTCCGCCCAGGCCTCCCGCTCGATGTCGGTGAGGCCGAACGAGTCCGCCGAGGCGAGGCTGGTGGTGAACGCGCCGGTCAGCCGCTGCACCAGGAACCCGTGCACGTCCATGAAGCGGTAGGTGCGCGCGGCCACCTCCGGCTCGTGCTGCACGAGCCAGAGCAGCTTGGGGAACGCCTGCGCGACCGAGGGCCCCCGGCCGGTGCGCCTGTGCAGCTCGTCGTGGCCGAAGCGCGCGCCGAGCTGGTCGAGCTGGGCGAGCGAGCGGGCGTCGTCCCACAGGATCGCGTTGCGGAGCGCCTGGCAGCGCTCGTCCACCGGTACGAACGACTCCCGCTGGTGGGTGACGCAGATCCCGGCGATCCGGTCGGTGTCGACGGCTCGCATCAGCTCGGTGGTGGCGCGCTGGGTCGCCTCCCACCAGTCGTCGGCGCGCTGCTCGCTGCTCGGCGGTCGCAGGGGGAGCTGGTCGAGCGGAGCGCGGCCCTCGGCGGCGGCCTTCCCATCGCGGCCCCACGCCACCACCTTCACCGCCGTGGTGCTGCAGTCGATCCCGAGCGCCAAGTCCCGCATCGCGTCCCTCCCACGCCCACACCCCACGGCTCGCCGACGCCGAGTCCTTGTTAGGCCGAGGCGTAGGGTACCGGGCCCGGGACCACCTGGATCTTCAGGCCGGCGCCGCCGCGGAACGCCGCGATCGCCGCCTCGTAGCTGTCCAGCGGGAAGCGGTCGCTGATCATCGCCTCGGCGTCAATCGCGCCGCTGACTAGCAGGTCGCGGGCGCGGGCGAAGCTGTGCAGGACCGCCATCGAGCCGGTGATGGTGATCTCCTGGTTGTAGACCTGGAACGGCGAGAAGGTCGCGGTCGCTCCGGCCGGTGCCACCCCGAACATCAGGAAGGTGCCCCCAGGCGCCACCCGCCGCAGGCCGTCCTCGATCGCGGGCACCACGCCGGTGGCGTCGATCACGACCTCCCAGCCCTGCGGACGATCCAGCTCGTCGGCGGCGGTGGCGGTCCGGTCGGCCCCCAACCGTTCGGCGACCGGAAGGCGACTCTCTTTGACGTCCACCACGTCCACCGCGGCGGCGCCGGCCCGTTGTGCGAGCTGCGCCATCAGCAGCCCCATCGTCCCCGCGCCATAGATCAGGTAGCGGTCGGCGAGCCGGACGCCGAGCTGGTCGAAGCCATGCACCGCGCAGGCCAGCGGCTCGACCAGCGTGCCCCAGGCACGCGGCAGGCCGGGCGGCAGCACGAACGCGTTGGCGGCCGGCGCGGCGACCAGCTCCGCGCAGGCGCCGGTGGTGGTGACCCCGATGGCGGCGTAGTTTTCGCAGAGGTTGTTGCGCCCAGCCTGGCAGAAGCGGCACTCCCCGCAGTACAGGTTGGGGTCGACGGCGACGAAGTCGCCCACCCGCAGGTGCTCGACCTCCGGCCCGGCCGCGACCACCTCGCCGCAGAACTCGTGGCCGGGGATGACCGGGTAGCGGGCGGGCGGCAGGTCGCCGTCGAGGATGTGGATGTCGGTGCCGCATATCCCGCAGGCTTCGACCTGGACGAGGACCTCGCGCGGGCCGGGGGCGGGGTCGTCGACCCGCTGGATGGCGACCTTGCCGGGACGCTCGACCACCACCGCGTGCACGGCTATTTCACCGCCCCCATGGTCAGCCCGCGCACCAGCTGCTTCTGGGCGATCCAGCCGGCCAGCAGCACCGGCAGGCAGGCCATGGTCGCTGCTGCTGACAGCCGCGCCCAGAACAGCCCCTCGCTGGTGATGAACCCCACCAGGAACACCGGCACAGTGGCCGCGCGCGAGGAGGTGAGGTTCACCGCGAAGAAGAACTCGTTCCAGGCGAAGATCACGCAGATCAGCGCCGTGGCGGCGATGCCGGGAGCGACCAGCGGCAGCACCACGCGCACCAGCTCCTGACGCAGGGTCGCTCCGTCGATGCGGGCGGCCTCCATGATCGCTCTGGGGACCTCCAGGAAGAACGACCGCAGCATCCACACCGCGATCGGCATGTTCATCGCGGTGTAGAGCAGGATCAGCACCGTCACGGTGTCCAGCAGCTGCGCGTCGCGGGCGATAATGTAGATCGGCACGATCGCGCCGACTACCGGCAGAAACCGCGTGGAGATGAAGAAGAACAGCACGTCGCGCCACTTCTCTACCGGCTTGATCGCCAGCCCGTAGGCGCACGGGATCGCCAGCGCCAGCACCAGCAGGGTGGACACCACTGTGGCGGTGGCCGAGTTGATCAGGAAGGGCGCGAAGCCGCGGGAGAAGATCTCCCGGTACTGCGCCAGGGTCGGGGCGAAGATCAGCTTCGGCGGGCTGGTGAAGGCGTCGGCCTCCTGCTTGAACCCGGTCAGGAACATCCACAGGACGGGGAAGAAGAAGCCGATGGCCGCAATCCACGCGAGGGTCGGCACCAGCAGCCGCTCCATGCGAAATCGGCTGCGGAAGCGGCCGGGTGCGGTGTCCGCGACGCGGCCCGGTGCCCGTTCAGCGACGGTGCTCATGGACGCATCGCCGTCATCGTCCGCCTCCATGCCGCGCTCACCTCGTGTCTCATCGCGGTGCCAGCTCCTCTCCCTTGAACAGGTTCGACAGGACCCGCAGGGCGATGGTCGCGATGATGATCGTGGCGATGGTGGTGACGATCGCCAACGCCGCCGCCTGGCCGATCTCGAAGCGTCGGAACGCCTGTAGGTACAGGAAGTAGGGCAGGTTGGTGGTGGCCTGCCCCGGGCCGCCCTGGGTGATGATGAAGATAGAGTCGAAGGTCTGCACGATGAAGATGGAGCCAAGCAGCACGCACAGCTCCATGTAGGTCCGCAGGTGCGGCACGGTCAGGTGCCGGAAGATCTGCCAGTTGCCGGCCCCGTCGACCCGGGCAGCCTCCAGGATGTCGATCGACTGGCTCTGCAACCCCGACAGCAGGATGATCATCATGAATGGGGTCCACTGCCAGACCGCCACCGTGATGATCGTTGGCATCGGAAACTTGCTGGCCCAGTCCAGCGTGCCGACCCCGAACGGCTTGAGGACGAAGTTCACGATGCCGAACACCGGGTTGAACATGGTGGTCTTCCAGAGCAGCGCCCCGGCGGTCGGCATGATCAGAAACGGTGAGATCAGCAGGGTTCGGACCAGCGCCCGGCCCCGGAACTTCCGGTCCAGCAGGATCGCCAGGATCAGGCCACCGACCAGCGAGAAGATCACGGCCGATGCGGTGAACTCCACCGTGTTGACCACGGCGCTCCGGAACCCGTTCTGGCTGAAAACCGACCCGTAGTTGGCGAGGCCAACGAAGTGCCGGCTACCCGGCCGCAGCAGGTTCCAGGACTGCAGGCTGTACCAGATGGTGACCAGGAACGGGATCTGGGTGACCACAATTGTGTACAGCATGGCCGGCAGGACGAGGGAGCGCCGCGCCCAGCGGCTGCGGCGCTCCACTGCCGCGCTCGCCGCACGCTCCCTGAGCGCATCTCCGCGTTGGCTGGCGCGATCCTCGGTGACGGTCACGGCGCCTCCACTCTGGACGGTTCCGCCTCCGGAGCGTCGTCTGGCACGAGCTATTTCTTGTAGCCGGCTTCCTTGGCGACCTGCTGGGCTTGCTGCTGTCCTTTCTGCAAGGCTTGCGCGACGGTCTCGCGCCCGGCGATCGCGGCCGAGATCTCCTGGGAGACCGCCGTCCCCAGCGACTGGAACTCGGGGATGCCGACGTACTGGACGCCGGTGTAGGGCCGCGGCTGGGTTCCGGCGTTGTTCACGTCGGCCTCGTTGATCGCTTTGAGGGTGAGATCGGCGAAGGCGGCCGCCGCCTGCTTGTACTCGGGGATCTGGTAGGTCGACAGGCGGCTGCCGGGCGGCACTCGCGTCCAGCCGAGCTGCTGGCCGACGAGCTTGATGTAGCCCTTGGAGGTGGCCCAGGACATGAACTTCCAGGCGGCGTCCTTCTTCTTGGAGGTCGAGGGCATCGCTAGAGACCATGCCCACAGCCAGCCGGACGACTTGGTCAGCTTGACCGGCGCGGGCACGTAGCCGTTCTTGCCGACCACCTTGCTGGTCTTGGGGTCTTCGAGCAGGCTGGCCGCCACGGTTGCGTCGTACCACATTGCCGCGTGGCCCTGGCTGTAGGCGGTCAGGCACTCGGTGAAGCCGGAGTTCGGCGCGCCCGGCTCGCCAGCGTCCCTGACCAGGTTGACGTAGAACTGCGTGGCCTGCTGGAAGGGGGCTTCGGTGAGCTGTGCGTTCCAGTTCATGTCGTACCAGCGGCCCCCGAAGGTGTTGACCACGGTGTTGAGCGGCGCGAACAGCTCGCCCCAGCCGGGCAGGCCGCGCAGGCAGATGCCAGCCTGGTTCTTCTTCGGGTTGTTGAGCTTGCGGGCGAACTGGGCGACCTGATCCCAGGTGGGCTGCGCGGGCATCGTCAACCCCGCCTGCTGGAACAGGTCCTTGCGGTACATCACGAACGAGGACTCGCCATAGAAGGGCACCGCGTACAGACTGCCGTTGTAGGACAGCGCTTTGGCGACCGTCGGGATCAGGTCGGCCGCGTCGTAGGCGGGGTCCTTCTGGGTGTACGGCCCGAGGTTCTCGAGCCAGCCGTTCTTGGCCCACTGCGGCGCTTCGAAGGTCCCGATCGTCACCACGTCATACTGCCCGCCCTTGGTGGCAATGTCCTGGGTCACCCGGTCGCGCAGCTCGTTCTCCGGCAGGATCACGAACTTGACGTTGATGTTCGGGTTGTCCTTCTCGAAGGCGTTGGATAGCTTCTGGATATCCTGCATCTGCGGGTTGGCGACCGTGGCGACGGTGATGGTGGTCTTCCCGCCCTGGGAGCCACCACCGCCACCACCGCCACCACCGCCAGCGCCGCTGCAGGCGCCGGCGGCCAGGGCCAAGACGAGCAGCAGCGCCCATGGGAGCCTGCGTCCACTGCGTGTGGCAACGCGATCTCGCATCTACCCACCTCCCGGGTGGAACACCGCCCGCCACGAGCAGGCGGTGGTGGTACCGAGTCCTCAACAGGTGAGACGCAGATGTCGGCGATTGGGGCTGGTGTTGCAGGGATGCTCATTTGAGCGCTACCAAGCTCGTTTGCTCAAAGTCATTGAAGGCGAGACCATTAGCCCTGTCAAGAGGGCTATGAGAGAATGAGCGAGCAACCGCTCACTTGTGCGAGGTGGCCGAATGGTGGATGTCATTGACCAGCCCGGCCCCGCCGAACTGGTCCGCCTCGCCGCCGTCGCGCGCCGTTTCTACGTCGATGGCCGGTCCAAGCTCGAGATCGCGGCGGAGTTCGGGCTCACCCGGTTCAAGGTCGCGCGGCTGCTCGACCAGGCCCTCGCTCGCGGCATCGTCCGCATCGAGATCGGCGTGCCAGCCCAGATCGACGCCGAGCTGTCGGAGCGCATCCGGGCCGCCTACCAGCTGCACCACGCGATCGTGGTGGACACCCCCGAGCATCCCGAGACCGACCTGCGCGCCCACCTGGCACGGGTCGCCGCCGACCTGCTGGCCGAGACGGTGGTCGAGGGCGACATCCTCGGCCTCGGCTACGGGCGCACCCTGACGGTCATGACTGAGGCGCTCACCCGCCTCGCCCGCTGCACCTTGGTGCAGCTGTCCGGCGCCCTGCTGGGCGTCAACGTGCAGGAGAACACCATCGAGCTGGTCCGCCGGGTCGCCTCGGTCTCCGGCGGCCCAGCGTTCCCGATCTACACCCCGCAGGTCCTGCCCGACTTCGCCACCGCCGAGGCGCTGCGCCGCGAGCCACAGGTCGCCGAGGCACAGCGGCGCTGGAACCAGCTCACCAAGGCGATCGTTGCGGTCGGCTCCTGGGATCCCCGGCCGCACTCGCAGCTCTACATCGCCCTTAGCCCGCGCGAGCGTGACCGGCTGCGGGCCGAGGGCGCCTGTGCCGAGCTGTGCGCCAACCTGCTCGACGCCGACGGGCAGCCGGTGGCGACCGACTTCACCGACCGCTGCATCACCATCACCGCCGCGCAGCTTCGCACCGTCGACGAGGTGATCGCGGTGGGCGGCGGCTCCGACAAGGTCGCCGCCTTCAAGGCGGTCCTGCGCGGCGGCTACGCCACCAGCCTGATCACCGACGTGATCGTCGCCCGGGCGCTGCTGGCGGCAGCCGAGCAGGACCATGCTGTTCGCCAGGTCGGCCTCAGATGAGCGAGGCGAACTGGGCCGGCAACTACCGGTACCGGGCCAGCAGGCTGCACCGGCCGTCCAGGCTGGAGCAGGTGCAGGAGATCGTCGCTGCCGCAACCCAGCTGCACGTGCTTGGCTCGCGGCACTCGTTCACCGGCATCGCGGACTCCGCGGAGCTGCTCAGCTTGGAGGGCATGCCCCCAGACGTCGTGGTCGACCATGCGGCCGGCACGGTCACCTTCTCTGGCGGTCTGAGGTACGGCGAGCTGGCCGGGGCGTTGGAGGCCGAGGGGTTGGCCCTGGCCAACCTGGCGTCGCTGCCGCACCTCTCGGTCGCGGGTGCGGTCGCGACCGCCACCCACGGCTCCGGCGACACCAACGGCAACCTTGCGACCGCGGTCGCGGGGTTGGAGTTGGTCACCGCTTCGGGCGAGCTACGCACGGTGGCACGAGGCGACGCCGACTTCGACGGCACGGTGGTCGGGCTTGGCGCGGTCGGTGCGGTCACCCGCATCACCCTGGACGTCGAACCCGCCTATCAGGTGCGCCAGCGGGTGTTCGAAGGCCTGGCCTGGGACGCCCTGCTTGAGCACTTCGATGAGATCACCGCTGCCGGCGACAGCGTGAGTATGTTCACCCGCTGGGGCGAGGCGGTCGACCAGGTCTGGGTGAAGAGCCGGGTGACTGACGCCGACGCGCCCGAGCAGGTTCGTGGCGAACTGTTCGGCGCGACCGCGGCGACCGTCCAGCGGCACCCGGCCCTCGGCCTCGACCCGGTCAACACCACGCCGCAGCTTGGCGCGGCCGGCCTGTGGTCTGATCGCCTGCCGCATTGGCGCATGGGGTTCACGCCAAGCACCGGCGAGGAACTCCAGTCGGAGTACCTGGTGCCGCGCCGGCACGCCGCCGCGACGATCGGGGCGCTGCGGACGCTCGGCGAGGTGGTCCGGCCGGTGTTGCAGGTGTCGGAGCTCCGGACCGTGGCCGCCGACTGGTTGTGGATGAGCCCGCAGTACGACCAGGACACGATCGCGGTCCACTTCACCTGGACGCCCGACCAGGACGCGGTCGGGCGCGTGCTCGTCGACGTCGAGGCCGCGCTGGCGCCGTTTGGGGCGCGCCCGCACTGGGGCAAGCTGTTCCTGGCGGATGCCACAGCGATCGCCCGGCTGTATCCACGTCTGCCCGATTTCGCCCGCCTGGTCATGCGGCTCGATCCGCGCGGCACGTTCCGCAACGCCTGGCTGGACACCCACGTGCTTGGCCGCCGCACAGCGGAACGTCGTTAGCTGGGCTGGTCGCGCGGAGATGGCGGATCGGGCGGGGGTCGGTGCGGAGCTGGTCGAAGAGCTGGGGTAGCCGGCCGAGTCCGGCCGAGACGCGCAGCATGTCGGCGTAGTCATGCAGATGGACGATCTCGCCGTCGCGGGCTCGGAGGACGAGCAGGAAACGGTGGGATGAACGCCTGCCCGGTCGCGGGTTGACGGCGTCGACCTCGTGCTCGGAGATGATTACCTCTGGGTCGGCGGTGTCGTGGACGCGCAGGTCGCGAACGCCGGTCAGTGGCGGCTTCGGCACCGATCCCCACGCCTGGGTGAAGCCGGCGCGGATCTGTTCACGTGTGGGTGCCGAAAACTCGTCCACGTTATGCGACCTGGGCAGTGGATAAGATTTCGGCACCCACACGCCCTGCCTTGTCACGTCCGGTCGGGGCGGCGAGTCAGCGCCACAGGGTGTAGGAGAAGACGAATTCGATTGTTCCGACCCCTGGGAGGCCGAGAATCCGA
>WNGQ01000551.1_pt1 | contig 49061 bp, 42 predicted proteins | sample 5407661 | NCBI WGS metagenome assembly WNGQ01 (sample SAMN13153382, study PRJNA577476) | soil metagenome | isolation source: 60 cm soil or saprolite under Garry oak tree replicate 2 | place: USA:California | collected 2016-06-15 | reverse complement strand
CTTGGGCCACTCGCAATTGCTCGGTGACTTCATCGAGCCGCTCTAAGGCTTGCCTGAGTTGGGCTTCTAAGAACGCTATCTTCTCTTCTGCTGTCATGTCCGCCAGTATATCAGAAAAGGGCTAATCTGAACAGTTTCTATTCCCACTCACACTCCACTCATAGTCAAGGCTCTATATGGTATAGTAGAAACAACAGTTATCTTCACACAGGTCAATAATTTCTCTTTCCAGAGCTTCAGAAGGGATTCCCCCCTCAAGAACATATCTCGCTCTGCGAACTGGTGGAACTCAAACGAGCAGATCGGAGACACTATGACTACATACACCATCGAACCGGAACGAGCCATGCTCCATGGCACCTTCTCCCGCGAATACCCGCCTGTATTGACGATTGATTCGGGCGACACGGTACGTTTCCGTACGCTTGATGCTGGCTGGCACCTCGGACCTTTTAGCACACAGGAAGAGGAGGCGCGTAAATTTGAGCCGCGCGTCAAAGAGCGCGATTATGGCCATGCCCTGTGCGGACCCGTGGCAATTCGTGGAGCGCGGCCTGGAATGACCCTCGAAGTGCTTATCGGTGAGGTACGGCCGGGAACATGGGGATGGACGATTGGCGGGTGTATGCAGAGCGAGCTGAATAAGCGCCTTGGCCTGTCAGAGCAGTGCGAAGAACTCTTATGGACGTTGGACGCGGCTGCAATGACCGGGCGAGATCAGTATGGGCGTACGCTCCCACTTCGTCCATTTATGGGTGTCATGGGCATGCCACCTGATGAGCCCGGGCTACTTGCAACGTTTCCGCCGCGCTTTTGCGGCGGGAATATGGACTGCAAAGAACTGGTAGCGGGTAGTACACTCTATCTCCCCATAGTTGTTCCTGAAGCGTTGTTCTCTACAGGTGATGGACATGCGCTACAAGGCGATGGCGAAGTGTCTGGTGTGGCTATCGAATGTCCAATGGAGCGCGTCGAACTTACCTTTTACCTGCGCGATGATATACGACTTACCACTCCTCGCGCCAATACTCCTATCGGGTGGATTACCCTTGGCTTTCATGAAGATCTGCATGAAGCCACGTTCATTGCATTGAACGCAATGCTCGCTCTGATGGAAGAACAATATCAACTTTCACGCCCGCGAGCCCTGGCCCTGGCAAGCCTTCTGGTGGACCTGCGCGTGACACAAATAGTGAATAGCGTGATGGGAGTACACGCGGTCTTGCCCCATGGGGCTATCAAATAGGAAAGTATATGGCAGCTATACATTCAGTAGTCGTCACCGGAGCATCTACAGGCATCGGCGAGGCCTGCGCGCTTCGCCTGGACAGTCGAGGCTTTCGCGTCTTCGCCGGCGTACGCAGGGAGGTAGACGGCGGCGCATTGAAGCAGAAGTCGTCCGACCGGCTGACCCCTATCATACTAGACGTTACTGACACCGCCTCAATAAAATCCGCCGCCGCTGCTGTAGCCGCGTCCCTCGCAGAGGCAGATTTGAGCGGACTCGTCAATAACGCGGGCATTGCCATTGCGGGACCACTTGAATTCTTACCCATCGACGAACTGCGCAGGCAATTCGAAGTAAATGTAATCGGGCAGATCGCCGTCACCCAGGCCTTTCTCCCACTCCTGCGCAAGGGACATGGCCGCATCATCAACATGGGATCCCTTGCCGGTAAAAGCGCCTTACCCTTTACCGGTCCTTATTGCGCCTCCAAGTTTGCCATGGAGGCCCTCACCGACTCGCTGCGTATGGAACTGCTGCCCTGGAATATCCCTGTTTCCATCATTGAACCCGGTTCTGTGACAACACCCATCTGGCAGAAATCCCTGGCGGCGGGAGAAAGGGTTGCAGGAATGCTGCCGCCCCAGGCCCGTGAACTCTATGGGCACGCCATCGATTCCATGGGCAATATAGTGTCTAATATCCGCAAGACAGCGCCGAACAACGGCGTGCCGGCAGATGTTGTCGCCCGGGCCGTTGAACACGCTCTTACTGCAAAGAAACCCAGGACGCGCTACCTTGTCGGCAGTGCCGCGCTGCTCCGTGTTGTGCTCGGCATCCTGCCGGACCGCACCCGCGATCGACTCATTACGTGGCGGCTATTGAGTTAGTATTTGATACTGTCTTAAAGCATTCACATGCCGAATCGCTGCTGCACACGCACAATATTGGCAAGCACATTCGGAACTGCAGGTTTCACGCCGAACAGCTTGTCGGCGCGGCGCTCTGGCCCTGCGGTGATACGGTAAATCGAACTGGAGGCCGATAGCCCCTGCGCCATCAGGTGCGCGCCAAGTGCACTAATAATCGCTGTAGAAAACGACGACCCACACCAGTCGGCCCAACCCGTCGTATTCTGCTCACCATCGGGAAACGTGGGCGAAATATAGACGCCGCGTACAGCATCTGGCAATCCATTTGCATCTTTCGATCCATAGTAGTCACCACCAAAAGTCGCCACACCTGTATCTACTGGCGGCATGCTTGCAGCGTTGGCGAAGCGCGATGGCACAAAGCGGCTGTTCACCGAGGTCACGCCCAGGGTAGTAGCATAGCGCGCCGGGGCCCGTGGTGGTCGTGGCCATTGCCCCTGTTTAGAAGTGGAGAATGAATCGTTGCCTGCAGCAGCCACAACAAGCGCCCCTTGAGCCTGGAGGCATTCAAAGAGCAGCTGGAGTCCGGTCTCGATGTGAGTGAGAGCCCGCATGACACCAACAAGTTGTGTGCTTGGCCACTCGCGATCCTCAAACCAGATGTAAGGAAGGCGGCGCACATCAGGCATGATCGTCAGACTCAGATTGATAATCAGGCGCTGGATGGTGCCTGTATGCAGTTCCTGCTCGAGGTCGGTCAGTGCGGCAAAGAGGTTGTACAGGTCTCCGCCGCCGGAGTCATTGAGGATGCGAATCACGCGGATGCCTGCCCGTGGAGCAATATCGCGAATCAGCCCGGCTACGCAAATACCGTGATCCGGCATTGGGTAGTATGCCGGGTCACCATTGAGGTCACGGCCGGTATTAATATCATCGGTGACGGGGTAACGGTCGTACTCAATCTCAAAAGAGCCACTTTCACTACGCAGGTGAGTGGCGAGGCGTTGCAGTAACCAGTTACGGCGCAGCTCTGGGCGTGCGGCCGCGCTGCGCAGGCGATCAGGATGCTGCGCTGTATCGAGCACAGCGACCATTATTCCATCAGCGCCATCAGCATCAAGTGCCAGGCCTGAATCAACGAAAGAGATATGCCAGCCAACGGGGGGATTGCCTGGCGTTGGCAGATCGAGCGCGGGCGCTGGCCGGGGAGGAAGAGCTGGGCCTCCATCGCCGTAGAAGGCAGGAGCGGCAGTCACCAGCCAGTTAGGCATGGCTGAGACGAGAGACAAGCCTACCTGGGTCATTTGTTCGAGCTGCCCCTGGAGATAGGAAAGCGTCATCGGCACAGGGTCCCGTATCGTCTCATCGTGATGGCGCGCATGGAAGAAGATCGCAACATAGGGCTGCTGCAGGTGCAAGCCGAAGACGAACGAGCGCCGCCTTACTGGTGGCATGCTCGGTGTCTCATGCCAGCGTCCATGCGTTCCATAGAGTTCTAACGTCAGGCTATAAGGCGCAAGGGCAGCATTAAGCTGACTGCGTACCTGTTCGATCAGCATATCATGGGCATCTTCTGTCATATGCCGGGGAAGTCGAATAACAACCACCATTTCGCCAGGTACCCAGTGATATAGCTGATCGGGCGTCTTCATCTGTTCTACAGGATTACGGGACATACAAGGATTCCCCCAGTGTAGTTGGTGTATGTATGGTGCTGCCTGCATGTATGGATGCAGAATCGGCTGAAGCGAATGTTCCTATCACAACAGCATTATAGCGGAATGAGCAGTAAGAAACAATCCATCCGGCCACGTTTTATCGCATCGGTTGTTTCACATCTTTTGTATGAATGTGATACAATGACTATCACATTCATTGAGTCCTGGCCTCGCACGCATATGACATTGAGTGGTTCCATAGGAAAGTACAGCGCCAAATTATGAGCACAAACGAGAGAGATGTAGAAGCATTAGACGCCTACTCGCAAGCAGTAACTAAAGCGGCGGAGCGCGTTGGACCTGCAGTAGTGCGTATTGATATAGAGCGGGAAGGCTGGAGTTTTAGCCGGTCGAATGGGACCGGGCCGGAGTTCGGTGGAGGACTAGGCTCTGGTTTCATTTTCGCCTCGGATGGGCAGATTCTGACCAATGCTCACGTGGTGGGGCAGGCGCGGCGCATTAAAGTGACCCTGGCCGATGGACGTTCTTTTGACGCAGGTCTTGTTGGCAGCGAGCCGGATGTAGATGTAGCTGTATTACGCATCGGGGCGGACCACCTGCCTGTGGCGGAGCTAGGGCGAGCACCTCTGAGAGTAGGACAACTGGTGATTGCTGTGGGCAATCCCTACGGCTTGAACTGGACGGTTACGGCGGGAGTGGTCAGCGCGCTGGAACGCACGTTGAGCGCTCCTGGCGTACGTAAGATGACCAATTTGATTCAAACAGATACTTCGATTAATCCTGGCAATTCAGGCGGGCCGCTTGTCGACAGTATGGGTCGTGTTGTCGGTATCACAACGGCTATGATGCCGATGGCTCAAGGGCTTGGTTTCTCCATCCCCCTGGATACATTGAAATCTGCCATTGCTCGCATCATGCAGAGGCGCGAGAAACCAACAGCGGGTGTATCGTTGGGGGTGGGAGGCATGCGCGTACAGCTTGACCCAGCACTCCAACGCAGCCTTAATCTGAGGCAGCAATCGGGCATGGAACTGCTGGAGATCCGCCGGGACGGGCCTGCCGATCGGGCCGAACTGAAACGACTGGATGTGGTGATCGCGGCCGCCGATGAACCTGTAACAGAGCCTCGCGACCTGCAGCGCATTATCCGCCGCTATCGCAGCACTGAGAAGATAGCGATCAGTTTCTTGCGTGGAGGCAAGCAGCGTAAGGTGACCGTTGTGTTGTAAAAAGACTGTAGTTCTCATCGAGAGGATTATGCTATCCAATCCTTTGAAGTGAACCGGTGCATAATTTGAGATTTGAAAGTGTGACGCGTCTAACACTAATAGAGTGAGGAAGTTCACACTGGCAGGGCCAGAGGCCCAGATGAGGAAGGATCTCAATATGGTACCAGTTCTCTCCGTTATCGGAATCGCTGCAGTGCTTGTCATCGGAGGTACCGTTGTAAGCCTATTCCTGTATACTCAGGGCTTTGCAGGGCGTACCCGGCGCGTACGGCGATTAGATATGGCTATGGCTGAGCAACCGTTTCTCCGGAACGCTAACATAGCCGATAGTGAGATGACCCAATACGCCCGTAGGGCATTGGTAGCTTTGCTTTTTGCCATGGTAATGCTCGTCCTGGTGGTTACCAGTATGATACATGCATTGTTGCGTTAATGGTTCAGTCGAAGGGAATAAATGTTTTAGTAGCAGCAGGGCAGCCGCTCTGGCTGCCCTTACCATGACGCGAGGAACTGCCCTATCTCGGCCAGGGCAGCCAGAGCGCGGCAGGTAATCTCGACCGATTCATAATAGGGAATGCTCTCTTCTCGTAGAATGTGCAGAGCAGGGATATTGTGGCGCGCATAGATGGTTTGCAAGAGAAGAGGTTTCTGATAACGCCGTACAAGATTGCCCAGTTCGTGGGCCGCTGCTTCTTCGCGCGAGCCAAGTTCTTCCGACAACAGCCAGCGATAGCCTCCAAACAGTCCAGTGATAATTACACCGTCGACCTCGTGATCCTGAAGGCAGACCTCGGCCAAATGAGCGAATGCCATGGGATCCTCGTCTGCTGCTCCCGCTACATCGATAGGGTTCGCGGCGGTGGCGCGAGCAGGCATGAGCGCACTCAGGCGCTGCTGTGTTTCTGTACACAGCACGGGAACGGTCAGCCCGGCGCGAACTGCGGCATCACCGGTTGCAACGACGCTGCCTCCTCCATCACCGATGATAGCTACACGTCGTCCGCCTCCTGGCGTTGGCGGCTGCATGGCCAGCGCCTGTGCCACTGGTAAGAGTTCATCTGAGCGCAGCACTCGTACTACTCCGCTGCCCAGGAGACTTGCATCGTTATCGGGGCGCAATGTTGCCAGTGTGCCTGTATGAGCGAGGGCAGCACGCACGCCGACCTCGGTTGCACCGCTGAGCAAGATGATGACGGGTTTATAGTTGCCGCGCTTAAGCATGTCGTGGGTGACATGGCGTAATACGTCTTCCTGGATCGCTTCGACATAGCCAGCAATGACATGCGTTTCCGGGTCATCGGCCAGGTATTGTATGCACTCGGGGAAGGTGACGTCGGCAGCATTGCCCACGCTTAAAAAGGTAGTAAAGCCAAGGCCATCGAGGTGGGCCTGTGCGAAAAAATACATACCAAGGTTGCCACTCTGCGATACCAGGCCAAAGGGACCGGCGGGTAGTGGAAAGGCCATGCCTAATGTATTGAGGTGAGCATGCCGGACGTATAGTCCCATACAGTTGCTGCCAATGACGCGTATGCCATGTTCACGACAGCGAGCCACCATCTGCTCTTCCAGAGCACGACCCGCAGGCCCTGTCTCACCGAACCCGGCGGTGATAATGACGATGCCTTTGACGCCATGGGCGATGCAATCGTCAATTGCCCGTGGTACGTGATCGAACGAGGTAGCGATAACCACGAGATCGACCGGAGCCGCTATAGCGCTGAGGCTGGGGTAGGTAGCGTGACCTAGTATTTCGGGGAAGGAAGGATTGACAAGGTAGGTAGCACCGGGAAAATTCCCTGCCAGCAGTTGTTTGGCAGCAACGTGTCCCCATTTGCGCGGAGTCCGTGACGTACCTACAATGGCGACAGAGCGAGGGTGTAATACCTCCTCCAGGGTGTAGGGAGCGAGGCTCATTCAGTATCCTCGTCGTCGTCAGAATCTGTTTGATTATTTTCGCGTTGCTTTCGCAATAATTCTTCCACGCCGCGAATCAAAACATCAGCGCTTGGCAACGGGCCTGTACCTGCTGGTCTATCAGGATTGAAGATGATGTCTCCATCGTCGTCCTCATCATCCTCGTCATCTTCATCTCCCAGGCCAGCGCTCTGCTGTTCCAATTTCTGCACGTACGCGCTTGCTTCGGGGTCGCGTGCCACCAGAGCCGTAATGTGCTCTTCAAAGCGCATGGCCTCGGCCTGGATATCACTAAGGTCCAGACCGAGGGATAGGAAAGAGTTCAAGTAACTCAGGAAGGCCGATGCAACTTTGATATTGGGTGTAGCAGCGAGGTAGTGCGGAGCTGCTGCCCAGAAACTGGCCGTCGGCATATTTGCACGGTGACAGGCATCATGCAGTACACCGAGTATACCTGTAGGACCCTCGTAGCGCGAGGTATTTACATCAAGCCCACCGAGGCGTTCCTCTAATTTAACGCGCGATGAGAAGCCAGAGATGGGCACTGCTCTCGTATGAGGTACATCAGCCAGAAATGCCCCAAGAAACAATATCTCCGAAACGTTGAAATGTTCGCAAACTTCAAGAAAACCACTGACAAACTTCTTCCATTTGAGCTGTGGTTCGACACCCAGGTATAATATAATGTCACGATCTAGTTCAGGAGTCTTGTGATACAAGAACTGGTTCGTTGGCCAGATAATGACGCGCTCTCCATTGACGAGACGAGTGGTAGGCCGGGTCTCTGTAAAAACTAGAAACTCCTCTATGTCGATCTCTGCAAGTTTTGCCGGTTTCCATCTATCAACCAAAAATTTTATAGCTGTTGTCGCTGAGTCTGCTGCATCATTCCAACCAGCAAAGGCTGCAACAATCACAGGGTTGCGTAATACCGGTTGTCTGCGATATTGTATAAAGGTCATTCTATTACCTCTTTATGCGCCTGATCCTACAGATATGTGCGCAGGGATATACATGGCACCATTGTACCACGATTGAGAAGAGGAGATGAAGTGACAGTAGCCTTCCTATAGTCATAACCATCACAGTAAGAATTGAATAATTCAAGAAACTATCTAGACGAATATTCCTCGGGATCGATAGGGTGAACTATAAAGTCAAAGCTCATCCACATGCTTTTCGCGTGGCGGAAGAAGAGGAATGGTAGAAGAATGGGCAGCGGTAGACCGATGAGCAATAGGGTAAGTGGTTGATGTGCGGCGGCCAAGGCGATTGCGAGCGGCACTACGACGAGGGCTATCAATAACTCAGTTACGATGAGGTTGACAGCTATAGCACCCGTCCAGTATCCCTCCTCGCGCTCGAAACGCCAGCCGCACACAGGACACTTTTCATACATAGTGAAACCTTTGCGAAAAAGTTTTCCCCGGCCACAATTGGGACAACGAAGTAGGAATCCACGGACCAGACTGGTAGTTATACTCATCGACTGCTCCTGGTTGATTTAGTTTACGCGAAAGAAAACCTTTATCCAATTATAGCAAACGGGAGAGGATAACTAAAGAGAGCCGGGAACTCCCAGGCTACAGCAAGATGGGCATCTGGCTGCATTCTGTTGACGATCAGCCATCCTGGTCATATACTCTCGACATGAAAGAGATTACTATCATCCACCAGGATCACCACTTGCTCGTCATCAATAAACCGGCTGGAGTCGTTATTCATCCTACATATAAACATGCTGGTGGGACGATGTGGAATACACTTTTAGCGGTCCTGGAAGTGCAGGGTGGCGACGATTGGCGGCCGCCTGAATTGCCTGACCAGCCTGAATGGGCAGCTGCGCCGGAAGATGTGAAAGTGAGGTTGCGAGAGAAACGCAGGGAACGCGTGTGGAAAGAGGAGGGTCTATTGCCACGTCCATGCCTGCTGCACCGCCTGGATAAGGACACGTCAGGTGTAGTAGTGCTGGCACGCAGCGAACGCGCACGTCGTCACTTTATACGCCAGTTCGAGGAACATACTATCGTCAAGCGCTACTTCGCTGTTGTCCAGAGCGGTGCTCCGGACTGGTCCCGACCTCGCACTACGTTCATTATGAGAAGGTGGGGAGAAGGAGTAGACGAAATAAAGCTTGATATGCCTTCTTTCCTCTTATCGCCTGGTGATGAGTTTGTGCTTGATGGTCCGTTACAGCGTGACCCGGACGATCGCCGTCGCTGTATCGTTGGCCCGGAGGGGCGGCAGGCCACTACTTATTTGAAAACCCTGGCAGTTGAAGGAGACTTTGCATTGCTGGAAGTACGACCTATCACGGGTCGCACACACCAGATTCGCGCTCACCTGGCAGCGCTGGAACGTGCGATTGTAGGTGATCAGACGTACGCGCTGCTGGCCAAAGCCGGGACACCGCATGCTGCCTTGAAGCGACAGTTCCTCCATGCTTATAGCCTGGAACTACGGCGCTATCCGGATAATGCCGTGCGCACGTTTGTCGCACCCATGGCAGATGATCTGAGATTGTGGATGGAGCGGTACTCACCTGCTCTGTGGCAGGCATGGCACACCATGGAAGAGACTTCTCCGTAGCCCCTTATTTCCTTCGTTGCCTACGCCCGGCTACTCCATCGTGGCCGGGCGCGTAGCAGGCAGTGTTAGACGTTATCTATGCTGACGATTTTCCAGTCGCTGCCTTTTTGTTGCAGCTTGAGATGGACGTCATATGGGGAACCGTTGCGCGTGACGTTGACTGTGATGGAAGCTGTGTTCACCCCATTTGAGGAATTGACGTTGGTGCTGGTGATGGAATAGCTCGTCACCTTGCCTTTTTGTGCATCAACTGCTTGTGCGGCCTGGGTATATAAACTTTGTGTGAGGCTCTGGTTGTCGAATGTAATGTTGCTTGCATCCAGGTATGAGTATGCAGTAGCATAGTCCTGGTTCTGAATGGCGGTGTAATATTTATTGGCGACATCGGTAGCAGGATTGTGTGTGCCAATAAAGTACAAAGCAGCGACGCCGCCTATGCAGGCAAGCACCAGGACGGCGAGAATGCCGAGAAAGATCCACAAGCCAGTACGGCGTTTTTTGGGTGGCGGCTGCGGTACATAACCCGGTACAGGTGGCACGCCGTATTGCGGCTGTCCATAGGGTTGCTGTGGTTGCCCATAAGGCGACTGTCCGTAGGGCGGTTGTTGCGGTTGCCCATAAGGTGGTTGCTGCGGTGGTCCATAGTAGGGCTGTTGTGGTTGCCCATAGGGTGGTTGCTGCGGTGGCTGGTTCGGATCGTTGTACATTGGGGAAATACCTCCCTGCCTGGAATAATTTTTTACTAGAATCGCGGCGAAAGGCCCCTAGCTTCAGCTATGGGGAGGAAAGCCGTGCCGCCCGTAGTAGGCGGTAATACAATTGACATTTGTTCTAACATGTTGTATACTTTCTTCAGTTCTGTTGCACGTGAAGAATGTAATAGCGTTTCAGTGGGTTCTCTGACGAAGGGTCAGAGGTAAAAACGCTCCCGTGTTCAAAGCCGTGCCATGCGATACATCGGTCTGTGAGTTACGCCCGCCGATGTGCATGAAACCTGAACTGCTACGGCATGGGGCGACATGCCATTGGTGAAAGTCCATAGAAGCCCTGGGCCTCGGCCCTAGGGAGTCGTCACTGTAAGTGTCCCCCGTTATCATAAACGTAAACTGGATCAGTTGCAAGAGTTGATTACCCTGTTTGTAGAAGAATGCCAGTAACCTCTCAAGGCGCTCCATTGACGTTAAGTAGTGAGTAGCGATATAGTGAGGCCAGTAATGCCCTGAGGAGAATCGATGCAGAACACGGGTCCTCTTGCTAAGCTGAACGAGGAGGAAAAGAAGAAGCGTCTCGATGCCATGGTCAAAATCTGGCAAAGCGATACTGAACGGCGTATCGAGCGCGAGGGATACCGCGCGTTCATCGCTGCAGCGGGACTTGATGAGTATCGCTATGCTGTATGGTTGCGCTTTCCTGAATGGGAGCGCGCCGCGGTAGTGGGCCAGGTCGTCACCTTGCGGCGCTCGCAGAGTGGAGCGCCTGAGGACCCGGCGCTATTCAGTGCGTGGAGACGTGATCCATTGCTAAAGGGTATGCCTGATTGGAAAATCCACCTGCCTGGTGAAAATGTCTTCAATATTGCGGTACGCATTACTCCTGGCGGGTTGGGACAGGGAACGAAGTGGGTTATTGTGATGCCCAGAGAGCTGATTCCGCGTTACAGGCCCGGCTGGCCTACACAGGAGCAGTGGGTGACATGGACGCGCTCGTTTGACTGGCTCTCTATTGCAGTAGGTTTTATACGGGCGATGCTGGACTCGCTATAGGTGTGCCTGTCATTTGAGACTTTGCAGTGCAGCAAGCCCTTTTTATATCTGAAAAGGACCAACCTACGAGCATGCAACCTGGTTTGGCGAAGCCTCGGTCAATGTCTGGTTTCCACTATACCCCACGGCCCACACTCGGCTGACAACCCTGATGGGGGAGAAAATGCTTCCCATGTCTACCCCTAGCAGGAGACTGTACCGCGCTCTGCGGTTCGCACTGGGTACTATTTGCCAACCTACGCCATTCCAGTGCTCCACTAGCGTCTGGAACAGGTTGTTCGGGTCGGTATAATCTCCCACGGCCCAGGCATTGCCTGAGAAATCGACTGTCACATCGTTCAACTGGTTGTCACCGATGCCGACATTGAGGCTGGGTATCACGTACCAGCTCCTGCCGTCCCAATGCTCGATCAGCGTCTGGAAGTTGCCCTGGGCGGGGTTGAAATACTCGCCCACGGCCCAGGCATTGCCTGAAAGGTCAACAGTCACTCCGCTCAGCCAGTTGTCGCTCTTACCGATGTTGGGGCTCGGCATTATGTTCCATCTGCCGCCGTCCCAGCGTTCAATCAGCGTTCGGAAACTGGCGAATCTGGGATCGAAGTAGCTTCCGACAGCCCAGGCGTTGCCTGAAAGCTCGACCGCCACCCCTTTCAGGTCGTTGTCGCTCCTGCCAGCGTTGGGGCTGGTTATCACCTGCCAGTTGCCGCCATGCTCACGCTCGATCAATGTCTGCTGGTGATTGCGGGTGGCGTTGAAATAATCTCCTACTGCCCAGACACCACCGGAGAGGTCAACGGCCACCCCACTCAGGTCGTTATTGCCGGTACCCATGTTGGGGCTGGTTACCACCTGCCAGGTGCTGCCATTCCAGTGTTCGACCAACGTCTGATCATTGCCCTGGGCGGAGTTAGTGAACCCGCCCACAGCCCAGACGCTGCCGAAGAGATCGGCGGCCACCCCACTCAGGTCGTTATTGCCGGTACCCACGTTGGGGCTGGTTACCACCTGCCAGGTGCTGCCATTCCAGCGTTCAATGAGCGTCTGGCTGCTGTTGAGGTTGAGATTGAAATAGCTTCCCACCGCCCAGACATCGCTCGCCGAGACGACAGCTACCCCTTCCAGTTCGTTGCTGCTGGTGCCGGCTTTAGGACTGGGGATAAGGCTCCAGGGATTACAACTGAGCCCATCCCTGGCTGCTGCATAGACTGGCGAGCCAGTACTTCCCAGCACACTCAAGCTGAGCAGCAGCACGATGAGCAGGAATCTGGCTACATGGCGCTGGTCCATACCCCTGCACGTGTAGTAGCACCCCGTGCTGGTGCCGGGAATGGCACGATGCCGGATAGTGACAAGCCTTTCCCCTCCATGACGCCCAACCTCTTCCCGCGCCGGGGAAATGGAATCGTATTCCTTGCGGGAACCCTGTCCAGGGAACACAGGTTCTTCATTGACATGAGAAAGAGTAGGCATTGCATTACCTCTTGGATGCGTAGGACCTGGCAGGTACAAGTGCTACCACTGTTGGCGCCCGATCGCCCCGTCGTCTTGAGAATGGAGGGCACTCCTTACAGGAATCCTGTCCGGGAACGGATAACCAGGGCAGGTGCCAGATTCCCCACGAGAAAACGTGCTTTGCATCTCTCCCTCATAGTGTATCATAAAATATCCTACCAAAACGCTGAAGCGATGAACTGGGTGTCGCAGTTTGTCCGGGCATTGCATTGACTTCTTGTTGTATGAAAAATGGGCTATCTGTGGCTTAATGCTACCAGCGTTACATCGTCCTCTTGCTCCCAATCATTCCCCGTAAAGGTGGCCAGTTCGCGGAGTAGGAAATCAATGAGCGCGCTGCCACCTGGATGCGTGGCAATCAAGGCCATCAGGCGTGGTAGACCAAACATGTCATGCATTGGGTTATGGGCCTCAACCAGACCATCACTAAAAAAGAGGAGGCTCTCGCCTGGGGCCAACGTCGCTTCTTGTTCTTCGTAGCGAGTACCCGGCATCATTCCGAGAGGCATGCCTGTTGCCCGTAGTTCAGAGACACCTTCACAGTGTCGTAAATACGGGCAATCATGCCCTGCATTGACGTAGCGCAACCGTCCACTTTCTGGGTCGAGAATGGCATAGAAGCAGGTGGCAAACATCCCGGATGGAACGGTGGTATAGAGCAGGTCGTTGACCCGTGCTAACACCTCGCCTGGAGAGGCTGTTTCTCGTGCAGCGGTACGGAGCATGGTGCATGTGGTGGCCATCAGCAGGGCTGCCGGCATACCCTTATCGGTCGCATCGCCGATGACCAGCCCCAGGCGACCATCTGCAAGGGGGAGAAAATCGTAAAAATCACCACCGACTTCCCGTGCGGGTTGATAGAACGGCGCGAGCTGCCAGCTGGGGAGGGTAGGCACATCTTTAGGCAGTAATGCTCGCTGAATGTATTGAGCTGCGCGCAATTCCTGTTCGATGCGTGCGCGCTCCTCGAGGCGTGCCTGCTGTTCAACCAGCGCCTTCTGCTGCGCAATACTCTCGACCAGTTGTTGCGCCATACTATTGAATTGCCGCTCCAATTGCCCGATTTCGTCTTGCTTTGTGGCCGGGACACGCTGCGTATAGTCGCCGTTAGCAAATTGCGCTGTAGCTTGCACCAGGCGGTGGACACGACGGACCAGGCGGCGTGTCGTTAGCACACCAAAAAGTGCGCCAATTGGAGCCGTGATGAGCAACCATCCTAGCCCACTCCTGGCCCATCCTCCAGCAAACGTCATGAAGATGTCGCCGCCTGATACTCCAGGTACCTGTACATAGACTGCTCCAATCGGTTTCTTCTCCCTGCTCCAGACAGGCTCAACAGCAGAAGCAGTGCGACCTTGCGAGTCTATCATGCTCTCCGATCTACCGGCCAGGGCATCGAATATGAAATGCACCTGGCCGGGTAGCAATCGAGTCACAGGCGTTGAGATAGGGTAACGCGCCGGATAAGAACTGGCAAGCACCTGGCCAGATGGCGCGATGAGCAGGGCAAACGCTGCCAGCTTGGGAGTGGGGGAGCGAGGATCGATGTAGGGGACCTGGGTATCAATGTAGGGGATTGTCTGTTTGGCATTTCCTGCCTCCAGAGCGATTGAAGCAGGTTGCCCCGGCTGAAAGGTAGTATGAGGGTCAAGAGCAGTTCCACCGGCTTTGACTGCTGCCTCCAGTGCATAGACCTGTGCCGTATGTCTTGTCGTGGTCAAAATCACTTTGTCTAATATTGAAGTACTGGACAACACGAAAACGATGGTCCCGCCTATCAGGAGTTCCAGCAGCAGCGCAGTGACAACGGTCACTGCCACATATGAAATAGTCATGCGCGTGCGCAATCCTGACCACTTATTTACTGCATCATGCTTGCGATTACGTTCCATTAGCTCCCTGGTTCTCTCTTCGCTCTTCATAACGTTCCCCGTTAGTTTTCTTCTCGCCTCCAACCTGACTGCCACAGCCACTATATCATGAATCCTATCACAGGATATGAAGCCCTGTCAGGGATGGTTGCTTCCTGGTTCCCTTTGAAAGAACTACATTGCCTATTTCATTGCTGATTCCTTTCTTTCCGTTTTCTTTGTTCCGGCCCAGGCTCCGATTCTGAGAGCATTGTGATCAGAAGTGGCGCCAGCGCTGCCCATCCACGAAAGTAACGTACGTCTCCTCCGGTCACCAGTTGCACCTTGCCACGCCACTCGGTCTCACCGTTGCCCACTTCCTCTTCCCACACGCGCACCGTAAATAGATGGGAATGAAGCTTCTGGTATGATTTGCCCATGCTCATTTCCTTTCGTTAGCTTCTTTCCCTCCAGAACACTGATATGCTCTGCAAGGAGAATGAGAAACGCCCGTTGTTCGTCTCGATGAGAGTGTAGTGCATCTACCGCTTCTGAAACGCTGCCTGGGGCGTTCCTTGATGTGCGTGGGTGAAGGGAGCACGTTCCCTGGAGAGGGCTGCAAATGTTGGGGAGAGCGTGTAGAGAGATGATGAGATGACAGGAGAGACCCTCGGTCACCTCACGACGAGCCTTCCTTAGCTTTGCCGGTATTTGTCATATGTTGCCTCGCCGGTAGTCCTGATAGTGAACTGGGGGCGTTCAAATGTGCTCCTTCGTCTACACCCACGCCCAGTCGAAGTGTCAACTCTCCGCCAAGCCAGCCTGTTACCCCTAAAAGAGCTGCACCGAGAAAAGAAAGCAGGTACGCAACGAAAAATGGGTTGCCAGGAGCCCCCGAGCGGATAAACCAGCTCACCGCGTATAAGATCAGGATGATATAATTGCCGGCGCCGTGCCGTAGTCCAACCACTTTGGCACGCGTTCCAGAAGGTATTTCTATCCAGTCGATCGTACCGATACTTGCTGCGATAATTCCGCCGACCAGGCCAGCAGCGATGATCCAAAAAGAAATTTCTGACCAGAAGCTGTTGCCCGTGATCCAATGGACAATATCAAAGATTATAGAAGTTACCAGCAATCCAAGCGGGAACACGACCATGATGGGGTGTAGAGGATGGCCCAGTAGTTTGACCTTGCTTTCCAAGTTATCCTCCTTGGAGCAATGAAATATATGATCGCTAACGTGGCGTTACGACCGCGGCGTAGCCTGCCCACCACTGCAGGAACTGCGCGTGAGTGAGCTGCTGGTGGTTCCAGCTAGATGAATCCGCGAGATAGACGTAATTGGCATCGCCCCCGGTCACCACAAGGAGGTGCCCACCTGCATAGCGGTCTGGAGGGAAGTCAATGATCACGGGCTTTCCACTATTCGCGGTGTTGATGAGCTGATTGATGTTCCAGGACGTACCCCAGTTGGTATGAAAGCCGAAGTAGGTTGCAGTACGCGTGATGCCACTTGGGTCTACCAGTCCAAGTGCGGGTGTAATCATGCCTATCTGCGCCTCAACTTTCAAAACATCTGTGATGCGCAGGTGATAGCCATAAGCATTGAACACCTCGGTCATCGCAGCCGTCGAACAGGCTGAGTACGCCCAGGTACTGTATTCGGCGGACGATCTATACTGGGCCGGGTCGAGTTGGCTTATGCGTACCAGCCTTTTCGAGGCATTATGATTGTCATACATCGAAGAATGACTGGCGGTCTGCAGGTCATCAACCTGGGAGGAGCCGAGGAGATTGATACCCAGGTTCCGTAATGTTCCTCCGGCCAGGTTCGTTTGCACACACAACGTGATTACTAACATGAGCAAGAAGCCGAGAGAGAGCACTATACGATATCGTTTGTACCAGGAATGCGGTACTGTAATGACAGGTGGAGATGTAGGCTTCTCAATATCTACTACAATGCCATCCTGCATATACAGAACGACAGTTACGTGGCGATCGAGCGGATGAGTGGGGATTTGTGCCCATGTTGCCTGTGCTAGCGTCGAATGCTGGCGGCGATGCTTACGCAATGCACCGATGATGAAACCGGCAACAATGAGTAATATGATGCCGAGCGACATTACTGCAACTAAGGCGGAAAGCATGCGTTCTCCTCACTAAGATAGATATATTTATAAGCGTTGTTCTCGGATATGAGTATATCTGAGCAATGAGGAGCTTGAGCTTAACGCGCATTCTATCAGCCAAATAAGGCTATTGTACTATGCTGCGTTCTTAACCGGCGAAAATGGGTTGCAGATATGCGTTTATTCACGAGCCCGGTCGGAAGAAAGTAGTTTCCCCCCACTGCATAGAACGGTTCATGACCTGGATATTGCTGCCTTCGTTTGAAGTTGGCAAACGGTGACTGGCAGTAGCGTCCAGCGAGCGCCTCCAATCAGGCGCCGCTGGACAGCGATTAAACCAGGTATGCTAGTTCCGCGGCGGATCAGCTCGTTGAGTTGGCTCATAGGAACCGCCCTGTTGTGGATACTGCACGGGCCTATTGAACTGGCCAGGTTGTTGCGGGTATTGCGGCGGTGTATTGAACTGGCCAGGAGGTGGTGTAAATGGCGGTCGCTGGAACTGCGCAGGGATCTGCTGGGGATACTGTTGGAATTGATTAGGGTTCTGGCCATATGCATTGACCGGCGGCTGTGCTCCGAAAGGCATACCCATGCTGATGGGTGAAGCAACACTGGCGGGCTGTGCTTTGTTCCTGTTCCTGTCGCGTAACATGGGCAAGAAGAACGCCAGAGCGGCTATGATGAGACCCAGCACAATCACGACAGCCGCTATAGGCCAGTTATTCTGGTAAAAGCCCTTGGGATTCTGGCTGTACTCCGAGGAAGTGTATACCTTCGAACCCTGGCCATTACTGCCGGGAACGGTTAATTGCTCTATCGTATAAGCATCACCCACCAGGTGGGTGCTAGTGTTCGAGGCTTTCACATCGATGTTGGTTGGGCTATCTGTCCGATAAACGAAAGAGATGACGTCGCCATCACCAAAGCTGTTGCCGTCAACCTTAGGGGTGAAATCGCTCTCATTGATGAGATAGAGTCTAGAGTCTTTTTCAAATTGTAGGAAGCCCCTCTTATCGGATGATGGGCTATCATCGGATAGGAAATGCGCGATGGTCTCCTGGTTCACTGCCTTGTAAGTGGTCTGGTGTGAGGTGACTCCCAATAAAACGCCGAAGATGATAAGCGCTCCGCCGAGGAGTGCCGAAATAAGCAGGCGAATAATCAAAACTTTCCTCCTTCTGCATGTAACTCTGGCTGTAGCGTTTTTGGAAAGCGAAAGTGATGCAGCACTGTCTCTCCCGTCCCATATCGTATACATTCTTTGCCGGTAGTGGTATGAACTAGTTCACCTGCGCCGGATGGCGTAGCTCACACTTCTCTTTTGTGTCGTTCCACAAGACGGCGTGGAGCGGATATCGCTACCATTGTAATGCCTTTATCTACTATGTCAATAGTTCCGTGCTAAAGCTCCTGGCCAGGAACTACTCGACGCCTGGGTTGCGCTATGGTATCATCGGGAAAATGAACAAAAGCTCGCGCTAGGAGGATAGGGCTACGCTGTGTATCTCAAACATCTGGAAATGCTCGGTTTTAAAAGCTTTGCAGTACGCACAATACTGGAGTTCAGTACAGGCATAACGGCTGTAGTGGGGCCGAACGGGGCAGGGAAATCGAATGTCGCTGATGCTGTTCGCTGGGTGCTGGGCGAACAAAGCATGCGTCAACTACGTGGTAAGAAAAGCGACGACATTATCTTTTCTGGGGGACATGGCAAGTCAGCGCTGGGGATGGCAGAAGTCTCACTGACCCTCGATAACAGTACGGGCTGGGTACCCTCGGAATATAGTGAGATCACGGTAACACGACGCAGCTACCGTTCAGGCGAGAACGAGTATCTCATCAACCGGCAGAAAGTGCGCCTCAAGGATGTCATATTGATGCTGGCTCAAGCGCGGATAGGCCATGATTCTTATACTGTTGTGGGTCAGGGGTTGGTGGATGCCGCGCTCAGCCTGCGAGCTGAGGAGCGGCGTGGATTGTTTGAAGATGCTGCTGGAATACGTCCATTCCAGGTACAGCGAGTCGAGGCCGAAGGTCGCCTGCGCCAGACAGAGCAGAATCTTGAGCGCCTGCGCGATATCACAGGTGAAATCGAGCCACGCCTGGGCTACCTGGAAGAACAGGCGCGCCGCGCCCTTGAGTATAGGAAGCAGAATAGCGAACTGCAGGAGGTATTGCTCACCTGGTACTCCTTGCAGTGGCGGCGCCTACGTATAGCGCGAGATCGTGCGGAAGCTGCCGAGCAGGAACAGGCCGAACAAGTGCGCACGATGGAGCAGGCCCTGCAGACTGCTGATGAGGAGCGAAATATCCTGCGTAGCAAGCGGCAAGGCGTTCAGACTCGTATAGTTGACGCACGAGGCGCCTTTGCCGAAGCCAGCGATTTCGCACAGAAGACCGAGCGGGATCTGGCTGTAAATGAGGAACGTATCACGGGGCTGGAGCGGCAGCGTCACCAGCGACATGAAGAAGAGCTACAGCTGCGCGAGCGATTGGTTCTTGTTCAGCAACAAGCCATCGATCTTGAAGAGCAGTGTCACCTTGCCGATGAAACATTAGATACGGATGCCGCTGCCCTGGCACGATTGGAGGCTCAAGTAGCCACTTCACAGAAGAACTACGAATTCGACGAAAGGCGTTTGCATACAGCACATAGTGAGCTCATCCAGGTGCAGGCCCGCCTGGGTGCTAGCCAGACTGACCTGGGAAGACAGCAGAAGCACCTCGGTGAGCGTAACCGCACCCTGGCGTCACGACGAGAGATTATCGCTCACTCACAACAATCGCTGCGCATGCTCGAGACACGCCTGGTTGAGGAACGTGCACTCCTTAGTACGGCTCGCAGCGAGGAACAGCAAGTGATACAGCGCAAACAGGCATTCGCGCGTGCTCTCGCGGATGCTCAGCAAGAATTAGAGCGCCTGCAATCCGCAGTGGCCGAAGCAGAGCGCCAGCGCCGGACGCTTTCCGATAGGCTCAATATGCTCAAGAACTGGCGTCAGAATCTGAGTGGATACGGAGATGGGGTGCGCGCTCTGCTGCATGCGCCCGGGGGCCGCTTAAGTGGCCTGATTGGCCCTGTTCCACAAATCGGTGTAGCTCCTGCAGGCATGGAGATAGCGCTGGAGGCTGCGCTTGGCCCATATTTACAGGCCATCGTGGTACAAACATTCACCAATGCTTGCGCCTGTCTCGAGTATTTAAGGACGGCTAAAGCCGGCAAAGCTTTGCTGGTATGGTTGGAGGGAGATCAGGGACTGGTAGAGGGTGATGATGCGCAGATGCAGGCGGAAGAGCGTGCTCTTAAGGGCTACCTGGAAGAGAGGAACGAGCTGAGAGATCACGTGTCCGGCCTGGCATGGCGTCTTGTACGATGCGAGCAGCGCTATCTGGCCCTCTTCCACAGGTTGCTGCGCGGAGTGGTCCTGGTAAAAGATCTGGAAACTGCCCGCACCTTGTGGTCACTCATTGCCGAAGATGCTCATCTGGAGGTGCTGGTAACCCTCAGAGGCGAGGTGTTGCATGCCGGCGGCTGGCTGACCGGCGGAGATAGCAAAGATGGCGCCCAGCAAGGGTTACTGGCCTATGAGCGCGAACTGCACGAATTGCCGCAGCAACTGGATGATACGAAGACATTGATAGACCAGTTGCATAGCATGATAAGCAAACTCCAGCGGAGCCAGGAAGCGCGGCGCATAGAGCAGGCCGTTGTGGACAAAGAACTGCAAAAAATTGCCAGCCACATCAATGGGCTGAGCAAGGCCATAGACACTACATTACGAGAGCAAGAGCGCCTGCAGACCGAGTTACAACTGACCGTGTCCGTTGAACAGCAACTGGCTGCCGAGTTGGCAGGGTTGGAGCAGGAGGTGCAGGCTGCCAGGGAGCGTGTACAGGCTCATGAGAAGTCGCAGCGCGAGATGGCGGGCATGGTGGAGGAGTTGCAAAGCAAGGTTGAGGAACGCGCTGCTGCTTACCGTAGCCAACAGGACGAACTGGGGCGTGCACGCACTGCGCTCGCTGTGAAGAGGCAGGAGGCCAAATCACTGCGCCAGCAACTGGCAACGCAGCAGGTCCGGGCGCGGGATCTGAAGGAGCAGGTCGAGCAGCAGGTAACACGCATACGAGAGGCAGAGCAGCACCAGGAGGTATTGCTGGAGGCAGTGGCGCTCCATCATATAGAGCTCGAGCAGTCCCAGGTACGAGTGCGCAAACTGGCGGAGGAGTTGCATCTTGTAGATGGCGAGGCTAGTGAAATCGATCAGCAAGTTATGGCGTTGGAACAACGAACGCTAGAAATGCGCCATACGATGACGGAGTTAGAGGGCATCTATCGCCGCTGCTTACTGGAGAGTCAGAAGACACGTAATGCCGTAGATGTCTTGCTGGAGCAACTGCGCGAGGAAATGGGCGTGGAAGACCCCAGGAACCTGGTGCAGAATATAGAAAGCTTAGAAGCAAATCAGCAAGCTGTCATGGCTGACGATGCTGGAATGCTCTCAGAGGAGGAGGAAACTCAGTTACGGCGGCTGCGACGGCAAGTCGAAAACTTGCGCAGCCGCCTCAAGGCTCTGGGAGGCTGCGACCCGGATGCTCCACAGCAATACGATGAAACGCGCACGCGCTATGAATTTCTCTCTTCACAGATTGCGGATATGGAGCAGGCTGCTCTACATCTACATTCGATCATTGAGCAGCTTGATGTGACGATGGCGAAGCAGTTCGAAGTTACTTTTCAAGCGGTCAATACCCGTTTTCGTGAGCATTTCACCACGCTTTTTCATGGTGGCAGTGCCCGTCTTGAACTGACATCTCCCAGGGCGAGCGAGGAGGATGCCCCTTCTTCTACCCGCGCGTCCAGTATGTCTGCTGGCGTGGAAGTGATTGTCCAACCGCCAGGCAAGAAAGTGCAGGACCTGTCTCTACTCTCCGGCGGCGAACGGGCTCTCGTCTCAGCAGCTCTGCTCTTTGCCCTGCTCGAAATCAATCCTCCCCCTTTCTGCCTGCTGGACGAGGTGGATGCTGCGCTGGATGAATCGAACGTAACGCGCTTCTGCGATATCTTGAGACAACTGGGGCAGCGTACCCAGTTTATTGTGATTACTCACAACCGTGTGACAATGACGGCGGCCCAGGTAATTTATGGCGTGTCCATGGGAGCTGATAGTGTCTCACGATTGATCTCGTTGAAACTCGAGCAGACAGCCGTGGCCGGTGATCGATGAAATCAGGCAGGCACTTGTCTATATGAGGCAAGTCACCCCTACAGCGCCTGCTAGCTATTTCGCCGAAATATCTTATAATAGGAAGGGTAGGGGCTACTCGCATTTCAATTCTCTGCGGGCACAAACGTTCATCCCCGCTTCCGAAGGAGGCTTTTATGCCAATCGTCCTTGCGCTCATACTTATAGCGCTCATCGGGTACCTGTGGGGGTCGATTCCCTCAGGTTACTGGATGGGAAAGCTCCTGCGTGGAAAAGATTTTGATATACGCGATTACGGCAGCCACAAAACAGGTGCCACCAATGTTCTACGCACGCTTGGAAAAGGACCCGCCGCAATAGTATTTGCAGTCGATCTTTCCAAAGGAGTGGGGCCAACACTGCTGGCTACACTTATACCCTTCTTCTATCTCTCTGGTTGGGGACCAACAATTGCGGGTTTGACGGCCCTGTTGGGCCACATTTTCCCTGTTTTCATTGGCTTCAAAGGTGGTCGTGGAGTAATGACCGGCTCCGGAGCTCTCCTCGTTATCGCGCCCTTTGCCTTCCTGGCTGGATTTGTCGCAACTATCGGTACGATAGTGATTTCGCGTTATGTTTCTCTCGGCTCCATCGTTGGTTCACTGACGGCACTGCTTTACGGCGTCATTTTCTTCTTCGTCGGACAGAGCAATCCAACTTTTATTGGCCGGGTCAGCCTGGCGCAACTGGTCTTCCTGGTGGTTGGTCCAGTTCTCGTTATTCTTTTCCACTACGACAACATTGGTCGTTTGCTGTCGGGAAAGGAGCGCAAGATAGGACAAAAGGAGGTGTCGGCTACCCCCACGAGTGCCCCTTCAAACTCACAGATATAATAGCGGCCAGTCTACGCTATGTAGTGGAAAGAAATGGCTTTAACTGGCCGTGTTGGATTCGCCTCCGGGCTGGAATAGGGGTAGTGCGCCGATGAAGTATTCAATGCCAGACATAATAGTCCAGAAAACAGCTACGAGTAGTAAGCCATCGGCGGTCAAAAGCAGAATGTCGGGCAAATTGAGTGTCTTGCTGTTAAAAACAAGCATGGGTGGAAAGAGGGAGAGGTATTGGGCCCCCAGACCTTTTGCCAGCAATAGTCCTCCTATCGCGACCAACGTAATAAACGTCTTTTGCTTCCCCCAGGTCCCCGCCGGAATAACCTTGCTCTTGGCTGCTGCCATGGAGCGTAGGCCAGTAACCAGGAACTCACGTGCTATGATGATGATAACGATCCAGGCAGGAACAAGGCCAAGCTGAACGAGGGCAATCAAGATGGTGGCAACGAAGATTTTATCAGCGGTCAGATCCAGGAAGACGCCCAGGTTGGAGACGACATGAAATCGCCGTGCCAGGTAACCATCGAAAAAATCGGTCACTGAGGCGAGGAAGAACAGGAGTGTTGCGACCAGGAATGCCCAGGGTTGGTTGATCAGCACCAGTATAGCGACCAGAACCGTTGCCAACAGTCTGCTCAAACTAAGTAGATTAGGGATATATTGCTTCATCCTACTCCCTTCTTCTGAGGGATTATGCCAGGTAACTTAATTATAAGCAAACTCCCCCCGGTTGTATAGTTTGGAGAGATTTGGGTGATGTCGCCTGGTAGGTTTTTATGTTCTTGCAGTTCCCGCGCAGCAAGGCGGCCTGCGCAAGATCTATATAAGTCGTCGTCTAGCAAGTCTACACGAGAAAGGGGACTAATCTATGGCAAAGTATGTACTAGCCTTGGACCAGGGTACGACGAGTTCGCGAGCAATACTCTTCGATCATAGCGGCGCAATCGTCATTGGGGCGCAGCAAGAATTTCCACAGATCTACCCGTCTCCCGGGTTGGTTGAGCACGACCCGGAGGCGATCTGGTCAAGCCAGCTCGCGGTTGCCCAGGAGGTGATGAAGCAGGCAGGAGCCTCGGCCAGGGATGTGGCGGCAATTGGGATCACCAACCAGCGCGAGACGGCCATTGTGTGGGACAAAACGACGGGCAAACCAGTATTTAATGCTATCGTGTGGCAAAGCCGCCTGACTGTCCCCATTTGTGATGCCCTGAAGGCAAAGGGGTTTGACAAGGAGATTCGTGAGCGCACAGGTCTGGTAACCGACGCGTATTTCTCAGGCACCAAAGTCAAATGGATTCTTGATAATGTACCCGGCGTGCGTGAAAAGGCTGAGCGCGGCGAAGCGCTCTTCGGTAATGTGGACACGTTTTTAATGTGGCGACTCTCCAGAGGTCGTCTCCATGTTACGGATCCCTCCAATGCCTCGCGTACCCTGCTCTACAACATCTATCAGGGCGATTGGGATGATGTGATTTTGAAGGAGTTAAGAGTTCCAAGAGCCATGCTGCCAACAGTGATGCCCTCGAGCGGTATCTTTGGCGAGAGCGCCCCGGAGTTTTTCGGTGGAGCCATCTTGATGGCTGGCGACGCTGGAGATCAGCAAGCTGCCACCTTTGGACAGGCGTGTTTCGAGGTTGGTATGGCGAAGAATACCTATGGTACCGGCTGCTTCATGCTCATGAACACCGGTAACAAGGGAGTGCCGTCACAGAACGGATTGCTCACGACCATCGCTTGGGGCAGAGGAAAAGATGTTACTTACGCGTTGGAAGGAAGCATCTTTGTCACCGGCGCTGCTGTGCAATGGCTGCGCGATAGTCTCGGCATCATCAAAAATAGCGCGGATGTTGAGACATTGGCGGCCTCGGTGCCGGACAATGGAGGAGTCTACCTGGTGCCTGCCTTCGTCGGACTGGGCGCTCCCTACTGGGACTCCTACGCTAGGGGCACTATCGCTGGCCTGACACGTGGCTCAACCGCCGCCCATATTGCTCGCGCGACACTCGAGTCTATGTGCTACCAGACTCGTGATGTGCTTGAGGCGATGACCGCTGATAGTAATGTACATGTGAAGACTCTGCGTGTCGATGGCGGCGCAGTTGTCAATAACCTGCTCATGCAGTTCCAGGCTGATATTCTTGGCGTGCCGGTGCAGCGGCCAAAAGTTGCCGAGACGACCGCCCTGGGTGCCGCTTACCTGGCAGGACTGGCAGCTGGATTCTGGAGCAGCCCACAGGAAGTGGCCGGGCAATGGGCGGTTGATCGCACGTTCGTGCCTAACATGAGTGCGGACGAGCGCGAAAAGCTCTATATTAACTGGAAACGAGCCGTCGAGCGCTCTCTGCACTGGGAACAGGCTTGACCTCCTCCCCTTTGCTTGGCGGGGTAGCCGGAGCCTTCATTTAATGAATATACTATAGGCAAGGTGTTGGCGGCAAAGGCACTCCCAAAGTCTGGCAATACCATAGCGGAAGGCGACGCTGTGCGAGAGCCATCTCCCGGTGTTGAAGTGAAGGGTAGTGCTCCACGGGAGCCTTAATGACCGCGTAGTACTTACAAAAGCGACGGATGAAAGGACGAAGATACGAAACTGTGACAGGTTGAAGACTCAACTCGGCACATTCGTATCTTCTTGGTTATTTAACTATGCAACCTCTATCGTCAACGGTGCGCACGCACAACCTGGCTACCTTGAATAACGGGCGTTTCGATGTGCTGGTGATCGGCGGTGGTGTCACAGGCGCCGGCGTTGCCCTTGATGCTGCCACACGTGGGTATAAGGTTGCGCTCGTCGAAAAGCTTGACTTTGCCAGCGGGACAAGTAGTAAGGCTACCAAGCTGGTTCACGGTGGCATTCGCTACCTGTCTAACTTCGATTTCGTAATGGTGCATGAAGCGCTGGTCGAACGTGGTCTCCTGCTGCAAAACGCACCATTTCTGGTTCACCCACTGGCGTTTGTGCTGCCAATGTACAAGGGAGATAGCCACCCGGTAGGCATGCCATTTACTACACCGGGCGGGGTTGGGCTAAGATGGGTTCTCAACATAGGACTCTGGCTCTATGATGTAATGGCAGGACGACGCAATATTCACAAGCATTATCACATGAGCCGGAGTGAGGTGTTGAAACAGGCTCCAGCGCTTCTGCCCGATGGGTTGAAAGAAGGTTTTGTCTACTACGATGCCCAGACGAATGACGCCCGCCTCACGATGGCGCTCATCTGTACTGCCGCTCAGTACGGTGCCATAGTTGCCAATTATACAGAGGTGACCTCGTTCCTGACCGAACGAGGGAAGGTGCAGGGGGTACGTGTTCGGGATCGCCTTGACGATCAAGCATTGACTATATATGCTCGCCACATCGTCAATGCCACTGGTGTTTTCTCCGAGCAAGTAGAAGAGCTTACGGGCACCGAACCGCAGGTTCAGGTAGAGCCGAGCAAAGGGGTACACCTGGTCTTTTCCTGTGAGGATGTTCAACTCAGAGATATGGCCATTGTTTTGCCGGAGACAGACGACAGGCGTATCATCTTCATTGTTCCCTGGGAGTCGCGTGCAATTGTGGGGACAACCGATACTGGCACCGGCGATCTGGATCAACCATCTGCCACCCGCGATGATGTTCTGTACCTGTTGCACCATCTCAATCGCTATCTATCTGTCCACCTGACTGAGGAAAACATCATCAGCGCCTTTGCTGGATACCGTCCGCTGTTACGCCCGCGCAATACCAACCAATCTACTGCAAGGCTCTCACGCTCTCACTCTGTGCTGGAGAGCCCATCTGGCCTGGTCTCGATTGTCGGTGGTAAGTTGACCACGTACCGGCGGATGGCACAGGACACCGTTGATGTTCTCTGTCGTCGCGATGGCTCAGCGCTGGTACACCCTACTCAAAATCTGCCCTTACGAGGTAGTGCTGGCTGGCCTGCTGCACAGCGCGAGCTGGAAATCAAAGGGGCGAAGCTTGGACTCGACCGGCAAGTACTGGCCCACCTGGGGAGGAGTTACGGATCCGAGGCGGAAGCGATCCTGAGCCTCATCGATGGCGATGCCTCGCTGGGCATGCGCCTGGTAGAGGACCTACCGTATATCCGGGCAGAGGTGTTGTATGCCTGCCGCCAGGAGATGGCCATGACGCCATATGATGTGCTAGCTCGTCGTACCTCGCTCACCCTGGAAGATCGTCAACGAGGCCTGGGTGTCTTGCATGAGGTTGCCGTCCTTATGGCAAAGGAACATAACTGGACTCCTGAGCAAGAAAGCGCCATGGTCGATGATTTCCGTGATGCCATGCAACGGCAAATGGCCGCCGAGGCGCTAGCGGCAGCGGCAGTAATTCGTGAACATGTAACGTAGAAGGAGATGAACGTGAAGAAACTCATCAATAGACCAGAAGATGTCGTCAAAGAAGAACTGGCAGGTATGGCGGCAGCTCATGCTGACCTCATTAGCGTAGATGTTGAGCGACAAGTCATTGTGCGTAAGGATGCCCCGGTACTGGGAAAGGTGGGCATTATTTCCGGCGGCGGCAGCGGACACGAACCGATGCATGGGGGATTTGTTGGGCGTGGTATGCTGGACGCTGCCTGCCCAGGCGCTGTTTTTACCTCGCCTGTACCCGACCAGGCGCTGATTGCCACCCGGGCCGTAAATGGAGGAGCTGGTGTGCTGCACGTGATCAAGAACTACACTGGGGACGTGCTCAACTTTGAGATGGCGGCTGAGCTGGCCGAGGCGGAAGGAATCAAGGTGGCGAGTGTCGTCACCAATGATGATGTAGCTGTGCAGGATAGCCTGTACACAGCAGGGAGGCGCGGTGTTGGTGTAACAGTATTGCTGGAGAAGATTGCAGGTGGCCTGGCCGAGACGAGAGCGCCATTGGAGCAGGTGGCGGCCCTGGCGAAGAAAGTGAACGACCAGGGGCGCAGTATGGGTATAGCACTTACCCCCTGCACCGTTCCAACAGCAGGAAAGCCCACTTTTGAATTGAGTGAGGACGAGATGGAGATTGGTATCGGCATCCATGGCGAGCCGGGTCGACGTCGAGCCAAGCTTGCTCCTGCCGGCGCGATTACCGAGATGCTGGCTACCCCTATTATCGAGGACCTGGGCCTCGCGTCGGGCCAGCAAGTGCTCGCGTTTGTCAACGGCATGGGTGGGACACCTTTGAGCGAGCTCTATATTGTCTATAATGCCCTTAATAAGATTTTACGAGGCAAGAATATCCCGATTGTGCGTTCCCTTGTGGGTAGCTATATCACCTCTCTAGAAATGGCTGGCTGTTCCATTACGCTGGTACGCATGGATGATGAACTACTGAGGTATTGGGACGCGCCAGTGCATACTCCGGCCTTGCGCTGGCGCATCTAGCCTGCCGCTGCTTTCTCATCGGGACGGGTCGCGGTGAAATCACGATCCAGCAGATTGGGAGCTACACGTGCTCCGGGCTCACTTTATGCAGTCAGGGTATACTCCACTCGAGGTGGGACCACATGGTAGACGGTGCGCTTCACCAGCCCATCACGTTCTAAATTGCGGAGGGTTCGCGTCAGCATTGGCACCGTCGATAATATCCGCGCGCGCTTTGGCGGCGAGCGCGTGCTGATCGCCGAGTTCAGTCCCGGCGCGCTAGCCACATTACCACAGGACGATACAGGTCAACCCTTGCTCAAAGAACTTCCAGCCGGAGTGCGCCAGGTACGAACCGAAATCCCGCGCATCTGGCTCGCTTTCGAGCGCGATGCTATCGCCGCCCACGAACTGGTAGCCTGGTTGGGCGCCCGCTGCTAGCTGCGCGACGTCACCTTTCAGGAGCCGGAGATCGAAGACGTAATTCGCCGCATCTACGAAAACGGGCTATTGCTGTAGGACGTTACGTTGCTCAGTAGGGACGCCCCTACTGAGCTTCTTTATGTTGGTGCCAATAGGAGACCACGAGCGATTGCCCCTACGGATAGTACATATGTACAAACATTGCCTCGTCGTGTAAAATATCAACGGTCGTTGCGAAATCGAATATGGCGACCCTTGCGGTCACTACGTGAGGAGTAGTCACTATTTTAGCCACGAGGAGTGAAAACATGAGCGAAACTAGCGAAACTCTGGCGTTCTTTACCCAGGGTTGGCAAAACTACCAGAACCAGTTGAGCATAGCCCTTGCTCGACTCTCCCCGGAGCAGCTTGCACTCCGCGCAGCTCCTGACCTGCGCTCAATCGATGAGCTGGCGCGCCACGTGATCGCGGTGCGAGCAGGATGGTTCCATTATAACCTGGAAGAGGGCGATGAGAACTTCGGCGCTTTTCACGAGTGGGATGAGCCTGGCAGCCCACCGCGATCCGCAAGTGAACTGGTAAGCGGATTGGAGACGACCTGGCAGGTCATGCAGGAGGTGTTGGAACGTTATACGCTCTCAGATTTGCAGTCTACTGTCCAGGATGAGTGGGAAGGCCAGACGTTCACCTACACCCGCGGGTGGGTTATCTGGCACGTCATCGAACATGACATACATCACGGTGGCGAGATCGCCTACTCTCTCGGCATGCACGGCCTTACCGCCCCAGATATTTAGCGGATGCACAGATCAAATATGGGAAACTAGCTACTGGTGGGAGGAGGAAAGGAAAAGATACTTTCCCCATTTTCAGGAAAGGGGTAGAAAAATTGAAGCGGGGACAAATGCGTGGTCTTGCTCAGACCAGCACAGCGTCCACGTCTCCCACCAGCTTCTGAATCTCGCGCAATCGCCGCTCCGCCAGCTCGACGTTTTCGAGGGCCTGGGCCAGAATGCGTTCCTCAATAGAGTCTCCATCTTTCTCCTCACTCTTGCTCAGTATCTCTCGGCGCAACCACCAGGCGGAGGAAAGGAGCAGCGGTTTCCGCCCCCGCTGTCTTTTCTTGGAGAGGCACCTCGCACAGAATCAGTTGCGTCGCCTTGGACCCTGGTGGGTGCCTAAGGCTTCGCGCGTAAGAGGGAGCTTTCCAGTACAAGAGCCACTCATGCGGGCCGAGATCGAAAAGGGACAATTGCGGGGACCGGAAGATCGTTTCGGCCACGCGCGGGTTGCTCACCCCTTTGATATGTTTGCGATCATCGAGCAGTTCCACACGGTACGCGGGAGAGCGTGACCGCCTGATATTCCAGTTTCAACGTGCCTTCATATAGTAATGTTTCATTTCATCTGTGGAAAAGCAAGCAGGCTTCATCGAAAGTGACGAAGGGCCTCACACGATATAATATTACGACAGGTTGGATGACATCAGGTGCCGATGGGAACCGCCGAAGCCAATGTGAGGCTTCCTGAATGAAAGCAGAAGCACGCTGGCCAGGCGAACGAAGCTCTAGCTCAATGCAGAAGGGAAGAAGGAGGACATCCCATGGAATTTTCTCGCCTTGCGCACACCTTTGAGGAACTAGAAGGAACCAGCTCCCGCCTGACGTTGATCGAGCTGCTCACGCAGCTGTTTCGCGCGATTGAACGTCCAGATGAGATAGAACAGGTCTGCTACCTGGTCCAGGGGAGAGTCGCGCCGTTTTTTGTCGCGCTGGAGATGGGGATGGCGGAGAAAACCGTGGCCCGATCCATTGCCATGGCCTATCACACTACTCCAGAGCACGTATTAACACGCTATAACATCCTTGGTGACATGGGATTGGTGGCAGAACAGGTACGGAAAGCAGCAGGAACGGTATCTGGTGCTCTTAGTGTCAACGACGTGTTTGAGGGGTTGAAAACCATCGCGCAGACCGCGGGGAAGGGAGCGGTCGAAAAGCGCATTGCGAGGCTAGCCGACTTGCTCACGCGCGTAGACAGCGTGTCTGCCAAATATATGGTGCGCATCCTGCTGGGAAATCTGCGGCTGGGCATCGGTGACGCGACCGTGCTCGATGCCTTGGCGAAGGCCAGGTGGAACGACGCGAAGAAGCGTAAGCTGTTAGAAGGAGCCTACAATAAGACCTCGGATCTCGGCCTCATCGCCAGGACGCTGTGGCAACATCCCGAGGAGGTAGAGGCGCAGCGCGCCGTGGCTGCCCTGGACGTCCAGCTCGGCAAGCCCATCCGCTCGCAACTCGCCGAGCGGCTCCCTACCCCCGAGGCCATCATCGCCAAAATGGGAGTAGTCGTGGCGCAGTACAAATACGACGGCTTGCGCGCGCAGATCCACAAGGATGGACAGCAGGTCACCATCTTCTCACGCAACCTGGAAGACCAATCGCACATGTTCCCAGAACTCATCGAGGGAACGCTGGGGCAAGTCCGGGCGGAGCGTGTCATCCTGGACGCGGAGGCCCTGGCCTACAACGCCACCTCGGAAGAATTCCTGCCCTTCCAGGAAACGACCCGCAGGCGGCGCAAACACGGGATCGAGGCCCTGGCCGAGCTGCTTCCACTGAAAGCCTTCGTCTTTGACATTCTCTATAAAGACGGGGCATCGCTGCTGGATACGCCGCTGGCGGAACGCCTGAAGATCCTTGAAGAGACTCTTCAACCCGACGATATCCTCATGCGCACCGCGAGCCATACTGTACAGGATGCCCACACGCTCACGCTGCTCTTTGATGAAGCGATCAGCAAAGGATTGGAAGGCCTGGTGGTGAAGAAGCAGGAGAGCCGCTACGAAGCCGGCGCGAGAAATTTCAATTGGGTGAAGCTCAAGCGCCACTCGGCCGGAGCCCTGAACGACACCCTCGACTGCGTCCTGCTAGGCTACCTCTTTGGACGCGGCAAGCGCGCGGCCCTTGGAGCGGGTTCCCTTCTGGTGGGAGTCTATGATCCCGAGCGGGACCGGTTCGTCACCGTGACGAAAATCGGCACGGGGTTAAGCGATGAACAATGGCGCAGTATCCGCGAGCGCACCAGAGGGCTGGAAGTCGATCACCGGCCCGCTCGCGTCTCCTCGCTCATCGAGCCGAGTGTGTGGGTCGAACCGCAGCTCGTCCTAGAAGTGCTCGCCGACGAGATCACGCGCTCGCCGACCCATACTGCAGGAAAAGTCGGAGCAGAGCCGGGCTACGCGCTGCGCTTTCCGCGGCTGGTCTCCTTCCGGGAGGCAGACAAGAAGCCGGAGGACGCGACGACCGTCCAGGAGCTGATCGAAATGTACGAAAATCAGGGCAAGCAATAAAAGATCGTTGCTTCAGCTTCGTCTCCAACTGAGCAATGATTCACAGACAGGGAGAGGAGGACCAAATGAGACCACTGACAGAACAAGTCATCTTGATTACGGGAGCGACCGATGGACTGGGAAAAGCAGTCGCGATACATCTTGCGCGTGCCGGGGCCATGCTCTTGCTTCATGGGAGGGATGAGGCCAGAGGGCAGCACACGCTGGAGGAGATCCGAGCACAGACGGGGAACACCCGCCTGCAGTGGTATCGCGCGGACTTTTCAGCGCTGGCGCAGGTGCGTGCGCTGGCCGAACGACTGGCTCGCGAGCAGGAACGCCTGGATGTGCTGGTCAACAATGCCGGCATTGGGACCACCCTGCCGGGAGGTGGCACACGACAGGAGAGCGAGGATGGCTATGAACTGCGCTTCGCCGTCAATTACCTGGCGCCTTTTCTGTTGACACGCAAGCTCGTGCCATCTCTGCGCCAGTCGGCTCCTGCCCGCATTGTCAACGTTGCCTCGGCTGGGCAGGCTCCCATTGACTTTCGTGACGTCATGCTCGAGCGCAGCTATGATGGAGTCCAGGCGTATTGTCAGAGCAAACTGGCGCTCGTGATGGTCACGTTTGACCTGGCTGAAGAACTCGCGGGGACAGACATCACGGCCAATTGCCTGCATCCGGCCACCTATATGCCCACGAAAATGGTGCTGGCGGCCAGGGGCAGCGGCGTGAGTTCCATTGAGGAAGGAGTGCAGGCCACCACGCATCTGATCGCGGCCCCTGAGCTGGAGCACGTCACCGGACGCTACTTTCATGGCCTGGCTCTCGGCGCGCGCCGAGAGCCAGGCCTATGATCGGCAGGCTCGCCACCAACTGCGGCAGCTCTCTGAGCAATTGACAGGCGTGACAGGTTCTTGAATAGGGACTTCTCCCTGGTCACCCGCTCGTTGAGAGCGGGTTGGCGGGTTGGGCTGCGTATGCGAGAGCATGAAAGCGCCAGGAGCAGCGTCATGAACATCATGTGTATGTATGGAGGACGCACATCGTCAGACGGTTCAGGCTAGCGCATTGTAGGCTAAAGAGCGGCGAAAGCAGCGGTGCGGTTGAACCTCTCGACAATGGTGTGACCATTGCCCACTGACGATGTGCGTCCTCCATACACCATGACGAGACTCATAACGCTTTCATGACACTTCGTCCTTATACTCATATAAGTGAGAGAGGGTCAGGCGCCTCAACTGGCTCGTGGCTGCAAACCCTGTCGGCCGGGCTTTTGCGTGAGGCAATGTCCCCATCAGGAATAGTGAAGAACACTTTGGGGAACTCTTCAGGAGCCTCGGTGCCTCCGGCAATGCGCCAGCGGCCATGCACGGGTATCTGAAGAGTTCCCATTAGGGAGGAAATATGCAGAATGAGCAACTACAAGCGACCGATCTGCGAGGAAAAGTCGCAATGGTAACGGGTGCAAGTAGTGGGATTGGAGAAGCCATCGCCGAGGAGTTGGTGCAACGTGGTGCGCATGTCGCGCTTTTCGCGCGGCGCCAGAACCGCTTGCAAGCACTTGCGCAGCGGCTGGCAGGCCAGGGGAGCGAGGAGCCCTTGATCGTGCCTGGCGATGTGAGTAAGCCAGAGGATGTGCAGAACCTGGTGAATCAGACCGTGCAACGCTGGGGAAAGCTCGATATTGTCATTGCCAATGCTGGCTTTGGCTACCGCGCACCCGTCGTCGATGGCGATCCCCAACGCTGGAAGAATCTGCTCGACACCAACGTGTACGGCCTGCTGTTGACCTTGAAGTACGGGGTGGAGAACCTGCTCAAGCATGGCAGCGGACACGTCGTGGTGACCTCCTCTATCGCCGGTCGCTCTGTCACGGCGGGGGGAGCCGTCTATAGTGGCAGTAAGTTCGCCGTCACCGCCATCGCTGAAGCGCTTCGTCAGGAGGTAGGCCAGCAAGGCGTGCGCGTCACCACGATCGAGCCGGGGGCAGTCGAGACCGAATTCGCCGAAGCGGCGGGCTTTCCACCCGGGACGGTCGAAGCAATCAAGCAGCTAGAACCGTTACAGGCAAAGGAGATCGCGCTTGTCGTCATCCAGGTCCTTGAGCAGCCAGGCAACGTAGACATCGCCGAGTTGACTGTCACTCCCACGAAACAAACAGGCCAGGACATCTTCGCCAAGCAGTCAAACGCCAGCAATAAGATCGCTACAAGCACGTCATCCCAACATACAGGATGAAATGCTTGTGCATCTGGCAGGTGAAGTGCTGCGCATGTTCAGAGCGCATGTAATAAGTGATGTTGCCCCGTTTTTGTAGAGACCGTAATCTGCCTTCCCTCTACAAAATCGGGGCAAGACCATAATGCAAAGACCACATTTTTCGCCTGCCGCTGTATTGCAAATCCAAAAGGTACAAGATAGAATAAGGTATCCACTAATCGGTATCTCTGACTGGGTCACCGATTAAATCCACATGAGATGCAATATCTCGCACCTACGACGGCACGAATGCATAGAAAAGAGAAAAACTCTGTGTCTACCACGCGCATCGTTCTCATTCGTCATGGGGAAACTCGAGCGAATCGTGAATTTCGTTATATCGGCGCTCGTGATGATTTGCTCACGGAACAGGGACAGGCACAGGCCGAGAAACTTGCCGTGGCGCTGTCCGAGTTCTCATTGGCTGGCATTTACAGCAGTCCCCTCCAGCGGGCATATCATACTGCGCTTTCCATTGCAACACGTCATAACCTGGCAGTGCAGGTGGTAGATGACCTCCGCGAGGGCGACTTTGGAGCGTGGGAGGGGTTGAGCCGCGCCGAAGTGATAGCACGGGATGGAGAGCGGCTGCTCGCCTGGGAGCGTGATACCTCGATTGCGCCTCCTGGCGGCGAAAGCCTGGAAGCTATGCATAGACGTGTGCTGGCCTTCATTGAAAAGCTGGCCGGAACGCATCCTGATCAGACCGTTGCCCTTGTTTCTCATGTAGGGCCTATCAAGGCGGTGCTGTGTGCAGCGCTCAGCGCTCCTGTCTCATCCGCATTTCGTATCTTCCTCGATCCCGCTACTATAAGCGTCGTAGATTGGAGACAGGCGCTGCCAGTGGTACGGCTTGTGAATAGCCATGCTCACCTGGGGTGGCAGCAGGCGCGCTGGATGATATAAAAAGAAAGGCGGAATTATTGTTCCGGGGTAGTTGTTGTAGCCTTTGCTATGATATTACACAGCTAGATACTCGTGCGAAGACCTGAAAAGTTATGAGATACTTTGAGGAGAAACCGATGGATGATATCACAACCCTGAAACACATCACGGAACTGGTGGATGAGGAGCATGAACTCATAAATCTGGCTGAGGCAGAAGGCGGCCTGGATGAAGAGCAGCATGCCCGCATGAAGGCCCTGGAGGTCAGCCTGGATCAGTGCTGGGACCTGTTACGCCAGCGTAGGGCACGGCGCTCTGCCGGCCTCAATCCAGATCAGGCCGAGGTGCGTGATCCAAAGATAGTCGAGCATTACCTGCAGTGAGACGGGCGTGCTCGCCTGCAGACCTTTCAGCTCTCGCCCGTCAAGAGCACCACTTTGCCCTTTACCTTCCGGTTCATCATGTCGCTTAGAGCTTGCCCGGCCTTGTCTAGTGGATAGGTCGCCGAGATAAGTGGTTTGAGTTTGCCTGTTGCAAACCAACCGAGAAGCTCCTGGAGGTGTTCCTGGCTGCGCCTGGGTTCGCGTGCAGTGAACGAGCCCCAGAATACGCCGACAATGGAGCAGCCCTTGAGAAGCGGCAGGTTGAGCGGTATGCGCGGGATGTCGCCTGCCGTGAAGCCGATGACCAGGAAACGACCATTCCAGGCTATGCCGCGCAGGGCAGCCTCGGAGTAATCGCCGCCTACCGGGTCGAAAACGACATCGACACCATTGCCCGCGGTAAGCGTTTTCACGCGTTCCTTGAGGTCCTGGGTGCTGTAGTTGATGAGATCGTCCGCGCCATGTTGCCTGCACACGTCGAGTTTCTCATCGGTTGATGCTGCCGCAATGACGTGTGCTCCTATGACCTTGCCGATCTCCACCGCTGCGAGACCCACACCACCTGCCGCGCCAAGTACGAGCAGGGTTTCGCCTGGCTTGAGTTGAGCCCGGTCCTTTAGCGCGTGATGGGCGGTCCCGTAGGTTAAAACAAAGGCAGAGGCGGTAATGAAATCCATACCTTCAGGCAAGGGAATGAGCTGGGCTGCCTCGGCAAGAACCTCCTCGGCAAAGCCTCCATGACCGGTAAACGCGATCACGCGGTCTCCTGCTTTCACGGACTCCACACCCGCGCCAACTTCTTTCACCACACCAGCAACCTCGCTGCCCGGTGAGAAAGGCATGGGCGGCTTGAACTGGTACCTGCCCTGGATGATCAGCGTATCCGGGAAGTTCACCCCGCAGGCTTTCACGCCGATGACCACCTGACCTCTGCCTGGCTTGAGTGGCTCGATATCCTCGATCACCAGGCTCTCAGGTGGTCCATATGCTTTGCACAGCACCGCTTTCATGGTGTGCAACCTCCTGGGAAAATAATAGAGTTTTCTATAGCGTATCACATAAGCTTCTATGGTGTATATTTCCCGTTGCAGGCTTTACCATATCCAATTGGATACATTCCTGATAGGCTCACAGGCAGATGCCCCTGTGACTGAACCTCGCCAAACAAGATACGCACCGCTGCCTCCAATGCTGGAGGCGTGCATTCATACGTTGCCAGGTAGGTGCGCAGTTGTGGGAACGCCAGCAGGTCGTATGGATTGTAGGCGGCAATACCAATAATGCGCCGATTTCCATTGAACAGGCACTGCATCAATGCCACCTGCTCCATGTGCAGGTGCGCGTTCGCAGTCACCATGATGATGACATCTGCATCTTCCGCTATTTGCAAGATCTGCTCTTGCTCCTCGCCAGTTGGCCGTAAAGAAATAGCGGCTGCATTCACGCGAGGGTGGCGCGCTTTTATGCTTTCCACCATTAACTCACCGCTGGAGTGCCTATCTTCTACCAGCGTCACAGGTTTCCCGTCTGGATAGAGAACCAGCAGGCGTTCAGTAGTTTTCAGCCGCAGTGGTATTAGCGCATCTTCGTCCTTCAATACAGTCACCGACCTGTCGTACACCGCGTCTCTCAAGTGAGCATGGTCTACTCCTCCGAGCCATCCCGGCATGCTCGTTTTTGGCAGGTTATCCCAGCACAGGTAGCGATCTTTCAAGCGCAGCACGCGTTCCGCCGCCAGGCGAATCACCTCCAGTGACAGTTTGCCAGTATGAACAGCCCTTTGAATTGCAACAATGCTGCCTATCTGCCGTGAGTGGCAGTGAGAAACCAGGGCCAGGTCGATACCCGCCTGGATGGCGAGCACCGTTCCCTGTTCCGTTCCAACCGTTTTCGTGATGGCAAGCATCTCCAGGCAGTCGGACATGATGACCCCGTCAAATCCTAGCTTCTCGCGTAATAATCCCTGAATGATGGTAGGTGATGTCGTAGCGACCAGGGTATCAGCTTCGACATGCCTGATACGTGGGTAGCAAATATGTGCTACCATTACGCTGTCTGCTCCAGCGGCGATGCCTCTTCTGAAAGGAACCAGCTCTACCTGCTCCAGCCGTTCCATAGTGTAGGGGATGCTTGGCAATGCTAGGTGCGAATCCACGGCCGTATCGCCATGGCCCGGGAAATGTTTAAGGCAAGTAATGATGCCCGCCTCGTGATACCCACGCACCGCCGCCTCGACAAAACAGGCCACCTGCCGGGGATCTTCACCGAACGAGCGAATGCCGATCACAGGATTAGTTGGATTGTTATTCACGTCCACTACGGGAGCCAGGTTCATATTGATACCGAGCGCCTTCAATTCGCGTCCGCTTGCGAAGGCGATATCGTGCGCAGCCTGCTCCAGGCCGGTTGCTCCGATCGCCATGTTTCCAGGGAAGATGGTTGCTCCTTGCCCAAGGCGGCGCACTACACCGTTCTCCTGGTCAATAGCAATGAGCAGGGGATAGCGATACCCGGCTTCTCGGGCTACGTCCTGTAAGCTGCTCGTGAGGCGAAGTAACTGTTCTGTATCCTCTACATTGCGTGAAAACAGAATAATGCCGCCAACGTGATAACGTTGAATTAATTCGATAACTTCCTGTGTGACGGTCGTTCCATGGAAACCAACGACCATTAACTGTCCAACCAGCTCGTCAAAAGTCATCCCGCAAGTATAGTGGTAGTCTGGCATCTTGCTCATGACCTCTTTTATTGTTGAGTATACCATATAGGATGAGTTTGATGGGTCAACACCTACAACCAGTTTGACGCGGCCGCCCCCTTTGGTGGCTACAAGCAGAGCGGCTATGGCCGCGAAATGGGCCACGCCGTGCTGGATGCCTACACCCAGGTAAAGACGGTTTGGATCAACCTGCGTTGACGAGGCAACCCGCTACGAGCGGGGCGAGAAAGCCTGGACACCCGTGATATCGCGCCCGACGATCAACGACTGAATGGTGTCGGTGCCTTCATAAGTGAACACCGCCTCGATGTCAGCGTGGTGGCGGGCAATGTGATATTCCAGCAGAATACCGTTGCCGCCCAGCATCTCACGGGCATCGGCAACAACCTCGCGAGCCAGCCGCGCGTTGTTCATCTTGGCGAGCGATGCCATCGCCGCTGTCATCTTGCCCTCACCTTGAAGTTGACCGAGTCGCAGGCAGAGCAGCTGCATGCTCGTCACATTCGCGAGCATAGCAGCAAGCTTGCTCTGAATGATCTGGAAGCTTGTCAGTGACTTGCCAAACTGGACGCGTTCCTTCGCGTAGGAGAGTGCTATCTCATACGCGGCAACAGCGTGACCAACCGCCTCCCAGGCCACGCCGGAGCGCGTGGCTGTCAATACCTTCGCGGTATCCTTGAAGCTGCGTGAAAATGCGAGGCGATTCTCCACGGGTACATGCACATCGGTGAGTGTGATGTCGCTTTGCCACACGGCGCGCTTTGCTACCTTGCCAGTCATCACCTTCGCCTCAAAACCGGGTGTTCCCTTTTCGACGAGGAAGCCGCCAACATTGCCATCGTCATCGCGCGCCCAGATAATCGTGACGTCTGCAAAGGAAGCGTTGCCAATCCATCGCTTGGCTCCATTGATGATATATTCGTTTCCTGCGTGATGAGCGCGAGTTTCCAGCGCCACTGCATCGGAGCCATGATTCGGCTCGGTCAGCGCGAAAGCGCCGGTCTTCTCCAATCGTGCCATCGCTGGCAGCCAGCACTGCTTCTGCTCCTCCGAACCCAGCATAGCAATCGAAGACATCGCGAGTCCCGAGTGGACACCGAAGAAGGTGCAGATGCTTGCATCACCACGGGCCAGCTCCAGCGCTATGAGTCCCGCCGCCACAGCACTCATGCCTGGGCAGCCATAGCCCTGGATACTGCTGCCGGCCACGTGTAAATCTGCCATCTTGGGGATAAGCTCGAAAGGGAACTCCGCCCGCTCCCAGTAGTCGTTAATGATTGGGATGACTTCTTTGTCGCAAAAGGCGCGTACTTTGTCGCGTATGCCGCGTTCCTCGTCGCTCAGAAGTTCATCCATCAGGTAGAAATCTACGCTTTGCGAGCGCTTGATGTCCTGGTCATAGTTTAACATGTTATCTCCTCGCCGAATCGGTAAAGGTTCTTTTATTCATCTTGTACATAATTTTACCATCTACAGCTTTGAGAGTTGCTCCTCATTCATAACACTGATACAATGCCCCCCATAAATAGTTTTTATAGGAGAAATGTCATGAGTTCAACGCCCCTCGGATTTTTAAGAACCTGTATGGATCGGCGTTTTGTTGCCACTACACGCGAAGCATTTGAAAAAGCTACAGGATTGGGATCTACCGATTATTGGCATGAATCATATGCAGGAGGAGCTGCCTTAGCTCCAGCTACCGCCATTGGTGAAGAATATGCTCTTGCCCATGGGGCATCCATCTTTGGCTGGCAGGCGCATATCAATAACTGTGGTGGACAGCCCGGCGTAAGCGATCAAGAGATCGTACGTAGACTGGATCGAACGCTTGCTGCGATGAAAGGAAAATTTCCCCAGGCCAGGCATTTCCGTATCCTTGCCTCGGTAGACGGCATAGATATCAAGGAAGTATAGCGTAAACCAGCCTTACAGCTTTCCCTGCTCAGCCAACCGTGCTGCGTAGAGTATCAGGTTGCGGATGCGGTCGCCGAAAATGGCGAAGCGCTCATCCTGCGTCTGCCCGCGCTTCCAGCGCACATAGATCTGCTGGATGATCACTGCCAGTTTGAAGTAGGCAAAGGTCATATAGAAGTGCATGGAGGAGAGATCGCGCCCGCTCTTCTGTGCATATTCTTCCATGAATTGCTCCCGGCTGATGAAGCCAGGAAAGTTCGTCACCGTTGGCAGGATCATTCGTATCTCCTCGGGATCATCGGCATTGACCCAGTAGCTCAGGGAAACCGCGAGGTCGAAGAGCGGGTCGCCAATGGTCGACATCTCCCAGTCCAGCACCGCCACTGCCCGCGTCAGGTCATCTGGACCAAGCAGCATGTTGTTCAGCTTGAAATCGTTATGGATCAGTGCCGGTGGCGGGCTCGGGGGTACATGCTCAGCCAGCCAGCGGGTGAGTGGTTCCACCTGGGGTATGTCATCCGTCTGGGCGCGGAAGTAGCGCTCGATCCAACCCTTTACCTGGCGCCCAAGGAAACCTTCGGAATAGCCAAATTCGCTGAGCCCGGCTGCGTTCCAATCGATGGCATGTATCTGCACCAGCGTTTCCACTACCGTGTGAGAAAGACGCCGGCAGAGTTCTTCACCTGGGTGTACTCCTGCTGGAAAAGTGTAATTCAGGACTATGCCTTTGCGCCGCTCCATCACATAGAAAGGCGCCCCTAAAATAGTCAGGTCATTGCAGAAGAGATAGGGCCGCGGGGCCAGTGGAAAGACAGGGTGGATCCTCTGTAGCAGGCCGGACTCGCGCTCCATATCGTGGGCTTTCGGCGGCACCGGCCCAAATGGTGGGCGGCGCAATACCCCTTCCCAGTCGCCAATTTGCACCAGGTAGGTCAGGTTGGAGGCGCCGGAAGGGAACTGGCGCACGTGTAGTGATCCGGCACCCAGCCCGGAGATATGACTGCGCAGGTACTGTTCTACCTTAGGGAAATCGAATTCCTCTCCTGCGCGGATGGCGATAGTGTCTTCTTCGTTTATCATCTCAGGCAAAATCCGGTCTGCTACCCGTTTGCGGCCTTGCTTCGGCAGCGAAGAAAAGCGGCACAGCGGGATCACGTTGTTCAAGTGTACCCTGGCGAGCGGCCTGCACCAATGCCCAGATTTTCTCGGGCTTGAGCGCCATATCAATGGTTTTGATACCGAGCGGAGTAAGGGCATCCAACACGGCATTGACCACGGCGGGTGGGGCAGCGATGGTCCCTCCTTCGCCAACACCCTTGACGCCCAGCGGATTGATGGGCGAAGGCGTTTCGATCAGGTCAGTGACAAATTCGGGTATCTGTTCCGCATTAGGCAGAGTATAATCCATCAAGGAGCTGGTGAGCAACTGGCCGTTGGAGTCGTAGATAACTTCTTCATAGAGCGCCTGCCCGATGCCCTGGGCCAGGCTGCCATGTATCTGGGCTTCGGTCATGTAGTGGTTCAGTACGCGCCCGCAGTCATCAACAGCCACATAGGTGAGCAGGTGTACATCACCTGTATCGCTATCCACCTCGACCACGGCAATGTGTGCGCCGGAGGAGAATGTTGAGTTCGATGGAACAAAATCGCGCCAGGCTGCCAGGCCTTCGATGGGCACGCCATTAGCCAGGTTGGGCGCTTCTCGCTCGATCAGGTCCGGCTGCTCCTCGACCCTGTCTGCCAGTTCACCCAGGGTCACTGTTCGTGTGGGAACGCCCCGCACCATGACACGTCCATCCTGTGTGACGAGATCTTCCGGTGCAGCTTCCAGAACTCGCGATGCAACCTGCAAGGCCTTCTCGCGTGCGGCCTCGGCGGCCAGGAACACAACGGAGCCGGCTGTCTGGGTGATACGGCTGCCGAAGGTGCCGATGCTGTAGGCTGGCAGGTCGGAATCATTCATGCGGACTTCCACCTGCCTCGCAGGAAGGTGAAAGACCGTTGCCGCGATCTGCGCGAACAAGGTGAAGTGGCCCTGGCCGTTGGAGGCAACCGCGCTTTGCACCAGGATGGTACCATCACGCCTGATACGCACGGCGGCGGCCTCCTGTGGTATGTCCGGTCGGACCGGGCCAAAGGTACCACCCGAATTTTCGATAAAGGTGGACAGGCCGATACCCAGCAGCCTGGGACTGCCTGCCTTGCGGCGTTCCTGCTGTTTTGCTCGCCAGCCCGCGTAATCGGCCAGTTCAACTACGCGGTCGAGGCCGGCCTGGTAGTTCCCGCTGTCGTACTGCAGACCTGTCACGGTGCGGTAGGGAAAGGCATCCGGCGCGATGAAATTGCGCCGCCGCACCTCGATGGGATCGAGGCTCAGTTCGTGGGCAATGCGGTCCATAGTGCGTTCCAGGATGTACGCGGCTTCAGGTCTGCCCGCGCCCCGGTAGGGGGCTGTCGGCACCTTGTTGGTGAAAGCGCCTGCCACCTGGGTGTCTACCGCCTGCACCTGGTACGGGCCGCTGAGCAGGTACGATGTGCCGTTGGGTACCATCGCCGTCATGCCCAGGAGGAAGCCGCCCAGGTCCCCTATTGAACGCACCTTGAGGCCGAGTAACCTCCCATCATTTTGAAAGGCAGCCTCGACGTAGTTGATTTGGCCCCGGCCGTGGGTCTGCGCCTGTAAATTCTCGCCGCGGCTTTCAATCCACTTGACGGGTCGTCTGTATCTCACGGCCAGGGCGGCCGCGATAATCTCTTCGCCGACGAAGGTCGTTTTGGTGCCAAAGCCGCCCCCCACCTGGGCATTGTGCACGTGAATATGGCCGCGGTCGATGCCCAGAAAAGCCGACAGTGTGTCTCGCGCGCGAAAAACGGATTGAGACGATACCCATGCCACAAGCTGACCGCTGCCCGGATCGAAATCGAACATGCAGGCGCGCGGCTCAAGGGAACTGGGGGCGAGCCGCTGGTTGACCAGTCGCAGCAGGACGGTGCGATCGGCCTGCACGAAAGCGGCGGCAATATCGCCTCCGCCTGACGGTACAAGGTACGCCAGATTCGAGCCGAACTCATCGTAGAGCAGCGGGGCATCCGGAGCAAGAGCTGCCTCCGGGTTGGTCACGGCTGGTAGTGGCTCATATTCCACGTCAACCAGGTCCCGGGCGTCCTCTGCAGCGTAGAGATTTTCGGCAAGCACAACCGCCACCGGGTCACCCACGTAGCGAACCCGGCCTACAGCCAATGGCCGTCGTTCCGGCTTTTTGAGGCCCGGCATAGGGAAAACATCCATGGGGCGCATGTCGCTAACCAGTTCCTGGCTTGTAAATGCCGCGAACACCCCAGGCAGGGCGCGTGCCGCATCTAGCTGGATATCCTTGATCTCCGCATGAGCATATGGGCTGCGTACCACCACCATGTGCAGCGCAGGTGGTCGCCCCGCGGGTGACCTGAGGTCGTCTACGTAGTGGGAATGGCCAGTAATCAGCTCGATATCTTCTCTGCGGCGTTCCAAATCGGCGGGTAAACTTGTCTCTGTCATCGAACGTCGCGGCGTGGAGACCCATCTGCCTTCAGGCGACGGGAGGAAACGCCGCACTCCTTTCGACTAAACAGGCCGAAGCCTTCTGGATGACTACTAGCTTCTTGTAACTGGCGCTCGTACTGATCTTTGATCCGTCAAGGGTGCGTAGATCAAAGTAGCCAGAACTTCTTCTGCCAAAGACAAAGCAGCACGTGCCTTGATACTTCACGCAGTCAAAGAGCCGAAACCCATGTACATACTTGGGCGCGGTGTTGCGCTGCCTCTTCCCACCTTTTCTGATGGTCGCTTTGTGCAGTTGGCGGTTGTTTCTTCTCACCTGCTTGATCAGATACCATGTGCCAGGAGATACAGCTAGAGGATGCTGGCCTATGCAACGAGCATCGATCACGTGTGACTTCTCCAGGTTATGCGTGATACGTGTATGCTTGGTGCTATACCCATACGTCAGATGCACGTTTGGGAACATCGTTTTGGCTTGTTCATAGATGCGCCACCGGATCATGCCCATGTGGGTAGCATCACGAAAGCCCCTGGACTGACGCTCTATCTTGTGCTCCTGGTGCGTTCTATGAATATGCTCATGGCACCTCTCACACAGTGTGATCAGATTGTCAGGGCTGTCACCGCCGGTCTTGCAAGACTCGATATGATGGACATTCAAGATGGGATCTTTCGATTTCCCCCGACACCACTGGCAACAATGATTGTCCCGAAAGAGCACGTACTCACGGACATTGCAGAACCCTAATTGTGGTCCCTGCTGGTAATCCGTTCCCTCGATCTCTGGATGACGAATTTTCTGAATGTCAAATTGCGCTACCTCGATCGTTGTCCTGCTCACGGGCAAGATCTGGTGAACCAGGCGGATCGTTTTGATATGACCATCAACCTTGTGCTGCACAGAAGGGGCAAGCCATCCTTGCACTTTCTTTCTATTGAGAAAGTGCACCTTGCGATAACGTGTCTTTCTGTTTCTTCTGGCACGACGGAACTGCCTACGAGTGGCTAACAATGCTCCAATATTAGTTCGTGGCAGCACCTCAGCCTCGAAGAACACGCTCTGCTCAGTGGTAGCCGAAACACCAATATGGTGTGTGCCAGCATCAATCTCTAAAGAAACTGCTTGTTTGTATCCACTACTGCCATAGAGCAGTTGGAGAGTGAACGGAACCATCTTTACGACCTTGGCCTTGCCCTCTTTGAGCAGGAATCTTGCCTTACGTGGTTGGCAGGGCATTAACGGTTCACCGTGACAATTTAAAACGTAAACGAACATTACGTTTACCTCCTTTTGGGAGTACGGTGCTCTTCGTCAATGTTCAACGCGCTTGTCGTGTCGGCAACACAGTTCCTCCCATCAGAACGTTTAATCACCGACGACAGGGCTTGCCACTGGAGCAAGCATGGCAAGGTGTCGTGACGTATTGAACGGAGTGCTTTCGCACCAAGACTAGTCAAGCAGGACTTTCACAAGCCCATCTCCTTATTAAGGGATTGGGTTCTTGACGCTCTTTCCTTCACATTGTTTTTTTGGCAGCTCAGTGAAAGCTGCTACTGCCCCGCGCTGTTATCCTGGCCCCTATCTCTTGTAGCATAATCATAACACTCCTGAAATCCCGTTGCAAAAATTGCGCCAGTTTGATAGAGTAACGCTAACTGGCGGGATTGCCAGAAAATGGCCCCCTATGGCCGCGAAAGGAATGCGATGGACTCGTACGAAGAGAAGTTGAGAACATTCATCAGAGAGCATGCCATTCAAGCGGAGCACCTGTTCTTTGACCAATCTTGCCACTCCGTTGCCGAGGCTGCGCGGGTGGTCAATGCCTCGCCGGAGGAAATCGTAAAGAGTATCTGCCTGGTGGATGCAGGTGGTAGTGCCATCATCGTCATCTTGAAGGGCGAAGACAGGGTGAGCATCTCACGTGTCGCGGGGGCACTCGCCATCAATCCGCCGCGCCTGGCGACTCCAAAAGAAATTCTCGAGAAAACCGGCTACCCCTGTGGAGGTACACCATCCTTTGGCTATCAAGCAACGTATCTCATAGACCCAAGAGTGATGGAGAAAGAAATGGTTTTCACCGGTGGTGGCAGTGAAAACTCGCTGGTCAAGATCGCGCCACAAGAGCTGGTACGAGCAAATTCAGGTAACATTGTTCGGATACGCAAATAGGAGGAGACTACTATGGCAGGTTTAGAAGGCAGGGTCGCTATCGTGACGGGCGCTGCTTCGGGCATTGGACTGGCAATCGCCCGCGATTTTGCGCAGCATGGTATACGGGTGACGTTATCGGATATCGACGCTGAAGGAGGAAGTGCCGCCGCCTCTGAACTGACCGGGGCACGTTTTCAAGCAGCTGATATGGCGAACAGTGATGACATTGCGCTGCTCGTCACAGGTACTCTCGCCGCCCAAGGGCAGATAGATATCCTGGTCAATAACGCGGGCATCCAGTATGTCGCGCCGATTATAGAGTTTCCGGAAGCAAAGTGGCGGCAGATCATTGAAATTATGCTTACCGCACCTTTCTTGCTGACAAAAGCTGTTTTACCGGGAATGTATGCTCACAAGTGGGGGCGCATCATCAATATTGCGTCGGTTCACGCGCTGCGAGCATCCGCTTTCAAATCTGCCTACGTGACTGCCAAGCACGGCCTGCTGGGGCTGACTCGCGTCACGGCGCTCGAAGCAGCGGAGCATGGTGTCACCTGCAATGCCATCTGCCCATCATACGTGCGCACCGCCCTCGTCGAGAAGCAGATCGCCGACCAGGCTCGCATTCATGGCATACCTGAGTCGGAGGTGGTGGAGAAGATCATGGTGACCGAAGGCGCCATCCGTCGCCTCCTGGAGCCGGAGGAGGTAGCGCAATTAGTCACCTATCTTTGCACAGACGCTGCCAGCGGCATTACGGGCAGCGCACAGACAATAGACTGCGGATGGACGGCCCATTAAAGTACGGGCGATTCTGACTCGACTTTACCTTGTACCGGCCGACCCGGTAATCCCACGGCAGTCAACACGGCAAGCCCAACGACAACAATGACGAGAATATCTACCGTGAGAATCCCGGAACCTGGCCGCCCACCCGCCACCGTCACCAATCCGACAATCACGCCACCAAGGCCAGTTCCTAGCGCTGATCCAAGCACCGAAGAGAGCTGCATCGATGACAATGCTGAGCCCTGCTGATCAGCGGGGGCTGTTTCCAGCACAACCAGATTGAGCGTCGAGTAAGCAAGCCCCATGCCAAGCCCGGCAACTCCCCACGCCACTGGCGCCACCGCTACCGGAATACCTGCTATGAGCACACTCGCAGTGCCAGCCACACCAAAGACAAGCAGCGTCAGACCACTCGTCACAAGCAGGCGGCGCCCTCGTCGAGGAGCCAGCTGCGCCTGCACCCATGCCCCTGCCGTCCAGGTCAAAGTGGCAGCCGTGAGCGTTACACCAGCAACGAACAAACTCTGACCGCGTATAGAAATCAGCGTCAGTGGAAGGAAGGCTTCCCCTCCAAAGAAGGCCATATTGAGGAAACCCAGGGTTGCGATAGCAGCAGGCAGGCCCTCCTTCGCCCTCAGAGTACCAGGCGGGAGCAGACGCTGTAGGGATGGTATCCCTAATGCCAGACCCACCAGAACCAACACAGCCGCCGCGAGAAGGGACCCCATCTGCAGTCCCGTCAGGGTCATTACTGTCCCGATCACCAGGCCAACCGCAGCAACAAGACGACGAGCGTCAAATGATCTAGACGTCACAGCAGGGGTCAACTGTCTCAGGGCAGGTAGCGCTAAACCAGTTGCAAGTGGCAGCAGCGGCACCAGGCCCAGGAAGACCCAGCGCCAGCCTGCCAGGTCAGCTACAATCCCTGCCAATGCAGGGCCGACCAGTCCTGGCACTACCCAGGCGCTCGAAAGCACTGCCAGCATGCGCGGCTTCACCGCCTCCGGGTATCCCCATCCAACACAGACAAAAGCGACCGAGGCGAGAAGACCTGCTCCAAAGCCTTGTACGCCCCGGCTCAAGACAAGCATGAGCATAGAAGATGCAGCCCCCGCCAGGATGAGGCCTAGGACGAACAGCACCACACCAGCAATGAAGGGGAGAACAGGCCCTCGCCGGTCGGCCTCGCTTCCAGCCAGAATGATCCCCACAAAAGTCGCCAGCATATAGGCACTAAAAGCCCAGCCATAAAAACTCAATCCACCCAGGTCTGCAACAACTTTGGGGAGAATGGTTGCGACAGCCAATCCCTCGAACGCCGGCCCCAGCGTGATAAGGATCAGCCCCAGCGTCAGCCGCCGGTATCGCGCACTCCATACGCCCGCGTCGGTGGCAACACGCTTTTCCCGGTAATCTAAAGGAGGTAGAGGTCGTGACATTACGTATTCCTCATGATAGGTTCTTTTCTTGAAGGCGCCTTCGGCATTTACTCGACTTTGGCTGCCCCTATACTCCGCCAATCGAAAGCCACATGGGATGAACCAGCCACAGGACCGCCAGCGCTAGCAGCGCAAATCCTACGATCTGTCCGTCGCTGGTGAGTGCCATGCAGCTTCAACCAGGACCGCCAGCGCTAGCAGCGCAAATCCTACGATAGGGCTCAGGCGCTGGCCACCCGGATACGTCTTCTCCACCACCATCACCCCGGTCAGCATGGCCATCCAGGCCAGGCTGCTCATTCCGAGGCCGAACATGACCAGCATCAAGGCCCAGCCACTCCCTAGATTTCCGCCAGAAGATCAAAATTCCAACCGCCCAGAAGAGCAGCGACGCCACCACATTGATCAAGACGGTATAGGCAGCATACGCATCCAGCGAAATATGCAGGCGAGCCAGCGCGGACATATTGTCGGGCACGAGCTGCCAGGTCGCACACTGGTCTACGACGGCTATAGAAACAGTACAAACAGTCCGCAACGCCGCGTAATAAGGAGGAATGCTGAACACAAAGTTCCCGGCCAGCAAAAGCGCGGCCACAGTCCAGGCCCAGCGCGCGCCGATGAGCCAGGAGCCAGATAAACGTGTATGCTCAGTGCTGGCAACAGACCAGTGGCTTCCGCTCTTTGCCTCAGTATCTGATCGGTTCATGCATCATCCCACCAGAGAAGAAAAGCTCCACGACTCAGAGAGAGGTTTGTGCCTTCCTGAGCCATATTATAGCATGCCTCCGTCTTTAGATCGTTACAGAAGGTTAATGTCTATACCTGTACTACGAGTACCTCGTCCTTCGTCTCACCACCGGCAGCTTCAAGGAGTACCGGTGGTATAATAGACAACTAAACAGAATATGTTTCAGGCACAACATGCTTCAGGATATTTTGAAAGGTGGAGCGCAAAATGACAACTCAATCTGGAGACGGTGTACTCCTCTGGGAGCCCTCGCAGGAGTTGAAGCGACAGGCA
>WNGQ01001579.1_pt1 | contig 49221 bp, 45 predicted proteins | sample 5407661 | NCBI WGS metagenome assembly WNGQ01 (sample SAMN13153382, study PRJNA577476) | soil metagenome | isolation source: 60 cm soil or saprolite under Garry oak tree replicate 2 | place: USA:California | collected 2016-06-15 | reverse complement strand
AGGATGCAGGCTTGGCAACAGCGCCATCCCTATAGTAAGAGAGAACAAGGCATGTCCAAGTCCGAGCATCAGGCCGAACCACCAGTTCGCCAGGTGTGTGGTCTGAAAAATGAAAACGTACAAGAGTGAAAACACCCAGCCGTTGAGGAGATGTGCAACGAATCCATAGAGCCGGGCTTTTTCGCGGTCGGGCGTGACAAAGGTCCCAAGCAGGTAAGGGATATTCAGGCGCGTCAGGCCGAGACCGTGGCTGGTGGCCAGCAGCGTGGAAAGCGCCAGTGTCGCCACAAATCCCGACAGAATCCAGCTTGACCAATTCATGGCACCCTCAATTTCGTGCCGCTGTTGGATGCGGTTGCTGTGCAGTGGCACTTTCGGGGCGATGCGCCAATTGCTGCTCGCCTTTCTGGCGTTGACTAAGCGAAAGTGCTGCGCCTATCAATCCTACGTGGGTATAAGCCTGCGGGAAATTGCCCAGGGCGTGGCCGGTTCCGTCCTCAATTTCTTCTCCATAAAGGCCCAAATCGTTCCGATAGGTGAGCAAATTTCTCAGCAGGTGATCAGCTGCCTGCGCAGTTCCGCCGCCCAGCGCAAGGTATTCCGCCTCCCAGAAGCTGCAGATCGCAAATGTGCCTTCCTGCGGCTGCGCCTCATAGCGATATAGCAATCCATCCCGGGTGCCGAGCTTGTTTCGAATTGCCCGATAAGTAGAGAGCATTCTGAGGGAGTCAGGCTTTTCGAAGCCATACCAGGAGAGCAGCAGCATGCTGGAATCGAGTTGCTCGCCGTCGAGGACGCTGACGTAGCTTTGCAAAGCTTCGTTCCAGCCGCGACCTACGATTTCGCGGCGAATCGCGTCGCCATGCCGTCTGTATTCGTCGATAGGAGCGCGTTGCAGTTTTCCTTTATTGTGCAAATCGATCAGGCGGTCGAGAGCGGTCCAGCACAACAGACGTGAATGGGTATGATGGCAAGGCTCGGTTCGGGGTTCCCAGATGCCTTGGTCAGGAAGCTGCCAATGCTTCACAACATAGTTTCCAAAGCCGATGAGCGCTTTCTGCGTCTCCCGGTCAAGGGTGCCTCCGTGAAAGGCGTATTGGGCTGCGGCGTCGATTACTTCTCCGTACACATCGAGCTGCAAGTGGTCGCGGGCAGCATTTCCAATCCGTACCGGAGCCGAATCACGGTATCCTCGAAGCACCTTCGATTCCCATTCTTTTGGCGCTAGATTGCCGAACACGGTATACAGGACCCTCAGCTCAGGCTGTGTGAGATGAGTCGCGTGTAGCATCCAGTCCAGGAAATGGGTGGCCTCCTCCCAATAACCGAGCTCGAGCAGCGCCCGCACTGTGAGAGACGCGTCACGAAGCCAGCAATAGCGATAGTCCCAGTTCAGACTGCCGCCGACATGTTCCGGAAGGGAAGTAGTAGGAGCCGCAATGATGGCCCCGGAGGGAGTAAAGCTAAGTAACTTCAGGGTCAGAGCGCTTCGGATGACCTCGTCGCGGAAATCGCCGTCGTATTGTGCCTGCGCCGTCCATTGCCGCCACCACTCCACGCAGAGTTCGATCCTTCGCGACACCTGCTCAAGTGGAGGGAGCACTGCCGGGGCGTGTTCTGAGTAGCTGAAAGAGAAGAGCAGAGTTTGACCCGCGCGCAGGGTCGCTTCCGCAAAGGCCGACGAATCCTCTACGCGCAAAGGGACACTACTTCGCAGCCAGTAAACTTCCCGGCCGGAATCGACACGCAGACCGAGCTTCCCCAATTCGCGGATTCGCGGCACCTTATCGCCATAATTTGCGCGCGGAACGAAGGCCGTTTGGATTTGCAGTTCCCCGGATGTGCAGGTGAGCTGCCGAAGGATCTCATGGTCCGGAACCATGGACGAATGTGCGGAGTCTCTGACCGGCATAAGATCGGTCAGAACGCCACTACCTGATCCGGTCTTGAAATGGGTCTCGAGCACATTGGATTCTGGCACGTAGTGGCGCTCGACTGAATAGGCACCGGCGGGAGATAGTGTCCAATATCCGCCGCGCTCTCGGTCGAGCAAAGCCGCGAAGATCGAAGGGGAATCGAAGCGCGGCCAGCACACCCAGTCAATGGAACCGTTGCGGGAAACCAGGGCCGCGGCTCTGCAGTCTCCGATGATGCCGTAATTTTCGATGGCAGGGAAATCCTGCGGACACTCTGGTAGCCGGGCCTCGGTGGCCTTGTCTCCCATCGGCAGCTGGTCTGAATTGCTCAACAAGTCTGACTCTAAGTTGATGCAAATAATGAACTAAGATTTGCATTAGAGCCGATCTGTGGAAAAGTCGTTCCGAACCAAAAAATACAGTATTCTCCCGATACCCCAGGCCTTTGTAATTCGGTTACATATATCTCAGCCCCAACGCGAAGGAGACGGAAGGCAGGCGTCGGTTGTACCTCCCCTTTATCCGGTGCCTGCCGCCTCCCTAAATCCTTCAGGTTTTCAACTCCACAAGCCTCTCACTCCTGTGCCTTCGTGTCATGGTAATAACCAGCAACTAGCGGCGAACCATCGTAAGCCTGTCTGTCTTGATGAATGCCGAACTTAGGCGGTAAGCGGATGAACCACAACTCCCTTGATCTGATCAAAGACCAGGGTCAGTTGAGAAGAACACTGGCCGCACAGCCAAAAATGGGAGATCTTCCGCGAGATACTTGGTGAGGTCGAGCGGCCCCAGTTTTGTGAAGAGATTTTTGGCCGCACTTCGAACTGGAAAAGTCGTCCATCCCTCAGACGCCGCAGGGGGACTGCACAGATCGGGTTGGCGCACTCGCGAGTCACAAGAAGAATAAATCGGGGAACGTCGAAGCTTGCCGTATCTGTATCTCATGAAAATTCGAACCGCGGAATCGGGTGAAGTATGTAGGTGCGGGTCATTGTCCTGCCGACTAATCGACAGCGGGGCGCGCAGGGGATTTCGCCGGGAAGAATGTTCCGCCCTCCAAGACCGCTTTGACCGCGTGCAGCAGATCGCGAGCTGCTTCACTTTTTGCAACCGCCCCTCGAATCGCGCCGGTCTTGAAGCGGCCAACAAGGTCCTCGGAGAGATGGAGGGAAAACATAATGACCGGAACATCGGGGCGGCCCTCCGCTATTCTGGCCGCAGCCTCGAGGCCATTCATCTCGGGCATAGTGATGTCCATGATGATGACGTCGGGAGGGGACTGGAGGGCGATTTCCACCGCTTCTCGTCCGGTGCTGGCCTCGGCATAGACCGTCCAGTTGGAAACCGACTCCAGCAGATTACGGATGCCCATGCGCATAACTTCATGGTCATCGGCAACTAGAATACGTACCGGGCGACTGCCCAGGTGGGGGTTGGACGTGTCTGCCAATTCCATAACTGAAGAATTAGAAGTAGTTAGCATACACCTTCACGTTTCGCCGAAAAAGTTTCCGTTTGGCGGTTCCCCAAGTACGGATGGAAAGGGGGAGTCTATCTGTCAGGCCTTAGCGGCGCAATCAAGTCAATCCTGTAGAGTCGTTAAGGCGGCGGGGAGGCTGCCGGGCCGCGATCGCCTGGCGAGATTGGGAGAGCGTCCGTAGTAGCCGCTCCGCCTGCGACCGGTAATACAGAAATGCAGTCTGAAGGCGGTGTTCTTCCGTGGAACCGGAGACCGTGGACATTGCCATCTTGCAAAATCCAAGCCGGAACACGGAATAAGCGAGCATGTAATGCTGGAGCCTTGGAAAGGGATTGACACCTGAGAGTTGCCGGAATTTGCGCAGTAGAAAATCGAGTGCGTTTGGACTGAGTTGCCATTCAATGGCTGTCCCTGCCAGGTCCCAAGCGATGTCACACGGGCCTGGGAAGAAGTGGTTGTCGCCGTGACTGATCGCGTCGGCCTTGAGGAACTCGTCAGGGCCGGTGGCGATCCACTCGTAGGGCTGCATGCGGCCGTCGGCAAGAATGGGGTGGAGGCAAAGTAACTCGTTTTGACCCACCTTCAGATCCAGGCCAAATTCCTGATGGATGTTGAACTCGAGCATTTGCCGAAGCTCGTCCGGCTGGGACGTTTCACGGCCGAAATTCAAGACCCGAAATGCACAGTACTGTGCGATGCGCTCCAACAACGAAGGGGTAAGATCGTCTCGCCGCAACTGTCTTCCATTCAGCATTGTGTACGCCAGAAACCCGTCGCCAGCGTCCGAGACCCGGGGCGAGAACCTGGCATCGGCGAGGGTGAAAGCTCTCTCGCGAACTTCGGCACCGAAGGGCCCCATGCCTTCGAATTTGAAAAACATCTGGCGCTCAGGGGACAGAAATTTCAGGCGCTCCATTTGCGTCCAGCTCTCCGGCCAGTTCCGTTCCTCACCGCAAAGATGCTTGCGCCAATCGCCACCGCCGATGTACAGGCATTTCTCGAAGCGCGTATTGACGGAAGGAGTGGTGGAAAGATAGCGGAAATCTTGCCAGCGCGCGGCTGCGTCTCTTGCGCACAGGCTTTCCGGGTCGAACTGGCGGCTTCCCAAGATCGTGATTAACCCGCGTGGGATGCCCGCCTGGAGCAAAGCTTCTGCGACCGAAAGGAACGTCGAGCCGCTGCGGCCAGGGCCTTCATCAACGATCAGAAACTGTGCGGAAGCAGAAACCTGATCGCCAATCCAGCGGGCTTGTTCAGGCGTGAATTCAGTAATTCGGGAATAGGGATGGCCCGTCGGGCGAACTGTGATTCGCGCGACGGAGCGGCCGGCTGCCTTCAAGGAAGCGGCAGTCATTGCGCTGAGAGTCGTTCCGATGCTACGGATTCCGATTACCGCGCAGGATGTCGGCTCAGCCGGAACGCGGGCGGCGAGTCTCGCAAAGTCCAGAGGATGCAGAGCATAGTAACTGAACCCCTCGGGCGGAGAGACGCCGATTGAATCAGGTGCAACGATCTGGCTAAAGAGCTGCGTCGGATCCTGGTTCACGTTTCCGGTGCAGACGCGGTATGCCAAAGCATCAGTCAGTTGTGAGGCTGTCCCGGCACTAGGGCTACCGGCATCCCAGAGCGCCGCCTCAAGCTCTCCAGATTGAATCAGGGAATCCAGCCAAGACCGGGAAATGCCTTGCGAGATCCGGCGTGAGAGATCGCGAACCATTGCAGGCCCGGAGACATCTCGGCGACCGTCGCGAAAGATCCACAGGTCGGTTTCTGCAGGCTCGGAGGTGACGCTACTTGCTGCCGTGGCCAGGGAACCTGCAGGCCGACTATCGCCAAAAATTGGTGTGGAACTTACATGAGTTACGTTCAAATCTGCCTTCGTTTCAGTGACGATGGGGTGCTCCGCCGGTTAGCAGAATAGTCCGGCAACTAGCTTCTGATGCGCCTCTGAAAAGGTGAGATGTCCTCGTAGCTCGCATGGCAACGTACTCCGGATACAGCTTCGGCTGGCATACCGGCATCGAAGCTTTGGATCGGTAAACCTTTGCTACAGTGGACGTTCCCTTGAACCTTGGCGATTTTCCAATCAAGGCGCGGTGATGAAGCTGGTGATATTTGGCTTAACGGTCAGCTCCTCCTGGGGCAATGGCCACGCGACTCTCTGGCGCGGGTTGTGCAATGCGCTTGCCAGGCAAGGGCATCAGGTCACATTTTTTGAGCGTGATGTCTCGTACTATGCTAACCACCGCGATCTGGTGTGGCCGGAACTTTACGAGTTGGTTTTGTATCCGGGCTGGGCAGAAGCGAGTCCACTCGCGAAGTGTGCCATTCGCGAAGCTGATGTTGCGATTGTAACTTCGTATTGCCCGGACGCCGCCGCAGTGTGCGACCTGATTCTGGAATCGCATGCGGTCAAGGTTTTCTATGACTTGGATACAGCAGTGACTCTCGAGAAGCTACGCGATGAAGGCTCTGTGTGTTATGTCCCCAGCTACGGGCTGGGCGGTTTTGATCTGGTGCTGAGTTATGTGGGCGGCCAAGCCCTCGAGGAGTTGCGTGAGCGTCTGGGAGCGAGGCGCGTTGCGCCGCTGTATGGCAGCGTGGATCCGGCAGTCCACAAGCCAGTTGCGCCTTCCAGCCATTACGATTCGGACCTCTCATATCTTGGGACCTACGCCCTAGATCGCCAAGAGACGCTGCAGAAGCTTTTTCTGGAGCCGGCACATCGACTGCCACAACGAAAATTCATGCTCGGCGGGGCGCAGTATCCAGAGGACTTTCCTTGGAAGGAGAACGTGTGGTTCGTGCGCCACGTTCCGCCATCGGAACATCCGGCTTTCTATTGCTCTTCGCGCGCAACACTAAATGTCACCCGCACCACCATGGCCGGTTTTGGATACTGCCCGTCGGGGCGTTTGTTCGAGGCCGCCGCCTGCCAGACTCCGGTAGTGAGCGACTCATGGGAAGGGTTGAAGGAGTTTTTTGAACCTGGGCATGAGATTCTGGTCGCATCTTCTTCCGCTGACGTAGTGGACGCGATCACCCTCAGCCGGGAAGAACTGCGTCGCATCGGGAGAGCTGCGCGGGAACGCGTCCTGGGCGCGCATACGGCTGCGCATCGCAGCCAGGAGTTTCTCCAGTTGCTGGAGGCCGCCGCATGAGTGCGCGTTGGGGAATTGTTCCGGCCGCCGGACTGGGAACGCGAATTCAGCCGCTGGCGTTTTCTAAAGAACTGCTTCCAGTGGGAACACGGCACGATGGAAATGTTGAGCGAAGTCAACCGAGTGTGCTTCGTCATCTCCCCGGCGAAAACCGACATTGTCAGTTATTTTGGAGGCGCCCTCGAAGATGCTCCGATCTGTTACGCGGTGCAGCAGAACCCAAACGGGCTCTGCGACGCACTATTCAGCGCTTTGCCTTTTATCGCGCAGGAGGACGAGGTTTATGTCGGTTTGCCCGACACCGTTTGGTTCCCGATCCAAGGCTTTGAGTTCTTGCCAGACGGGCAGTTCTCGTTCCTTTTGTTTCCGGTCGCGAGTCCAGAGCTTTTCGATTCGGTGATTACCGGTCGCGATGGAAGTGTGCAGGAAATTCAGGTCAAGCGCCGAAACGCCGCCTCGGAGTGGGTCTGGGGAGCCTTTAAGTTGACTGGCAGGCATCTCGCAGCGCTACATCAGTTGTGGATCGAGCGCGGCGGTTCCGACGAGTACATCGGAACCCTGGTCAATGCTTATCTCGCGGACGGTGGGGTGGCAACTGGAGTGAAGCGTGGAGAGGTGTATGTGGATGTCGGCACTCTGCACGGTTATCGCGAGGCCGTACGCGTGCTCTCCAACCAGGTAGTTCTGCATGAATTGGCCAGCTGATCGAGAAATTAGTTGGGACGATCTTTCGCGGCGCCTGACTGCGGTTCCACCAGATGCTTCGTTACGGTTGATGGTACTTGCCGCTCATCCTGACGACGAGACCATCGGTGCGTCAGTCCTGCTCGCACGCCTTCCTGATTCAATCGTGATTTATTTGACTGACGGGGCCCCACGCGACCCGCGGTTCTGGACCGGCGGTTCTTATGATTCACGTGAACAATACGCGCAAACGAGAAAAGCCGAGGCGCTGCACGCCCTCGCGCACGCGGGAATTGCTCAACACCGAGTCTTTTGGCTGCGAGCTGTGGACCAGGAAGCAGTATTCGAAGTGCCGCGACTGGTTGCGCATCTGGCAAAGTTGCTGGAAGAGTTTCGTCCGGATGTGGTAGTTACGCATCCGTACGAGGGAGGACACCCGGACCATGATTCCGCAGCGTTGGTTGCACGAATAATGGCGTTATTGCTGGTGAAGACCGAAATGCGGCCGGCAGTCGTGGAGATGACTTCTTATCATGCCCGCAACGGGAAATGCGTGACCGGCGAGTTCTTGAATTTCGGCTTGTCATCGCAGATTAGATTCGAGGAGATTAGGTTCGAACTATCGGCTGAAGATCGCGAACGAAAGCAGAGCATGATTCGGGCATATGCCTCGCAACGGCTCATCCTGGAGAACTTTCCGATCGATCGAGAGTGCTTGCGTGAAGCTCCAGAATACGACTTCACCCAACCGCCCCATCAAGGCAAGCTCTGGTATGAGTGCATGGAATGGCCGATGACCGGATCGCGATGGCGTGAACTGGGCAAGGCCGCCATGGCGGAACTGCGGGAGCATTCATGCCCCTGACAGTGCTCAGCGTGAGCTATCCGCTTGCCAGGGTTTCTGAGAACACAGCCGGCGGAGCGGAACAAGTGCTTGCGATTCTCGATGAAGCGCTGGTCCGCTGCGGGCATCGTTCGCTGGTGCTGGCTGCGGCGGGTTCGCGATGTTCCGGGCTTCTGATTCCGGCGCAATTTCCGACCTGGATTCTCGACGAGAATGCAAAGCAAGAAGCCCGTCGGACCCTCAAGCGATTACTGAATAGGGCCCTGGCCCACTATCGGGTGGATGTTGTGCACGTGCACGGGTTGGATTTTTCGGAATATCTGCCGGACTGCAATATCCCGGTTGTGGTTTCGCTACATCTGCCCCTGAGTTGGTACCAGACTGAGGCACTCAAGTCCGCGGCTGCATCGTACAGGACATTAGTTTGCGTCTCAAAGACACAAGCGAGAAGTGCTCCTTCTGACGTTCACATAGATCGCGTGATTCCGAATGGAATCCATCTTGAGCGATTTAGTCCGGCGCGCAAGAAAGGGAACTATGCGCTGGCCATGGGACGAATCTGCCCGGAGAAGGGTTTTCACTCGGCCCTGGACGCCGCGGAACGGGCTGACGTCGAGCTGATCCTCGCTGGAAATGTATTCGCCTACCCCGAACATCAAAGTTATTTTGACTCCATGATTCGGCCACGGCTTGGCCGGCACGCACGTTTCATTGGAGCCGTTGGTGGAGAACGCAAAGCGCATTTGTTGGCAGGCACCCGATGTCTTCTGGCGCCAAGTCTGGTGCCTGAGACCAGTTCGCTGGTTGCGATGGAGGCGATTGCGTCCGGCACCCCGGTGATTGCATGGCGCGGCGGAGCACTGCCAGAGATTGTTTCTGACGGGCGCACCGGGTTCCTGGTCAATTCAGTCGAGCAAATGGCAGATGCGATTTCGCGCGTGGAATCAATCGATCCAGGCCTTTGTCGCGCTGAAGCCGAGCGGAGATTTTCTTCACAGAGAATGATTGCTGACTACCTGAACCTTTACCACTCGATTCTGGCTTCCACGAAAATGCCGGAGTTGGAGGCTGCGTGACGCCCATAGAAACAATTGCTGGCTTCGATACCCGAGTGCAAAGGGAGTGCGGGGGTGTGAAGAGCATCGCATCGGAATGGGCGGATTTGTGGAGGCGCTTCCCCAGGGCGACAACGTTCCAACGGCCCGAGTGGCTGCTGCCGTGGATAGAGGTGTTTTCCCCGCGGGAAATGATTGCGATCGAAGTGAGGCACCACGGTCGGCTCGTCGGTTTCGCACCCATGCTCATCTATACGAGAGAAACTGAACGCGTACTGGCTCTCATGGGAGGCGGAGTTTCCGATTATCTGGATGTGCTGGTCGAGCCAGAGTGCGGTCTTCAAGTGATCGAGTCAATGTTTGGGGCGATTAAGGCTGGGGCCAACTGGACGACGCTTGATCTTACCGATCTTCCCCATCATTCGGCTCTGTTGAGGTGGGCGATGTCAGGGCACATGCCGGGGCACGCCGTCAAACAGCACGACACCTCCTCTGCATTAACTCTTCCACGGACCAGGACTGAACTCTTGCATCTTTTCTCAAAACGCCAACGCGCGAATCTTAGGAACGCTCGCTCACGGTTGGAGAAAGCGGGCGGAGGCCAGGTTGAAGTTGTCACCGCCGAGACTCTGGCCGAGTTTCTGGAAGACCTGTTCCGTTTGCACACTAGTCGTTGGGTGCACGTTGGACAGGTCGGAGTTTTGCAGGACCACGCAATAAAGGCATTTCACCTGGCATCGGCCCCGGACTTACTCGCATGCGGTATTTTGCGGCTGCATCGCTTGCGAGTAAGCGGCCGGACCATAGCGGCCATTTATTCATTGTTCGAGCGAGACACCGTTTTCTGTTACCTGCAAGGTTTCGATCCAGAATTTGCTGATCTCAGCCCCGGGACCCAGCTCATGGTTTCGGTAATGGAAGACGCCGTTGAGCGGGGGATCCGCAAGTTCGATTTTCTCCGTGGGCAAGAGGCCTACAAGCAGCACTGGCGGGCGCAAAGGGAGCCCACTTACCGCATCCAGTTCCCATTCACGGCTCTCAGTAGCGACGGTCCGTCCGGCAGGAGCATTCCGATCGGCGCAAGCCTGGCTTGAACGTCCCAGTTCTTCGCTCATACATGAAATCCCTGACATGATCCTAGCTGCACCCTTTACAGGATGTTACGACAACGGCTAACAGATGATGGGGATAGCTGCAGCCGACTGTCATGGCTAGAGTTCAATAAGGAGTTCCAAGACTGAATTTTGGGCGCAAGACCGGTGACCTCAATGATGAAGCTTCAGACAAAAAACCGACATGATTGGCAAGGTTTCAGTCGAATTCTGGAGATAATGTCTTTCGTCGAAGAAATCGAGGAATCGGACCCCGAGGAAGTCCGCGAAACCGCCGACGGCCTCTGTGAACTGCCTCCTGGACCGGGGCAAACCATGAGCCTTGAAGAAGTTGTTTTCTGGGCGGGTGTTTCCACCGGAATGGAGCTTTGGCGTCACGCCGAAGAGGAAACGCTTGATCCCACGACCGCGGAGAAGATGCTGGTTTTTTCCTCAATTTTCTCCCATTCTATAAAAAATGCCATTGTTGACATGGCGTTAGGACAGTTGGAGGCAGACTCCCGTGCGACATGGCTGAAACTAAGGAATCGCTGATCTGCGCCGGATTTGCGATCAGGCCGATAGGCGCCCCCGACGCCAGAATTTCCCGCACGACCGCTTCGGCTGATATTTTTGACACGACAATTGATTGATGATTTGGCAGGACTGCCGGAAAATAGAATGCGCCGTCCCCGGAACGCAGCGATAGATTCGGGCGCTATCGCCGTAACCGGGGACGGTTCCACCGCACCTAGTGAAGTCTTAGATGGCAGGGACACGAGGCAGGTTGGTGAGCGCCAGCGCGAGCTTTTTGAATGCTGACATCACGTATCCAACTGACAATTCGTGAATTAGGCCCGCACCGCACACATTCAGAGCAGGAACCAGCGTCTTGATCGTCCCGAATCGATACGATTCGCCGCTTATACCTCTACCTCGTCACGCCGGTGGAAGCGCTGACTCTCTAACCTGTTTTAGATATCTGACGAGCGTAAAAATCTCGGCTGGTTTTAACACGAGGTTTACATTCGACCCTCCAGGGACACCACGAATCCTGAGGTGCTGCCCGGACCAATCGTCGGAATGTAATGCTTCCACTTGCTCGAGCCTGATGTGGACCGGGCTGGGACCGTTCTGGTCCTCTGATCGCATCTCCAGGCCGTCAGCCGCGAGCACCACACTTCCATGCTCTGCCCAGCCTTTATGCAAGAAGCTGCCGGTTCCGATTTCCGCCTTGATTTCGATTGGTCTTGAGATGTCCAAAGGCGGAGGCGGCGCGCGCTTCACCCACGAAGTGATCTCGCGAAGAAAATGGCGGGTTGGAACATAGTACGATTTTGTGACCACGCCTTTGGCATCAAACTCGACGAACAAATTCTGAAGTTCCCACAGACGCTCGTTTCCGGCATATATTGGCCTCAGAGTCTCGACCCTTTTTTCTGGAGAGCGAGTGAGGCTTCCCACAAACAGACGGTCGCTGTCTAGATGGGAATCGCACCATTTCCAATCGTGGAGGACCTCATCGTGCATGGTCTTACCGGGTTGTATCTGTGATGTATCGGCCACAGTGCCCGGGCCGCCCGGCCCCTGGGTTTGCGGAGTCACGCGCACAGGAATGCTGAGGCATCCTATCGTGGTCGACAAAAATACAAACCCGAGTGCATACCGGGTACGACGGGCACAGTGCCGCGATAGTTCGGTCATGCGGACCCTTCCTCGCCCAATTCGGTATGTCCTTTTGACTGATCTGCCCGAAGCGTGAGAGCGGTCGCGATTATATATCAGCTCAAGCTCTAGTTCTGGATGGCCAGATGATACAGAGATACTAGGAGTGCAATGCGACAGTAGCAAGAAGTGTTCGTCTCAGCCGCCGCAAACATAAGAAAAATAAAGTGTTCCTCGTTTTTCCCTACAGCAAATGGAATTTTGAAGTACAGCGTCGGCCTGATCGCCAGTTTGCTGTGCCAGGGGATATGATCGAGTTTGAATGCTGGTCACATGACCAAGCAACGAGGAGGCAGCATGCTTTATTGGGCGCTCGTATTTCTGATTGTCGCGATTATCGCCGCGATTTTCGGTTTCGGTGGGATCGCGGTTGCGGCGGCCGGAATCGCTAAGCTCCTGTTCTTCGTCTTCCTGGTGGTGTTCGTCATCACCCTGATTACGGGACTGACGCGGCGTGGTCGTACTGGCATTTGAGCCGCAGTAATCTGCGTGATGATTTAGATTTTTCGTTTTTCAAAGACCGGGCCGGGATGGTTTCTTCGCGCGAATGGAGATCAGACTTCGGTCCGGAGCATTTTTTTGAGGCTCCATTGGTCTCTCAGGCAGCTCAAAACACAAGCTCGTGTTTAACTCCGCGCTGATCGGCTCCCTTGTGAACCAGAATGCAACCATTGCAGAGATTTTCATGAAGCCACTTGGTGCGCAAGAGCTGGCGACCTGAGACGAGCGCACCGACACAAAAAATAAGGGTCCCGGATTTTTCCAGGACCCTTTCTTGCTCCCAGGGAAGCGCGATCAAAACCCATTACTGCGGGGGCTGTGCTGTTGTTCCTGTGCCGCTTGGGTTGCTGCCGCTAGGCGGCGCCGTGCCCATATTGCTGGAACTGCCCTTGCTTTTGCCACCGCAGGTATCGGAGATCATGTCCACGCTGGCGACGTTAAAGGTCTTCTCTGAGCCTGCCGTGTTTCCGGAGGAGGAAACGCCAGCTCCTGCACTTGCGCCGCTCTCCCAACTGCCTTTGACTGAGACTTCATGGCCGACGTGAGCGGAGACATCCTGGCCCGTAAGAGCCACGGTTTTGCCTTTCTTGGTTTCAAGCACGTATTGTCCGCCTTGGGACTGTACGCAACCCTTCAGCTTTTTCTCGCCCTTGTCTGGCTTGGTCGCATTGGGATTGTTTTGGTCAGTCTGACCCATCGGGGTGCCTTTGTCGGGCTGAGTCATACCGGGCTGTTGCTGACTTGGAGACTCTGGTCGGCCCATGCCAGGGGATCCCTGCCCAGCGCCGCCAGGGGTGGTTTGCGCGACGGCCGCGGTCACGAAGAATGCGAGCGCCACAAAGATTAACAACGATAATTTCTTCATTTGCTACTCTCCTGCTCTTGAAGTTTTGAACGATCGTTTTCGATGACTCTGGCGACTTCCTACGCGACCGTCCTATGTCCGTGATCAGACGCCCGAGCTACGGGCGGAGGTTGCAGGGTTCGAGCACGTTTCGTATACAGCAGACGATGTATGGTGGCTAAAAGATGGTCTCGCGACCCTGCCTTATCGCAAAATGCGTCCACTACCCGACGGGCGCGCGGGGGCACCAGCGTACTGCCCGAGAACAGGATGATCGGAATCCCGGGCTTAATGGCCTTGATCGAAACGGCAACGGTTGCACCATTCATTTCTGGCATTTCGTAGTCTGTTACGACCACATCCACATGGTTCACGGCGGCGATTTTGATTCCGGCTTCCCCACTGGAGGCGATCAGCACGTTGAACCCGAGGTTTTCGAACATTGCCTGATACACCGTCAGACCGGGCTCAAAGTCGTCTATCCACAAAAGCGTTGGACGGCCAGAGCGAGTCCGCCTTCTGACTCCGCTTCCGGTTAGCAACCGGTCCGAATGCCACATCGTCGGAGCTACGGACGATACACATCCGACCTTTCCCAGTCTTGCCATGTTGCCACGGTATTGCCGCAGCTCTGTGCAAAACAATGCGTGGAACCCTGTAAGTCGGCTCCGGTAAATCCTGTATGACGAGAAGAACGATTTTGCCCAGCTATGAGATTGAAAATAATGTCGTCGTGAGTGCCGATTGGGGACTGAGGGACTAAGATGCACGCCTTAAATGACGTCGACGCGAGGCCCTGTGTTCTGAAGTCGCTCCCTGAAGAATCCGGGATCACACCTCAAAAACTCGATACACCGCCGGCGGGTTCTGCGCCTGTAGCAGAGTAATTGCCACGTTGTGGACGGGAATACCACCAGTGGTTTTGCCATCGCATGTGCCGTTGTGAGCGTGCCCGTGGAGAACCAGATCAGCCCCATGACGGTCCACGACTTCGGCCAGGCGCGAAGTGCCAAGGAAGGGATAAATCTCGGGAGCCTCTCCATCAACGGTCCCCGCGATTGGTGAATAGTGCAGCACAATGACTCTTTTTTTTGTTCGTAGCTGCGAGACTGCGCGCTCCAGCTTCAGGGCTTCATCAATGCTCGCCCGCACGAATGTTTTAACTTCGGGCTCGCCAAAAGCAGTCAGGACACCGCGTCCAAAGCCGCCAATGAAGCCCTTGGTTCCGGCAAACCCGACACCATCGCGTTCGTAGGCGCTGCCGTCGAGCACCTTGACTCCTTCCTGTGTCAGCATCCGCATGAGGTCATTTTCGCGGCCGCTCTCGTAGTCGTGGTTGCCAAGAACGGCTATGGTCGGCAGCCGGAGCCGGACCAGCACATTCAACAGAGGTTCCATTTCTTCCGGACGGCCGTAATTGGTTAGGTCCCCGGCTAGCACAAAGACATCGGCTTCATCGCGGACATGATTAAGTTGGTCGTGCAGCGCGCTGAAGCGTGCCGGTGTGAAATGCAAATCGGCGGTCGCGGCAATTCTCATCGCTGAGTGCGGGCCCGCACCCGGGGGTTGCGGACTATCTCGATTTTCGGCGTCATCATTTTCGGTGTCATCCCAGCCGGCTGCTTCTGCAACTGCCGCGAACGATATCCGGCCTGCACGTCTTCCAAACCCCAATCTTGGATGTCGATCGAGAACATATGTTCATCCACCAGGCTGCCGCGGAAGGGCGCCTTGGGGTCAGGATGCTGAACTATGTGCATGTAGCGGGAAAGCAAGTCCTGCCAGAGCGCCGCGGGCACGTAGTCGGTGTGTGCAGGGTACACATAGCGGAAGAGTATGAGCGCCCAAAGCACAATTTCCCAGTGCTCCCCGGCTAGCTCGAGGATACGCTCCCATTCCAGACGCCCCCTGGTGCCGTAAATGATGTGCGCGATGTCGGCGCCATCGAATCTTTCTCTACGGGTGACGAACAGCTTCGAGGCCAACAGGTCTTCGGGAGAGATGATTTGAGAACGCACGCCTGCAATCATGGCCGGGTGCGTACGTTTCATCCAAGTATCGTCCACTACGATAACCGCATTGCTCATTCCGGAGATCAGATCGACGTAGTATTCTCCGCGGTGTGCCTTCGCCAGCCAGACCGGGTCGAGGATCTCACACCGGAAGCCTTGCTGGTCGAGATACTGCAAAGCTGCAGGTACATCTTCGGATTTCATGAAGAGATCCAGGTCCTTGGTCACGCGGCAAATGCCTGTGTACTTGTGCAAAGCAAATGCGCCAGCTACAGCGTAGGGGATGCCGTGCTCATTCATGGCCAGCAATACCTCACGATACAGGCTTGCCGCCTCAGGCGGCAGAGGGACTGCGATGGCCGATGTCCGCGACGAGCTCTCTGGCGTCTTCGAATTTGAAGACTGCTCCGGCATGAGCGGCTTGGATGTTCTTTTATTGGAGATGGTTGCAGAGACTTACGATTACTGACTGGCAGGCGAAGGGGGGTCGCGAGGGCGCGGGCTGAAGGATACGCAACGCTCCTCTTCAAACCTGCATCTCTGAGCTGCGCTCTATTTGGCGAACTCATGTCGTCCTTCGTGCCGGAATCAGTCGAAGTCCCCTTAAGCCCAAGTCCCCCCTCTCAAGCGGTTACTTCAGAGAGTGGTGGCCATCTCGCACAGCGAATTTCTGAGTTAGGAGACTGGTTCCACAATGTCGATCTGCACGGCGTTCCGACCGCGCCACACCATTTTCTTGGAGATTTCCCGAATATCAAATGGAAGCAGATCGCAAGCGCCATTCCGCAAGATCTGACTGGTGCCACTGTCCTCGACGTGGGGTGCAACGCCGGTTTCTATTCGATGGAGATGAAAAAACGGGGCGCGAAACGCGTGCTGGGAATTGATGTGGTTGACCGGTATCTCAATCAGGCACGATTTGTGGCGGAAACCCTGGGCTTGGAGATCGAGCTGCAGAAATGTTCCGTCTATGCCGTGGACGATTTGCCTGGCCAGTTTGATTATGTCCTTTTCATGGGTGTGTTTTATCACCTCCGATATCCGCTATTCGCTCTGGATAGGTTGATCAAGAAGGTGGCCGGCAAGTTGGTGTTTCAGACGATGGTGCGCGGCTCGGGGTCGGTGCGGGAGTGGGCCGACGATTATCCCTTCTGGAACACACAAATTTTCCAAGAGCGCGATTTTCCGGCGATGTACTTCATCGAAAAGAGCTATTCGAACGATCCCACGAACTGGTGGATTCCGAACCGAGCGGCTGCCGAAGCCATGCTGCGAAGCTCGGGACTGGAGATCGAAGCGCAGCCTGAACCGGAAACGTGGATCTGCAAGCCCGCTTCGGTGATTCGCAATGGACGTAGCATTCTGGATCATGAGCTCGCGGGTACGCTGTGAGTCACAAACGAAGAACGTAAACCGCGACCGACACTAAGGCACACGAAGGAAAACCATGGTTGAAGCGGTGATGCTATGGAACGAGCCGAACAATCTTTCGCACTGGGATTTTCAGGTTGATCCCGACTGGAAATTGTTTGCCGGCATGATCTCCGCGGCTGCGCGGGAGATCCGCAAGGTCAACCCTGATCTCACCATCGCTCTAGGCGGACTGTCTCCAGTGGATTCGAATTTCGTGAAATTGCTGGACAGTTACGGCGCGCTCGACCAGGTTGACGTGGTCGCGATCCACGGCTTTCCGTTGGATTGGAACCATTGGAGCATTCACGACTGGCCGCGCAAGATAGATGAGATTCGAGGAGTGACGGACAAACCGGTGTGGGTTTCTGAAGCAGGGGTTTCGTCTTTTGGAGCAGAAGAAGTGCAGGTGTTCGGAATCGAGCGCACAGCCGAATTGCTGCTACCGATTGTCGAGAGGGTGCATTGGTACAGCTTGTACGATCTGCCCGGAACCTGGACGGCGACGACGCGACATAAAGAGGCGGAGGGCAGCGCCTATTACCGGCACTACTACATGGGACTCCTCCGGGAAGATGGCACGCCGAAGCTCGCACAAGCCCATTTCCCTTCGGGTCTGGGGATCTGCCAATGGTTTCATTTTGAGGACCATCGTCTGGAAGACTCCGTAGAGTGGCTGCGGAAGCTGAACGTGACTTATCTGCGGACCGGTTTGAGCTGGGCTGACTGGTTCCGTCCTGGGGCGGATGCCTGGTTCGATCGTCAGATGCAAGCCATCGAGGAATTCACCACCACGCTTACCCTTTGCTTCACTCCCGAACACCTGGGCATGGTTCCCCATTACACCAGCCCACCTAGGAACTGCGAGGATTTCGCCGAATTCGCGCGGAAGATGGTGGTCCGGTACGCACCGCGACAGACGAGCAAGGTAGAGGCTGGACTCGTTCCTGAGATTGACGCAAGTTACGCTCAATTTCGCTGACGCTGCTCCAACAACGGAAAAGACGTAAGTGGCGGGCGCTGTGAGAGTTGGCGGCTCCCTCGAACCGCCCATCAGTTAGTCGACAAGACATCTCCGCCAATCAGACTTACATCCAAAGTTCGTTGCGGAGACACAGCGCGCATGTTTCGGACGATCACAACATGCGCCACACGAGGCATTTGCGAATCAATGCTAGTGACGCTGGTTTAGGAGCCACGGTTTGAAAGCCAAACGCGTTCTTATCACTGGGGGCGCCGGATTCGTCGGGTCTCATACTGCGGACGCCCTGCTCGAAGCCGGACACGAGACCCGGATTTTCGACAGTCTTACCTCACAAGTGCACAAGCCAGGGTTGTTTTCGTATGTGCCCAAGGGGGCGGAGTTTGTTCTCGGCGATGTGCGGAACCGGGACCAACTGTGCAAGGTGGTGCGAGATGCAGAAGTAATCTTTCATTTCGCTGCTTCTGTGGGAGTCGGGCAGTCGATGTATCAGATCGCCGAGTACACCGCGGTGAACACTCTAGGCACGGCGAACCTGCTCCAGGCCATTCTGGATACTCGTTCGGAACCGGAAAAGATCGTTGTCGCTTCGTCGATGTCGATCTACGGCGAAGGGAAGTATCTCTGTCCGGATTGCGGTGAAGTGGCGCCGCCTCCGCGCCCGCTCGAGCAATTGAAAAGAAAGCAATGGGAAGCCCAGTGCCCGTTTTGCCGTGAACCGTTGGTCCCGGTTCCAACGAGAGAGGATAAGCCGCTACAGTGCAGTTCGATTTACGCGCTCTCGAAGAAAGACCAGGAAGAGATGACGCTGCTCTTCGGCCGCACCTATCGGATTCCGGTAGTGGCGCTGCGTTACTTCAACATTTATGGGACCCGGCAGTCGCTTTCGAATCCCTACACCGGAGTTGCCGCCATTTTTGCCTCCCGGCTCATGAACCGCAAGGCGCCGCTGATCTTTGAAGACGGCCAGCAGATGAGGGATTTCGTCAGCGTCCATGATGTTGGCCACGCGAATTTGCTTGCCATGGAGAAATCGGGGGCTGATGGCAGAGCTGTCAATGTCGGCTCAGGAGAGCCAGTGGCGATCCGCGAAGTCGCAGTGGAACTTGCAGGTGCATTGGGCGTGAGAGTGCCTTCTGAGATCACAGGAAAGTACAGGGCTGGCGACGTTCGCCACTGCTTTGCAGACATATCTGCTGCTGCGCGCCTTCTGGGTTATCAGCCGAGAGTGCGGCTGAAACAAGGCATCGAAGACTTGGTGGCATGGCTGGAAACGCAATGGGCGGAAGACCGTGTGGACGAGGCCATGGACAGGCTGAGCCTCCACGGCCTGGTCGCCTGACGTTCTTAAGGTTCAGTTGCGCTTGGATTTCAGATGTGCCGGTCAAAGTCCATGCGCGATCAACGACGGGGGAGAAATGAATAGGCTGCTATCGTTCCGTTCTGTCCTGATCTTTGGCGGGGCAGGATTTGTAGGCTCGAATTGGGCAAATCATTTGCTGAAGACGACGGATGCCCGGGTGCACATCTTCGACAACCTTTCACGGCGCGGCGTTCACCAGAATCTGGAGTGGCTTCGTCATGAAGCCGACGATCCAGAGCGCCTGAAGATCACGGTTGGCGACATCCGGGACGCAGCGCTGGTTGAGCGGGCGGTCCAAAGTGCAACCGAGATCTATCATCTTGCCGCCCAGGTTGCAGTTACAACATCCATTGCAGATCCCCGGCAGGACTTCGAAGTAAATGCCCTGGGCACGTTGAATATTCTCGAAGCCGCGCGCAAGAGCGGACGTCAACCGTTCATCCTTTTCACTTCGACCAATAAAGTTTACGGAAATCTCGCATCCAGGCCGCTGGTGCTGACCGGCCGCCGCTATTGTGCTCTGGATGAAGAGGGTGTGGACGAATCGCAGCCGCTGGATTTGTGTTCCCCCTACGGCTGTTCGAAGGGTACAGCTGACCAGTATGTGCATGACTACGCCAGGATGTTCGCGCTACCCACGGTGGTGTTTCGCATGTCTTGTATCGCTGGTCCACGGCAGTTCGGGAATGAAGACCAGGGCTGGGTGGCACACTTTCTGTATTCAGCTTTGGAGGATACCCCGGTCACCATTTTTGGCGATGGGCGGCAGGTGCGGGACGTGCTGTCGGTAAATGATCTGATGCGCGCCTTTGAAAAGGTGCGGGCGCAAATCGAAAAAACTGCGGGCCAGATTTATAACATCGGTGGCGGAATTCAGAATGCGGTTTCGTTGTTGGAGGTCATTGACGAAATCGAACACGTCACCGGCAAAGGCCTGCGCGTTTCACTCCAAAGGCCGAGGTCAGGCGACCAGTTCTTCTATGTGACCGATTTCCAAAAACTCAAGAAGCACACCGGATGGAAGCCGGAAATCAACATCCGCCAAAACATCGAGTCCATATATGAGTGGTGGCAGACACAGCTAGCGACGAAGGTTCTCATGTCGATCGCGCCGGGGCCGGCGCTGGAGCAGATTCCCGAGGCAGCTTCGTGAGGTTTGCCCTGGTAAATCCGGCGTGGAGCTTCGAAGGCTCGACTTACTTTGGCTGCCAGGAGCCGCATTATCCGCTGGAATTGATGCTCGCGTTCGACCAAATCAGGGGAGCCGGGCACGATCCGTTGCTGATCGATGCGCATTTGCAAGGACTGAGCCCGCGCGAGGTCAAGACTGAGCTGGATCAATTTCATCCCGAATTTCTGGTCATCCCGACAGCACCCTCGTATCTTTTTTGGCGTTGCCCTCCACCAGAGCTGAGAGTGCCGCAGAAGTGGTTTGTGGAGCTGGGGAGCAATGCGATCAAAGTCGCGATCGGTCCGCATTCTTCGGCAACTCCCGGAGCAACACTGCGAAAGCTGAATTGCGAAGTCGCGATGCGTGGCGAGCCAGACCAGACTCTGCGGCAGCTTGCGTCACGACCCTGGGCGGAAATTGATGGCTGCTGCTGGCGTGATGAGTCGGGCATTCATGTGAGTCCCAGCCTTGGGGTAGCAGACATGAAGCAACTCGGCGCGCTCAACTTTGAAAACTATGAAGTCGAAGCGCACGGGCATCGCCATCACGTATTTCATGGATCTGGGCGGGGCGCCGAGCTCGAATTTGCGCGTGGCTGCCCGTGGGCATGCAGCTTCTGCAACAAGACGATGTTTCGCAACAAATTTCGTGAGCGCGAACTCGCTTCCGTACTCCGCGAAGTGGATACGCTGATCGCACGTGGGGTGGATTACATCTACTGGATCGACGAAATCTTCGGCGTTGGGAGGACAGTTCGCGAATTATTGCGCGAACTGGCGCAGCGTCCCATCACGATTGGCCTACAAACGCGCATTGATCTGTGGGATGAGGAGTCGCTGGATCTGCTTGGCGCGGCGCACTGCATTTCGATGGAGTGCGGCATCGAGTCCATTACTGATGCTGGGCGCGAGGAGCTGAATAAGAATTGCCGTATCTCGACCGAGAGGATCATTGAGCTTCTGATCTACGCTCGGCAGCGTGTACCCTGGGTGCAGGCGAACTTGATTCTGACCGAGCACGATGAGCGCAGCGAAGTACGCGAGTTTCAAAATAATCTTCGCAAGCACGGAGTGTGGGTCAGCGAACCCGTGCCGATGTTTGCGTTTCCCGGAACCCCGGATTACTTGCAAAGATTCGGGCCGCCGGATGATTACGCCTGGGAACGCGCTCACGAGCACTATCTGAATGCTTTTCGCGAAAAGGGTTTCAGCGATATTCAGGACCAGCAGCCTGCTCCAATCGAGGACCTCGAATGCACGTACTGATCACCTCCGACACAGTCGGTGGGGTCTGGACTTATACACAGGAGCTTGTTACCGGCCTGGTTGACGCCGGACATCGCATAACTCTGGTGAGTTTCGGCAAGCTGCCGGCACCCCATCAGACTACCTGGATGCATACTCTACCGGGCCTCGATTATCGTCCCACTGAATATCGCCTGGAGTGGATGGAGGTTGCTGAAAAGGATATCGACGAATCGAAACGCTATTTGGAGCTGCTGATTAGCGAAGTGCGACCTGATGTACTTCATTTCAGCCAGTACTGTTATGGCGATATTGCTACTGCGACACCCAAGGTTGTGGTCGCTCACAGCGACGTTGTGAGTTGGTGGATGGCCGTCCACCAAAAAGAGCCCGACGATACGCCGTGGATGCATCGCTATCGCGAGATGGTGATCAACGGATTGCGCGGCGCCGACGTGGTGGTCGCCCCATCGCAATGGATGCTGGACGCACTCGCCAAACATTATCTTCATGCCAAAGAGGGTGTGGTTGTTTACAACGGAAGAACGACTGCGCTGTTTGATCCCTGTGCTGGGAAAGAAGATTTTGTTCTCAGCGTTGGCCGGTTGTGGGACGCCGCCAAGCAGGTGTCACTTTTGCTCGAGCCGGACCAGCGAGCCAGGACCTGCATTGTAGGTTGGGAGCGGGAGCCAGGCAGGGAAGGCACCGGATATTCAGCCCGAGTGCCGGCGAACGTCGATCTCTTAGGCCCTAAGTCTCAGACTGACTTGCGAGCGCTTTACTCGAGTGCCGCGATCTACGCCGCAACGTCGCGGTATGAACCGTTCGGCTTGTCGCCACTTGAAGCTGCCTTGTCCCGATGCGCTCTGGTCCTTAACGACAATCCGGTATTCCACGAACTCTGGGGAGATGCTGGCGTGTATTTCGCGAAGGACGACGGGAAAGACCTGGCTCGAGTAATCGCTGAGTTGAGGGAGAATCCAGAAATGCGGTTCGAGTATGCCGAGCGGGCCTACCAAACCGCGCACAAGAAATTCTCAGCGGCGCGGATGGTCGACGAGTACGAACAAATCTACCAGGAAGTCGCGTTGCCAGCGAGGGTCGCATGAGTGGGCGGCTCAGCTTCCGCTTTTTTGCACACTCCTGGGTTTCCGATTGGAACCATGGCAACGCACATTTCCTTCGCGGACTGGCCAGCGAACTGGTGAACCTTGGGCACGAAGTCCGGTGCTACGAAGCTCGCGACGGCTGGTCGATGAACAATCTTGCCGAGGAAGGCGAGGGCGTCGCAGCACAAGCCTTCGTGGCGTTCAGTCAGGCCTTTCCCGCGCTAGATGTGCGCTTCTACACGAATCACGCTGGGTTCAAAGAGTTTCTCGCCGAAGAACTGCGCGATGCGGATGTTGTTGTTATCCACGAGTGGAATTCGCCGGAAGTGGTCGAGTCAATCCTGGCATTGAAACATCGGCTCGGATTTCGCGCGCTGTTTCACGACACTCATCACCGGGCATACACCGATCCCAAAGAGATTCTGCGTTTTCCTTTGTCTGAGTTCGATGGAGTGCTCGCATTTGGACAGGCGATCAGGCAGATTTATTCGCAAGCGTTTGGTGTGCGGAGAACTTGGACGCTCCACGAAGCCGCGGACACTGCCCGTTTTTATCCTAGAGAGGTTGAAAAGGATACAGATGTGGTCTGGATCGGTAATTGGGGTGACGAAGAACGTACCCAGGAATTGGAAGAATTCCTGATGACGCCTGCGTCTGCGATGCGAGATCACAAATTCGTAGTGCATGGCGTAAGGTATCCAGAATGTGCCCGTCACAGGCTCTCGCAATCAGGCATCGATTTCCGTGTATACGTTTCGCACCTGCACGCACCACAGGTGTATGCCCGCAGCAAAATCAGCCTGCATGTGCCGCGCAGATTCTATGCCAATGGTTTGAGCGGCGTTCCGACGATCCGTGTATTCGAGGCACTGGCTGCGGGTTCTCCGCTGTTATGCGCTCCTTGGAATGACAGCGAGGGCCTCTTTCGTGCGGGGCAAGACTACATTTGCGTGCCAGATGCTATCGCCATGGCCAGCGAGATCAAGCGCCTGTTGCGCGATGACAAAGCCCGCGACCAATTAGCCGCCAACGGACGGCAAACCGTCCTCGCCCGTCACACCTGCGCACATCGCGCCGCGCAACTGCTCGAAATCTGTGAAGGACTGGAGAACTGAAAGATGAAGATCTACGTCTTCGGTTCGAGTCTGACTTCGTGCTATTGGAATGGGGCCGCTACTTACTATCGCGGAATTTACAAAAACCTGCATCAACTTGGTCACCGGATCACTTTCGCCGAGCCCGATATTTACAATCGCCAGCAGAACCGGGATTGCCCGCTCATCGAGTATGCGACGGTGCGTGTTTACGAGACTCCGCGAGACCTGGACAAAGTTCTCTGGGAGGCCTGCCAGTCCGACTTAATCATCAAGCACAGCGGAGTCGGTGCGGACGACGAACTGCTCGAGGCGGTAGTCTTGCAGTGCCGGACGTCGTCCTCGAGGACGCGTACCGCATTCTGGGATGTGGATGCGCCGGCCACGTTGGCGCGAGTCGAAGAGAACTCACAGGATCCATTTCGCAAACTGATTCCTCGGTACGATTTCATCTTCACCTATGGTGGAGGCGATCCCGTCATTCAGCATTACCTGAACCTGGGCGCGCAGCATTGCTTTCCGATTTACAACGGTCTGGATCCTGATACGCACCATCCAGCGTTTCCAGATGAGAAGTTCAAATGCGATCTGGTGTTCGTTGGAAATCGGCTGCCGGATAGGGAAGCGCGGGTCGAGCAATTCTTTTTTTCTGCGGCCGAACAGGCGCCGGAGTTTCAGTTTTTGCTTGGCGGCGAAGGCTGGGGAGGTAAGCAATTACCGAAGAATGTGCGCTGGATTGGACACGTCGGTACCGCCAACCATAACCAGATCAACTGCTCCGCTCGCATGGTGATGAATATCAACCGGGAATCGATGGCGAAGGTTGGGTTTTCTCCTCCAACCAGGGTGTTTGAAGCAGCAGGAGCTGGTGCTTGCGTCATCACAGATGCCTGGGCTGGCATAGACGAGTTCTTCCAGCCAGGGCAGGAGATTCTGGTGGCATCGAGTGCTGAAGCTGTCGCCCATTATCTCCGCGAGATTGGGCGGGAGGATTCTGGGGCCATCGGGACAGCGATGCGCAAAAGAGCCCTTCGAGACCACAGCTACAACTTACGCGCGCAGCAGGTTGATCAGGTACTGCGAATAGGCGGCACAAATGCTCCGGATCTCCGGGCCACTCAGTATGTTGGCACTCTGCTGGCTGAGGAACGAAATTGAAGATCGTTATTTGCGGACTCGCCATCACCTCCTCGTGGGGCAACGGACACGCCACCACCTATCGGGCACTGGCGCGCGCGCTCCATGCACGGGGACACAAAATTACTTTCTTCGAGCGCGATCTCGAATGGTATGCCTCTAACCGCGACATGCCCGATCCGCCGTTTTGCCGCGTCCATATTTATGAACGATGGCAGGATGTTGTGCCCACGCTTCGCAGAGAACTTGCTGGAGCGGACGTGGCCATGGTCGGATCGTTTTTTCCGGACGGCGCACGGGCGAGCGAAGAAGTGCTTGACTCCCGGGCCTCTATCAAAGCTTTCTATGACATCGATACTCCGATCACGGTGTCCAAACTGCGCGCGGGCGACACCGGATACTTGCGGCGAGGCCAGATAGCCGGCTTTGACTTGTACTTCAGCTTTACCGGCGGACCGATGTTGCGCGAACTGGAAACAGCATTCGGCGCTCGCCATGCTGTTCCGTTGTACTGCTCTTTTGACCCGGACCGCTATCGGCTGCGGAAACCCCAGCCCGAATACACGTGCGACCTCAGTTATATGGGGACTTACTCACCCGACCGTCAGGGGAAGTTAGAAGAGTTGTTTTGTAAGCCGGCTCGTCGGCTTCTGGAAAAACAGTTCGTCGTCGCCGGCCCGCAATATCCCCCGGCCGTCGAGTGGCCTGCAAACGTGAAACGTATCATTCACCTCGAACCCAAGTTTCATCCGCCTTTCTACTGCTCTTCGCGTTTCACGCTGAACCTGACTCGGAAGGAAATGGTGGAGGCGGGATACTCCCCGTCTGTCCGTCTATTTGAAGCTGCCGGATGCGGCGCCGCCATCATTTCCGATTGGTGGGCAGGGCTGGAGAAGTTCTTCGTCCCGCTGGACGAAATCCTTCTGGTGCGTTCTGCGGACGACGTAGTCTCGTATCTGACCGATGTGGGAGAAGAGCAAGCACGAGAGATTGGCCGCCGAGCGCAACAGCGCGTGCTGGCTGAACACAGCGCCCAGAGGCGCGCGATTCAGTTCGAGGAATTCGTCGGGGCCAAAACACTTCTCAGTCAGTTTGCGTGATTCCCGCGAAATGTGAATTCCAGGCACAAAAAAAAGCCAAGCCGAATGGCCTGGCTCTCAAGAGGAGACTTGAGCTACTGGGATGAGCTCTGGGTCGGAGCGGCAACGCTGCCTTGCTCCCGTGCTTGCGACGCATATTTCTTCACCGCAGCCAGGAACGACTCGCTACCGCTTGGCGGATCAACTTTGCCGTTCAGGATGGTTGCAAAGGGAACCATTTTCCCATACAGGACTCGGGTTTCGTCCTGGTCTTGCGCAATTCGCGAGCCGCTCAGGTCAATTCCCGCGAACACACCGCGCGCGCGAGAATACGTGAGTACTTCGGCTTTCATCTTCCAGTCAGTGCTCGCTTCACTCTGTCTGCCAACTGGCCCAGCTGCAGCCGAAGCGTCTGCGCCCACTTTGAATTTGCTCGAAAGCAGCGCGTCCATGCCTTTCTGGTTCATCACCAGCATCACCAGATCAATTGCCTGGCCACCGATTTGCAGACCCCAACTACCTCCCGTTATAGTGAACGGTGCTGGAGCGCTCCAGCCATTGGCTGTCTTGCAGGTGGCTACGCCCCTGCCATGGTTTCCGCCAAATCCAATGGCAATTTTTACCATGGAAGGCACTACCGCGATGCATTCCGCGTCCCCCATGATTTTGTCGGGAATCGCTTTGTCCTTTACTGCCATGATTTCGTCCAATACGTTGGCGGCATTTTGAATTCTTTTCTGAATGTCTGACTGGTCCTTGTCATCAGCAGCCCAGCCCACAGTGGGGAAAAGCAACCCTACGGCGCTGAGCGTCAGAAGAAAACTTGTGATTGCCCCTGTTCTGCGTGTCATTTGTTGATCTCTCCTGTGCCCACAAAAGGCACTCTCACAGCATTGTCGGTTGAGATAGTAGCCGTGAACTTGACCTGTTGCTATCCGGTGTAGGCTGTAGACGCACGCCAAACCACCCTTAGTTCCAGGCTGCAAACTTGAAGGGAGACAATAAGTTATCCGCCACTCAGGTCACAGCCTTGAGTTTAGCTACGACAATGAGCCTTCGTGGCGCTGGCCCTATGGCGTGCATAGGATAACAGGTGATCAGTGTCAGTTCACCGTCCTGGGTCGCCCGCAAGACTGACAGGTCGTTGGATTCGACCACTCTCCTGCCAGTCACGACATAGCGGAACTGCTTTCCACCTTTCAAGACATAAATGTCATCGCCATATCTGAGCCTGTCAATGTGGCCAAAGAAAGTGTCTCGGTGACCAGCGATCACGGCATTGCCGCTTGTTCCGGGGACTGCGGAACCCGCCATGTGCCCCGGTCCCATTAAAAGCGAGTGCCGCGATGTGCCTTCCAGAACTACGGCGCGAAGGCGGATTCGGGGGATGGAAAGTTTGGTCAGCGTTTCATCGTACGCGAGGGCGGAAGTACTCTGGGTCTTCCACCGGTGCAGCAACTTCAGTTGCTCTGCATAGATCCAGGCATAGGTTCCCGCGACATAAGTGCAGAGGCTGCCGCCGATCAACAAGAGCATGTAAGAAAGAACCAGGCGCCGGCGAGAGATGCGCGGCCGGGGCTGCTTAACCTGACGACGACTGTTCGAAATCCGCCACGGCGCGGATTTCAGAACCAGTTGCGCACGCCTTTGAAGAAGGCGGCGCGGAGTGCGAACAACGCTGGCCGTGGGGACCTGCATAAAAATTATCGGCGCGCAAAAAGACCGGCCACCAGAGATCCCAATCCAATCAGGCCAAGAAGCGGGAGAAAGGTCGAAGTCTGTGGGAGTTGCGCATTATTTTTGGCAACTGCCGGGTCCTCGCTGGGTGCCGGATATTCGACGCCCTTCGCGGTCCCACTGGTTGCAGGCACCTGAGAAGAATCGTTAGTTGCTGCGGCCTGCGAGGAACTCGGGTTTGCGGCGTCGGTCTGCGTACTGCTCGTTGGTTCGCTCGGTGCCCTGTTGCCAGTGCTACTTTGCGAGGCCGCGCTATTGCTCTGTTTTGTAGTTGAATTTTCTTGTGCCACTACCCCAAGCGAGGCGGCGACCAAGGTGGTAGCCAGAAACACCATTGCTATGGTCATCGAAGCCTCCGAAGTTCGGTTCTGTCGAATGTAAGCCGCTGGATTGTGACCAGCTATCCGGTGATCGCCGTACCTGGGAAGGAGGATCAGGGTAAGCAGACTAGGAGTTCTGCTGGATGTCCTAGAGGTTTGCAATTACGTCGACTTCGCCCTGTTTGTCCAGCACCTGCATGCGCACTGTCTCGGCTTGGCGCTCGAAGAGGAGATCCACTGACGCATCACCCACGCGAAGGCCGCGGATCGACAAGTGCGGAATTCCCTCTGGCAGGCACGGACGCTCTAATACGACCCGATTCTGATCTCCACGAACCGTAAGCCCCAGACAGGCCTGAATCAGCAAAAATGGCGCGGCTGCTGCCCAGGCTTGAGGAGAGCAGGCCACTGGGTAAAGGGTCGGGCCTTCCCCAGGCCGACGCTCCAGCCCGCAGAAGAGCTCCGGCAACCGGTTCAGTTCCATCATGCTGCTCACGTCGAGGAGGGCAAGCAGAATTTTCCCCGCCAGGTTCTTGAAGCCGTATCGGGCAAGCCCGCTCGCGATCAGGGCATTGTCATGGGGCCAGACCGAGCCATTGTGGTAAGAAAGCGGGTTGTAACGAGCTTCGCCGGAGGCCAATGTGCGTATTCCCCATCCACTGAAGAAATCGGCCTGAAACAGAGTCCGCGCGGCGGTTTTTCCCCGCTGTGGATGTGCGATACCGGTGTACAGGCAGTGGCCCGCGTTGGAAGAGCGTACGCGGCAGCGCTGTTTCTTGCCGTCAAGCGCTAAGGCATAAGTGCCAAGATCTTCGCACCAGAAGGCTTCCTCGAAACGCTCGCGGAGCTGAGCAGCCTGCGACTCCAGCGCTGCGCACTGATCGCGGTCTCCGAGCACACAGCTTAAGCGGGATGCAGCCAACTTGGCTGCATAGACGTAGCCCTGAACCTCGCACAGGGCAATCGGTGGCTCGGCCAACGAACCATCGGAGTGAAAGATCGAGTCATTCGAATCTTTCCATCCCTGCTGAACCAGCCCCCGGTTTCCATGGGAAGCGTATTCGACAAAACCATCGCCGTCCAAGTCGCCGTATTCGTCCATCCAGCGAATGGCGGCCTGAATGTTCGGCCACAATTGCTCGATTAGTTTCTTGTCACCAGTTCGCTCGTAGTAGGCGCCTGCCAATATAATGAACAAGGGGGTTGCATCCACGGTGCCGTAATAGCGTGCAAAGGGGATCTCTTTGAGGTTTGCCATTTCCCCGTGCCGCAGTTCGTGCAGGATTTTGCCGGGATCAGATTCATTTGCCGGATCCGTTTCTTTCGCCTGGGTGGCGGCGAGAAAATCGAGTACTCCTCGGGCGAGCGAAGGATCCATCCATAGCATTTCCAGCGCAGTGACAATTCCATCGCGCCCGAACACGGTGCTGAACCAGGGGACCCCGGCATAGGGATAATTTGTTTCTGGGTTGCCAACGGTCATCATCCGCACATCAGCGATTGAGCGATTGATCCAGTCGTTGAAACGGGAGTTGGAACTGGCCACCCGAGGCTGAGTCTCGGCCGATGCGTTCATTTCGCTGCTAGCTCGGATGGCGGCTTGCGAATAAGGGAGACGCGTGCTCACACGCCCGGTTTGACAATCCGCACGAAGGTTGAAAGTCACTCTCTCCTTCGGATCCAAGTGCAATTGAAATATCATTTCCGGGCCTACGACGCTCTTGGGGGGCGGTTCGCAGTTTATGTGCGTTCTCCGGATGACGCCGTCCCGGCCTTCGTATCCCAGGACAATGCAGTCAGGCCCGGTTTCGAGATCAAGCAGACGTCCGGTTCGGCCGCGACGCATGCCGCGGACCTCAAACAAATCTGCGAAATCCGCCGCGAAATAAATGCTTAAGGGAACTTTGAGCGGCTCCATCCCATAATTTACGAAGCCCAACTCTTCGTAGGCGGTTCCGCGCCAGAGGAATCTGGAACGTAGCAAGTGCAGCGTACCGCGATGGATCGCCACCGACTGGCCGCGCGAGACATCCAGGTTCGCCAGATCTGCGGTGAACAGAAAATTATTCGGCTCAATCGTGGAACTTAGCAGCAACGGACGCTCGTTCCACATCCGCACCATTTCAGCACCCGGGCACGGTCGTCCGCCGGCGGCGATGTTGTGGCTATGTAGTATTGCTGGGAGACGTTACCTTCATCCAACTCAGAACTCCATTGGAAGCGGCGAGGGGCGCCTTTTTCCGGTTCACTAGCCGTTCGTAGATTTTCAAGTATTCTCTGGCCATGCGCTCGGCCGTGAAGTGCTGCTCAAAGTGTTTTCGGACTTTCTTACGATCAATTGTATCGATTTTTTTTACCGCTTCGACGGCCCGCTTGAGGTCAGGAACGATGAACCCTGACACACCGTCGGCCATCACTTCTGGAACCGAGCCAAACGGATAGGCGATCGCTGGCGTGCCACACGCCATGGCTTCAATCATTACCAATCCAAATGGCTCTGGCCATGAGATTGGAAATAATAACGCCGCCGCATTGCCTAGAAACTGGCTCTTTTCCGGATATCCTACCTCGCCGACAAATTCGATGTCCGGACCATTCAGCAAAGGCTGGACGCAGGTGTCGAAGTACTCCTGGTCGACTTTGTCAATCTTTGCCGCAATCTTCAGAGGAACACCCGCCGCCCCGGCAATTTCGATCGCGCGATCGACGCCCTTCTCGGGCGAAGTTCTTCCCAGGAAGGCCAAATATTTCCCGGGCTTCCGAATCACCGGCATGTCGTGATAAACCTCGTACAGGGGCACAAGGTCGGGGATGTCCAGTCTTCCGTGCAAGGTCGAGACATGTACGTAGCGCTCACGCCGGCTTAATGGAAAGTGGAGATAATCAATATGAAAGTGAATCAGGTCAAACTCATTCTTCTCGCTCAGAACTCGCTCCATTAGCACGAAGTGATGAGCCAGCTGATCGACCGATCCGGGAGCCAGTCGCAGCGATTCGCGGCAGGCGGGAACCAAGCGTGCGGTGGTCATTGAATCCCCGCTCGCGAACAAGGTAACCTCATGGCCCAGACGAACCAACTCTTCGGTCAACCAGGAAACAACCCTCTCGGTGCCGCCGTAAAGCTTTGGCGGAACACTTTCGTAAAGCGGCGCAACTTGTGCAATTCTCATCTACAGCCCTTCGGTGGTTCAAAATCAAACATAAACCCGTAGCGCACCCTTGTTTCTGTTTCCTGGGTCATTAGGCTGGCTGGAAGATCGAGTGGCAGCAACCCTCGCTACATCAATAGGTTACAGCGATCCGACGGGATTAACTATCCGGTTTTTGCTGTAGATAAAACTAAGAGATGTGGCACATCACCACACACCCTTGTCGCTTCCGGTGAGCCGATACGCGACCAGCGCGGACACCGCCAGCGGCGGGAGCAAAGGCAGCCGGGAGATGGCACGCAGGTCGCCATGCCGGCTGGCGCTGAGCAACTGTGAACCGTAAAGCCCAGCGGCGGAGCCCATCGGCACGCGCAGGAAATTGTCGCGGAACTGAACTCGCAGGTCGGGCGAGTATGCATCGTCTATCACTGCACGTGGAAGGGTTACGTGGCCGCCGTATGGTTTTACGTATTCCGAAACGATTACCAGAAAGCTGGCAACGCCGGGCCAGATGCCTCCTAGTTCGGCGCCCCGGCGGAGTTCATCAAAATCCACCACACCGTTCGCGAGCAAAGCTGCGACATCGGCCATATCACAAAGCCGGAAATAGAAATGCCGGTACATCCGCTGCAGAGTGGAAATCAGAATTCGTTCTTCGGGAGCGGGGACTGGGAACGTCTGTCCATTTACCGTCTTGGTGATGCTGCGCTCGAGCACTCGTGCTGCCATCAGTCTTTGCTCGCCGGTTTGTCCCAGATAGCGCACATGCACTTCTACCAGTTCCGGTAATCCGGGGACCTGGAAGTTCCACTTATTCGCCAGCCGGTCGCCCCAACTACGCGGCCCCTGATGGGCCTGCAGTTTCTCTTGCATGGTCTTTATGATCTGCTCGGGCGTGCCGCTGGTGTACAGGTCGAGATCGGACCCAAAGTCGGGCCAGTGGTCCAAGGATTTGATTACGCTCACGGGACAGCCCGAGTTCTCGAGCGATCGCACAATCGCGTACAGCGATTCGACGGCGCTCGAAATTCTCGCGGCTTCCGTATGCAGAGCGTCGCGGCACCATTCCTGAAGAGGTTCGTTCTGCCGATCCAGTGCGATCTTCTCCAACACTCGCCATGCGCGGATGGTGACATGGTGCTTGTCGGTCAGTTCAAGAAGTTCACGGAACTCCTGCTCACTCAGCGAACTCTGATCAATCTCCGGAAACAGGTTTTGTAGATATGGAACGGGAGAGGAAAAATCTCCGCCATAACCCTGAAACATCAATTTTGAGAGCAGGGATATGTAACCGTCGTTGTGGATGCGCACGCTCATCATATCAAGTGCCCAAGTCCGGCCCGCAATGTCGTTCGATGTGAGTCTGGCGGAGTGGGTTGGTCACTGGTCATTGCTCATTGGTCATCCGTCACGCCGGTCTGCTGAGCCACTTGACGTTTGCAGTCAGAGACGCCGGTCTCAATTTGGGTTCCTTCTTCATAATCATTCCAGGTGGCAATCAGGAGGAAGGGCATGGGGTGTTCGGGATCGTCATAGTGATGAAATATCTTGAGCGTGTCCTCGAAAGTCTGTCCGCAGCGGCGATCCATATGGCGGTTCAAGCTCCATGACGCTCTGGTGTCGTTAAATCCAGGCCAAATGGCTCCGACGATGACTTTATCTGTACGTGGCTGCATCTTTTGATAGAAGTGCTCCAGGTAATCTTTGCCCCAGTCGCTGCCATTCGGAGCCCATGCGTGCCCCGGATGTATCCAGGCATAGAAGCCGTCGAAATCTCTGACATATTGTGGTGGTGGCTGGTCCTTGAAAATCAGGATCGGCGGCCTGTCCCACTGATTGACAGCTTCGCGCACCCGGTCCCAGTTCGTGTTTCCGCGCTTAGGAAAGATGAAGATGACTGGCCGGCCTTGATAAGTTACGTAGGCATCGTGGCCCGGGGCGTCGGGTCCGATATAAGCGCGATATGCCTTGTCGAAGGCTTCCAGTGCCTCTTCAGTCGCTTGCCCGTTGTCTTCCTGCGTCTCGTCGTACATCAGGCAGACATGAAAGTTACTCTCCGCTGAGATCTGCTGCAGGAGGGCATAGCTGCGGTCTTCGAACGGACGGCGGTCTCCGTACCAGTCCACTGCGAAGGCATAAATTCCCATCTCCTTCGCTTTTTGAATCTGTTTCCGAAGCACTGCGGGGTCCTGGGTGGAATAACCAACGGCGATGTGCTGGCGGTCCCCAAACCACGGCTGGTAGTCGGCGAGAATTCGCGAAGACTCCTGCAGGCTCGGAAGAGATGAGTTGGCTGATGGGTGGAGTGAGCCGCGGTAACATCCGCTGGTCTGAGTTATCAGCACAATCGCAGCCAGCAGCAAGACAGTTGCAGAAATGCCTCTCATACGAAGAAGGAACACTTGACTATTGGTTTTGATGCGGGAAACAGCATGGAGTAGCCGCGGGCGTTGGGCTTATGGCTTCTCCCCCGTCGTGGTTTGCATCTCGCGCACCAGCCAGCGGTCGGCGCCTGGCGTCATGATGACCACATACTGCAGGGTCATAGGTTCGTCGTAAATGACCTTGCCACCGTCGAGGACCTGAACGTCGAGCTGCGCGCGATCGCGGAGCTGGATCGCGTCTCCGGCAGGGGAGTAGAACAGCGCTTCCAATTTGTGCCCACGATCTTCGTAATGCGTGTGGAGGCCGGACTTGATCTGCGAATTCACACGCTGAATAAGGTCTTGCTTGGCAAGACCTGTGAAATAAGCTTCGAGCAAGCCGGGACGATTCTCTTCCAGGGCCTGTTCCATGGTTTGCCAGGCGAAGGCGTAGTCACGCGGCACGCTCTTGCTCGTGAGATCTTCGAGGGGGCGCGGGCCGATGTTGTCGGCGTTCAATTCCACCCTTGGGGGTTCGGCAGCAGCGGCAGCGCGGAAGTCGCGGACCAGAATCCCGCAAACGAATGCGATTGAAAGAATCGCCAATGAACTGTAACGCGCTGCCGTGTCTCTCATTGAGCGCCCGCGACCTCCAGTTCGTTGCCGGTCACCACGCCCGAAGCTACGGTGATACGGGCGCGACCTTCGAGCGGCATTTCGACCTTTGCCACTCCACGTTTGATAGGTACATCCACCGTGGTTTTACCGGCACCGTCAACCTTGGTAAAACTCACGACCGTGCCATCGGGCACAGAGTTGCCCGAACAATCACGGACCGGATCGGTTTCAACGAGCAAGTCTCTTTTTGTGCGGCTTGCCCTAATGCGAAGATTGCAGGCGTCGGCTGCAACCTGCTGAACCACGCGAAGCTCGTTTGCATGTCCGATAGCGGCGCCCAGGCGGGTAGCGCCCTCTTTGCGGGCCGAGCTCAGCCGCACCCAGGCCACGCCGTTCTCGGAATTGCGCGTCGCGGAAACTTCTTTGCCGTCTTTCGGCAGAATGCTGAACGTCACCGATTCCGGTTGCAATACCAGGTTATGAAAGTTATCGAAGACAAATGCAACCGCGCTGATGCGATTCGGGCTATCGACGGGAACGCGTGAAGGGTGAACCAGAAAGCTTAAGCGGTTCGGCGCAGCCGGGTTCACGACGAAACTCGCTGAAGCACAACCATCCGAGGCACAGAGAATTGCTGTGTAGCGGCCGGCGTGCTCCAGTTGGTCCGAATCAACTGATATATCGCTACCCGCCTGGACTTGGCGCTTGCTGGCGCTTGCCGGGCCGATCAAATAAAAGCTCGCGCTGCCTGATCCACTGGTCGCGATTGTGATGGCGGTCCCCGCCGTAGCCTGCGCGGGTGGATGAATCTCCGATGCGGACGCGCCCAGCGCGGCCAACAGCAAGGCAAAACCTGTGGTTAGGGTTCGCATATCACGATGTCGTGTCGTAATGGTTTACTACCACGCGGTAAGTCTGCACGTTCTTGGCGATGTCGGGAGGCAGGTCCACTGCGAACCGCACCGGTACTTGCGGCAGGAGAGCCTGGGCCACGTATCCGTCAGAAACCCAGATCACCTTGCCATTGCTGTCGTAGTAGGCGGCGATGACGTGTGGGATATTGACGATTTGACCACTCTGATTCGTCAGCTCGCCACTCAGCACTTTTTTGCCAAGCGGATCGTTTTCTAGTTTCTGCTGGTTGACTTCGATCACAGGATCGGCGCTGGCTGCGATCAGTAGCGCCTTTGCGTCCATACGCACGCTCTTTATTTTGTCGAGCCGCATGCCGGGAAAATCAATCCTGTAGGGCGAAACCTGGCGGGGAAGCAGCGTATGAGCAATCTTGTCGAAGCTGCTTTCCTGGGCGAGTTCTTTTTCGTTGGGACCAAGCAGGGTTGCGCCGACATTTACATACGCGGGAACTGAATCTTCATTGACAACTTCACCCACCAGTACAACGCTATCGGGGCGCTGGATGGCATTCATGGAAAGAATGCGAACCTGCGGGGAATCGACATTCTGCACGCCCCAGTCGTCGCCGGAGCCGCGGCTGATTATGTCCCAACGCAGGTAGTTCACCGGAATCACTTGCGGTGGCAGCTTTGCGGCGCGATCCACGGGCCAGAATACTTTCCAGGTGTCTCCCGCTCGCTCCACTTTCAGGTCGCGGATGTCATCGAGCGGGCCAACGCCAGTCGAGTAATGTAGCTTGGCCCGCATCGTGGCCTCTTGGTCCGTGGTGTGCAGCCCCCAGACATCGAAACTTTCCAGCGATGCAATCGTAAGCAGGCTGCCGTAGCTGCCATTGAACTCACGGACGAAAGTGTTCTTATCTACGTCACCCTTGTTAGCCAGGCGCGCATAAGCGGCGTCGAAGTTGTGCCCTTGAATTTGCGAGAGCATGAGGCGCACCGCTTGGTCGGGAGTGCTTGCCGAACGCATCTCTCGCCGCCCTATCGCACCGGACTGGAACCAAGCGATTACCATCAGAACCGCGGTAAGCGCCGCTAGCAGAATTGGAAGTCCACGTTTCATCACCGTGCCCCCCGAATCAAAACGCCTTCTTCTTCCGGCGCCGGGAATGGAAGTACGATATCCGAGCGAACGCGGGCGCGGTCAGGAATCATGAACGCGAACAGGATCGCTAGGATACTGCTCCCAAGAGGCAGCGTTCCCCACAGCAATCCTTCGAGGGCTGTCGGCATGGCGTCGGATGGGATTGGTCTAGCCGGCGGCACATCTTCCTTCGACCATACCGTGATGGCGTCAGCGTTGTAGGACTCGACTTTTCTCCAACCTGCAAAATTGACCAACGGCTCGTAATAAGAGTCGCGGATGAAGATATATTTCAAACCATAATGGTTCGCGTGGCGCAGCATCATCCGCAAGGCCTCCATACCAGCGGTGCCGAAGTATTTGGCGCTGGTGAGCTGGGCGGTGCCGTAATGTGTGAACTCTGGCAGCAATCGAGCCGAGTTGTACTCTCCGTCGACACTGTTGGCGTCGGTGTAGGTGGAAACCTTAGGCAGTGAATTACCAAAGCCCAGAGTCAGATACCTATATCGGTCATGTCCATCGCGATTGAGGAAACTGTCGACTGCATCCACGTTAGTATTGGCATTGGGCGAGAACGGAGTAACTGCCATCCATGCCATAGGCAGCAATAACGTGGCGATCGCCGCGAACGAGAATCCGATCACAGCCCTCGTGCGGTGGCGGTCGATCATTTGTTCGGCCATAAAACCGACGATGGGCAGTACCATGAGAGCCGCCCACAAAGTGAAGCGCTCAAACGTGAGAATCTCAAAGTAGCGTCCGAAGATCCATTTCGGCACCGGCGTGGTACCACCAAGGGCGAAAATGAAAGTAATCCAGAAGCCGAGAAGCAGCGGTCTGAGCCTGCGATTCGCCGCTCCGTACCAAGCCGCGAAAGGAAATGCGATGATCAACATCCCGTATGGAACGAAGAAATAGTTTGTCAGGTAAGTGAGATTTAGCAATAGGTTCGAGCGGCTGGCGTGTGGAATCGGCATCTGCTCAATGGGGTGCCGGATAATTGAGATCCAGTAGGGAAGCAGAACAATTCCTAAGCCGGCGCCTGCAAGCCCCGCGAAGATTAGTGCCCGAGTGATTACAGCCGCCGCATTTCGTTCCTCGCTGCGCCAGCAGCCAGTGTAAGCACAACACCCTTAATCAGACCGCGTCCATCGGCGGACCGCGACCAGTCATAGAAATACGGCAACGCGAGCAGATACAACGGCGCGGAAAGCGTGGTCGGGAGCTGTCCGGCGAAGTAAACCAGGAAGATCACGGCTCCGAGAAAAACGCTCAGCAAGGCCGCGTAACTGCTGGCTCGCTCGCTCACCCAAAGCCGCGAGAACCGATATACGCCTACCGGGATCAGCAAAATACCGGCCAGTTGCACCAGCAAGTAGGCCGTGTGCAATCCCAAGATGTAGGAGAGCAGGGCGATCCATTGGTGAGCCAGCGGCGGATACGTGGTCTGCGAGAAGCCCGCAAACCATTTCGGATTCCAGGGGTCGAACCAGTGGTGGGCGTAGTGCGACGCAAAAAAAACATGGAAATTTGCGTCGTAAGAATTCGTCAGCGGCAGCTGCATCGCCAGCAGGGGTCCATGTATTGCCAGCGCCAGCAGCACAATCAGTCGCAAAGGAATGGGTCGCGAAAAATAGCTCGTTTCCACGTTAGTATTTTCCCTCCCCGAGCTAATGTGAGCACCCGCTTGGATTCACCTAGACGGCGTAAGGTTTTCTGCCAGCCGAAGGTGGGCTGAGTAATTCGATATTCGCCAAGCTGCTGCAGGCTGTGGATTTGCGGCCCTTATGCGCTGCTCTGAATCCAACCGGAACAGCTCGCAATGCATCAGAGCGTTGATTGCGCGGTGAAGAAATTCGGGACCAACTGTAGCAAACCACCGCGCTGCACACTGCACCATGGGCGGAAAGAAATATCTCATTTCTATCGCGTTGTTCTTCTCGCTCAGCGCAGCCCCGCTGATGGCGCAGACGTTCGAGATCAATCAGCCTTCCGGTTCCAAGAAGTCAGCCAAAGGGAGTCAGAAGCCAAGCGCTCCAAAACAAAATGCGGGAGAAAAAAGAGAAAATGGAATCGGCTGGGGGTCGGGGATTGAAACCGCACGCGGAGCCCGTGCCGTTCAACAGGCGCTCGCCAAAGGCGACTATCGCGCTGCCATAACTTCTGCCACCCGTGCCGCGAATGCAGCTCCGCAAAATCCTGACTTATGGTTCCTTCTGGGATACGCCGCCCGGCTTGGAGGCGATTACAACTTATCGTTACAAGGCTATCAGCGCGGGTTGGAGCGAAAGCCTTCTTCGATCCAGGGCCTCTCGGGAGAAGCGCAAACCTATGCCAAGATGGGCCGCACTGCCGAAGCTCAGGACCTCCTGAAGAAAGTGTTGGCGGCCAATCCAAAGAGCGCAACTGATCTGCAGCTTTCGGGCGAACTGGCCCTGAGCACCGATCCAAGCACTGCCCTCGATCTTTTGAAACGCGCCAATGCCATTCAGGGTCGCGCGCGTACCGATCTGCTGATCGCGCGCGCGTACCAGAAGCTGAATCAGCCAGAAGCTTCCAAACAATATTTGGACAAGGCCCAAACCCGTGCTCCGAATGATCCGAACGTGCTGAGCGCGGTTGGGGCGTTTTATAGGGATGCGGGAAAGTTTGACGAGTCTATTGCCACTTTGCAGAAAGCAGTCCAGCGAAACCAGAACGCGCTTGCCGAGCTGGCATACACCTACGGCCTGGCTGGAAAAAAGAAGGAATCTGCTGACACCTACACGCGGGCGGCCAACCGGCTTCCGAAAGATACCGGACTGCAACTTAGCGCAGCGCAGGCACTGGTCAATGTCGGCAATTTCGAGCAGGCGTCCAAGTTGTTGCAACGCGCAGAAGGGAGCAACCAGAACAGCTATCGTCTGCACGCTATTCGGGGCCAGATGGCCAGCTTGCAAGACCACAATGACGAGGCCATACGGGAATACCAGATCGCGATCCAGAATCTTCCCCAAGCTCCGCAGGAGGGGCCGCTCTATCCCGTATCTCTGCATTTGAGCCTGTCAGAAATTTATCGCCGCATCGAACAGAGCAGCCCCGCGCAGGCGGAATTGACCGCGGCACGAACGGCGCTCAACAACATCTCAGCGTCTGACCAAGCCACCCGTCCTGATTACCTGCGGCTCCGCGCGCTCATCGAGGCTGGGTTTGGCGATACCGCATCGGCCGAGCGAGATTTGAAAGAAGCGATGTCGCTGGCGCCGAAGAATGTCAACATCGCACTTAACTATGCGAACCTGTTGTGGAAGATTGGCCGTGAACAGGAGGCACTCGAGCAATACAAACATTCTTTGCAAAGCGATCCGGGCAATCATTCGGCGCTGACCGCCTTGGGATACCTCTCGCGCGATCTGAAAGACGCCGCTTCGGCAGAAAAATATTTCCTAAAGCTGGAAGAACTGTATTCGAACGACTATGTGCCCTATTTCGCGCTGGGAGATCTGTACACTTCCAATCGGCAATTCGACCGCGCACAGGCGAGCTACGAGAGGGCGCACGAACTGGCGCCCAATAATCCCTTGATTGTTGCGGGAGCAATCAATTCTGCACTGGAAACTCCAGGTCACCAGCTCCCGGTTGCGAAGAACTGGGTAACGCGTGCCGCTTCTAATCCGGCGATCAATGACAACCCACAGGTCATGCGCGAACGAGAACGCTATCTCACGTTCACCGGCAATTATCAGGAAGCGGCTGACCTTGGATACAATGTAATTGAAAAGTTGCCGCACGATCCGGAAGCCCCGATTTACCTGGCCTACGATCTGCTTTTTCTGAATCGTTATGACGACGCCTACAAGATCGTGGAGCGATTCACGCCCTTAATGCCAAAAGACAAAGACCTCCCTCTGATCGCCGGTTACGTTCATGCGCACCAGGGACATCCCCGCGAGGCGGAGGCGGACTTCACGCATTCGCTTGATCTTGAGCCCAATGACGCCACCGCTTACATGAACCGGGGTTTTGTGCGCAACGATCTGCGCGAAGCCAGCAAAGCAATCGCAGATTTTGAAGCGGCGCTGAAACTCCGGTCCAATTATGGCCAGGCCCATCTAGGGTTGGCGTTTGCTGATTTGCAATTGCACCGCGCCAAGCCTGCCCTGAAAGAGGCGGACCTGGCGGCGGGACTGATGCCCGACTCGGCGGCTATCCACCTTGTGCGCGCTGAGGCTTTTCGTCAGCAAGGTCAGTTCCGCCAGGCTGAGGGCGAGTACCGCGCGGCCCTGAAACTGGCGCCGAATGATGTGCAGGTCCACCTCGCGCTGGCGGAGGCGCTATACCGACTGCATCACTATAACGAGGCGCTGGATGCACTCAAGAACGCGCTTGGCCTCAGTCCGGATGCCTCGCTTCTCGATGCCGAGATGGCTCGGAACTATGCCCAGCTCCGGCAGAAGGACAACACATACAAAGCAGTTTCGAGCGCTGAGAAGAACGGCAATGACAGCAAAGTGCTGCTGGCCACCGGAGAGGCGCTGCTCATCCTGGGAGACAACAAAGCCGCTATGCAGCGCTATTCGCGGGCCCTGGATGCTCCCAGCTCGGACCGGGTTGAAGTGCGCTTGGCGCTCGCCCGGTTGTTTGCGCAGTCCGGTCGTCGTAGCGATTCTCAGGAACAAGTGAGCTTCGCACTCGCTGAAGCCAGGATCGGTGAGGCAAACGCGGTAACAGCGGAGAACCTGATCGAAGCCGGGCGGGTCCTGGTCTCCATCAATGAATTTCAATTGGGCAAGAAATATTTCGAGCGGGCGCAGTCGGAGGGCGCTGACCAGGAGGCTGTCAATGTTGGGCTCGCTAATGCCGATCTGGCGCTCGGAGACGCAAAGAGCGCTTTGGCGCTATTGAAGGCCATCGGCAACAATCCCGACGCGGCCGAAGATTACGAATACCTGCTCGCCATGGGCAACGTGTATCAGCAGGAGCACGACACTTCGCAGGCACTCGGCATGTTCGCCCGGGCGAACCAAGTCATGGCCGGCAACGATTACGCGCAAGCAACAGAAATTCGACTGGCCGAACAGGAGGGGCGGCAGATTACCGAAGAAGTCAGCGTTGAGCCCCAGTTCTCGCTTTCGCCCATTTTCGAGGACATTAATATTTATCAGCTCGACGCCCGGCTGCGGAACCTGCCGCCCAACTTCTCATTGCTTCCACCCCCTCGATCGTCGGTGGAGACATACGGCAGCGCGCGTTACCACTTGCGCTTCAAAGGATGGCCAACGGTCTCTGGCCTGTTTGCCGAGCGCAATGCGCGCGGCACAATTTCGATTCCAAGCCAGGAACTGATCCAGTACCGGAACACTTACGACACGATTTTCAACGGCGGAATTAATCCCGTCTTCCATCTTTTCGGCGCAACCATCGGCCTGAACCCGGGTGTGCAATTCACAATTCGCAGGGATGCCAGCGCTCCGGTGCAGATGAATCAGGACCTGTTTCGGCAATTCCTGTATCTCTATACGAGCTCCTTCGGGAATTGGGTTGCGGTCTCCGGCAGCGTGATTCGTGAGGCTGGCCCGTTTACTGAGCAGCACCTGCACTCGCGCGATGCCGCGGGAAGGATTGAATTCCAGGTTGGCCGGCCATGGGGGAAGACTTCATTGCTTACCGGATATGAAGGCCGTGATGTCCTATTCCGTCCGCTGATCCGCGAGTATTACACCACCGATTCCTATGTGGGTATTCAGCGCAAATTTCGGTCCTCGTGGACAGCCGCGGTGCTGGGTGAGTATCTGCGTTCCTGGAAAGTGCGGGACAGCTCATTTGCTATCGCGCAGGCGCTACGCCCGGGTTTCCGCCTGGACTACCGGCCACTGGCGTCACACTGGGCCGTACACGCCGCCGGAACCTGGTCTCGAGGGGAGGGCTTCAACGCCTATGACAATGTGAGCAACGAAGTGATGGTGTCCTATACGAAAGGGCTGCGGCGGCCGCTGAATGATGGCATTGGGGAAGTGCCCGTGACGTATCCACTGCGCATCTCACTGGGCATTCAGCAGCAAACCTTTTACAACTTCAACGGGAAGAACCGGAGCACCATTCTGCCGGTTATTCATTTCAACATTTTCTAATTCTAATGTGCGCTGGAACAGCCTTTCTCATCCCCGGGGTCCCCAAGTATGGCCGATGAGGCTGTTGAAGCAACCCCTGCGCTAGCTGCTGACGCGGAGCGCCGCCGCCGGTGGCACTCTATCCATGACTTGCGGGTCCGTGTTCTAAGCGGCAGTGCCATCATGCTGCTCAGCTCCGTCTTCGTCGGCGGCCTGAACCTCATTTATAACTTTACGGTCGCGCACGAACTTGGCGCCGACAAATTTGGGCACGCGAGCGTGGTGTACACGGTCCTCATGCTGCTCTCGTCCATCACTTTGTCGTTTCAACTGATGTGTTCCAAGTTCGTGGCACGCGCTGAATCAGGCATCGAAAAGGTCGCGATTTATCGCCTGCTGCATCGCCGAGCTTGGTTGGGCGGCATAACGATCGGACTGCTCCTGGTCATGGGCAGTTCGGTTATCACCGGCTATCTGAACCTTCCGACAACCGCCTTCATTCGCGTGCTCGCCATCGGCGCCGTGTTCTACGTTCCCCTGGGGGTTCGCCGAGGCTTGATGCAGGGAACGTACGACTTCCGGCCGCTGGCAGTGAACTTCGCGCTCGAAGCCATCATTAAGCTGATTGGCGCCGCAGTGCTGATGTCGGCTGGCTACGGAGCCGAAGGCGTAGTGGGCGCCATTTCCGCGTCGGTGGTGGTGGCGTATTTCATCGCGATTCCGGGCAAACGCCATGCCGTAGAAGCTCGGCAAGCCACGTTGAGCGCAGGAGTTGAAGAGGGCGTCCAGGCCGGCACCTTCTTCGCCGGTCAGGTCATCATCAACAACCTCGACATCATTCTGGTCAAGCATTTCTTTGACCCAACTCAAGCCGGTATCTTTTCGGCGGGAGTGCAGTCCGAGGAAGAAGGCGGCCGGGAGGTACTCAGCACCGCGCTGCTGCTGGTTGTGGTGATTACCGCCGTGTTCACCATGGCCGCATGGCTGGCTCCTCCGGGGCTCTGGCACATTCTGTTGGGCAGCGGGTTTCCGGTCGGGCAGCACCGGTTCTATTCGTCGTTGCTGGTTCTCTATGCGGTTACCACGGCAATCTACTCTCTGGGGGTAGTGCTCATGGCTTACGAGATTTCACGCAAGATCGGCAACGTAAGCTGGCTACAACTTGGGTTCAGCATCGCGATCATTGCAGGGATTTATAGGTTCCACTCCACCCTGCAAGATGTGATCACGGTCCAACTCGTGCTCATGATGGCTCTTCTGCTCATGGTATCCGTACCCTTCCTCCGGACACGATCTCTCCTGGAACACGAGCAGCCACTCACCGCCATCCAGAGCGGGCTGCGGAAGATGAAGCGCGTCGAAGAGAACGAAGCGATCGCTGAGTTCCTGAGAGGCGAATTCTATCAAGAAGAGTTCAGCCGATACCGCGAACCCTTTGCCGATCTAGTGGGCCGTCCTAATCTGACGAGTGAGCGCGAAAATTCGCTTAGGCGAGCATTGCTGTTCCGGCGCCGAGGACGTTTGTGGCGTGAGCTTCCACCCGACACCGAGTGGTGGGAAGTCGAGATGAGTCCGGAAGATGTGCTGAGAACGCGAGTCTTTCCGCGCAATCAATGGCTAAGATATGGGGCCCCAGGATTTTTTCTGCCCGATACCGTAGACCGGGTCCGCGGTCGCATTTTGGCCGATTCCCGCGACCCATTCGTCCTCAAGTTACGTTCGCTCAGTCTTGAGATGACGCAGAACATCGAGTACAGCTCAGTTATCCTGATTACCATCGATGAAAAAACACCCCTAACCATAATTGAGGGGAACCATCGCATGGCCGCGGCGGCACTGGTTTCTCCCGAGTCCTTGCATCGCCGTTTTCGCTTTCTATGCGGCTTTTCGCCACGCATGGCTGAATGCTGCTGGTATCAAACCAATGTTTCCTCCCTATGGCGTTACGCCAAGAACACGGTTGCTTACTATTTCATCCACCGGCGCATGCTGATCGAAGAAGTACTCGAGGCGCAGAAAACTGCGGGGCCTCCAAATCATTCGGGAGCGACTGCCGCGTAACAGAGTTGCAAGGAAGCGGCCTGTCCTGGCCTCACCAACGCCAACCGATTATCGGCTTTCCTGGGCCGAGTTTGAGGTCGGCAGATCGATTTGCCGCGCCGCGTATCGAGTTCCGTCGAACACCGCGGAAACCGTGACCTCTAAGCCCTCTCGCAGGCGGCGCAAGATGCTGGGCGCGATCGCGTCCATGTAAACGTCGTAGTTCTTGCCATCGCTGCGGTTAGCAATTGCGATCAGCTTGCGGGAGAGATCAAGGTAGGTCACGCGACCAGAGAAGGTAAATGCGCTGCCGGGTGTGGCCAACAGCGTAATTTCTCTGACCTCCTTCTGAGGACCGAAGCTGAGGTCAACTAAGGCGCCTTCCACGAGATCGTTTTGGGTCACGGTCTGGTTTCCGCGGCGGACCACAATGGCGGGACTGAGCTGCATTTTGACCGGTTGATCGGAGAGTTCATCGCGCACGGTTAACACCGTGCGTTGCCGGTCGAATTCAACGATTTGTCCGCGACTGGTCCCACTTTCCACCGCTGTCCGGATCCAGATCGTTTTCGCAAAAACTTTGTCGCCGTTGAGCATCGTATCCAGGTAAATGCGCTGGCCTTTCTGGATCTCGCGTTCCGTAATCTGTTGTCCGTCGCGATAGAAATGGGTGCGCGCATCGAGACGAATTCTCATTTTCTGCTTGCCGGCAAAAGGCTGCACTACCATTCGGTTCATCACTTCGTCCATGCTGATGACAGTCCCGCCAATGAGTGTGACCTCTTTGTGCGGCAGCGGCGGTAAGTCCAGCAGCGGATCATGGTCCTCGCGTTGAGCAGCAGTACTGGCCCGACTCGTAGGTGCTGCAGGGGCCGTCGAACCGGGCGTGAACCCGGACTGATTTTGTGTCTGCCCCGAAACGCCCAGGGTGGAAGCTAGAACCGACAACCCCAGAATTGTCACTCCGACACGCATAGTTATATCCGCGTATTGGATGCGTCCTCGGTCCACTGGGTAGCCAGAGCTGCTGCCCCCGATGGGAAAACGCGAACTGCTGAAATCGCATCCAAAACCTTCGAATCCGAAAGCTTACAAAGAAACATGCGCTGCACACTTTCACTTCCGGTAGTTCCCTTGTTGGTGGCATCCCTCTGGGTGTCGGGTGCCCACGGTCAGGCACTCAGGATCACTATTCCCAAGCACACCGAGGCCACCCCCGTACAGAAACTCAATCGCGAAGGGGTGAAAGAGATCCAGCGTCATCACAACGAGAAGGCACAACGGCTCTTTTACAAAGCCTACCTGATCGATCCGGACGACCCATTCACGCTCAACAATCTAGGATACATCTCTGAATTGCAGGGGAACATTGAGCGCGCCCAGCGCTATTACGAGCTTGCTGCCAAGGAAAACAATTCAGAAACCGTGATCGCGGAGGCAAGCACGAGGAAGCTGGAAGGGCACAAGTTGAGCGAGGTCACGAATTCGTATGGCAATTTGGAGTTGAGAATAAATCGCGGCAACATCCTCGCCATGGGCCTTCTGCAGCAGGGACGGAACCAGGAGGCGGAGGACGTACTGCGGGAGACGCTGAAACTCGACCCGCGGAATCCATTCACTCTGAATAATCTGGGCTTCGCCATGGAGGGTCAGGGAGACCTGGAGTCGGCCCTTCGCTATTACAACGATGCGTCCCTGACTCATTCTTCGGAGTCGATTGTGGTTGCGCTCGATTCCCATTGGCGGGGCAGGCCGATCATCGACGTCGCATTCAATAATATGCAGGCGGTTCGCACCCGGCTGGCTTCCGAGCAGAGCGCCCAGGACCACGCCGCCCGTCTGAATGTGCAGGGAGTCTCAGCGCTAAACCACAACCAATCCGACAAGGCGCTCAGTTACTTCCGCCAGGCCTACAAACTCGATTCGCAGAACGCATTTTCTCTGAACAACATGGGTTACGTCTCGGAAGCGCTGGGTGACCAGGAGACCGCCAATGAGTTCTACGGCTTGGCGCAACGCGGAGATCAAGCGGGTGCGCGGGTCAGCGCGGCCAGTCATCACGAGATGGTAGGAGAAGCTGTGGGCCAGGTTGCCGGCAGCAACTTGCAAACTACTGAGGCAAATCTACAGGCCGAAGCCGAAGCCAAAAGGCGCAGCCGTGCGCCTATAGTTCTGAAACGCCGCGATAATACTCCAGTGCAAGCCCCCAGTCCCGAGAGTCTCGCACCCGCTCCTGAAACCCAAAGGTCACCGGTGCCGCGGCCTCCGCTGGATAACGCTCCTGTAGAAAACACAGTTCCGCGTCCGCCCCAGCCGTAGCTGCCCTCGCTAAAATCCTGCGTTTAATCGGTACCAGTCTTGGCCTGATCGGCTTCCGCACGCGCGGCAGTGGCTTCACCTCATGTCTGCGGAAAGAAATGAACGTCGTCAAGATAAGCGCAGGCTCTGGAGCGAGGCGCGGGCCGCACCGCCACTGATATTAGGCACAATTATCAGCTCAAGTACGGTGACGTCCGAGAGTTCGACACGGTATTCCTCGATCTCTCGCGTGGACGTAGGTGCGCTGAAATTCCATTGCTGACGCACAATCTCTCGAAACGGCCCGCCAGGATTCGACAACGCTCGCAACACAAACTCTTGCGTACGCGTTATCTCCTTCTCCTCAAAAACCAGCGAGATGCGTTGGAGCTCTTGAGGCTCATCAAAAACCAGCCGAATTGTTTGAGCTCCCGATTGAGCGGCACGCCAGCCTTGCCTTGGCTCGATCGATAACGCAGACTCGATCGGAAAATCTTTATCCTCTGACGTGACCTCCACCGTGGCGGCATGCTCAAGATCGAACCAACCTTCACCTCGCGCCTGAACAGCTGCCGGAGTCGTGTTGACAAGCCGTTTTCGCATGTTTAGTCATCTGCACTTCTAGGATGCGGGCAAGTGATCATGCGGCAATCTGATAAACCAAACTGCGCGCTTTGCCGAGCAAGACAGATACGGGCTCAGACTTTGAGACTAGCGCCGATACACCCGCGGAATGGGCTTCTTTCTCGGTGAAAGAATCGCTGTATGCGCTGTACATGATGACCGGCACTTCCGGCATCACCCGTTTCAGGACACGAGTTGCGTCTAGACCGTTCATCACTGGCATCGAGAGGTCTAGCAGAATCAAGTCAGGGTGCAACTCCTGAGCTTCCTCAATTGCCTCCCTTCCGTTCCCCGCCTCTCCGCAAGCTTCAAAGTCGGCCTCGCGGCTAAACAGTCCACAAAGCCTCTGCCGAAGAAAGGCATTGTCATCCGCGATTAGAATAGACTTCACCATCGCTGGGGCCCGCCGTAAGGTGAGAGCTGGTGGAGCGCCTCACCATGTATCAGAATTGGGATGCGAAGAATGACACTGGGGTTTTTGGTAGAACTCAACAAAGCAGAATACAAGTCTCAGATTGCGAGCCTACAACTCATCTCATCTCATAAATTCGCTACCAGTGGTCTCTGTAGCGGCCTATCATTTAGGAACCTTCTTCAATCGCATGCTAGTAATGCCTGAGCTTGTTTAATCAGCGTGGAGGCTGCCTCACTCTTGGATACTACCGCGTGTATTCCAGCAGCTTGCGCTAGGTGTTGAACTTGGGGTCCATAATGTACAGTGAACAAAATGAGCCGCGCATCGGGCAGCATTTTCCTGAGCTCTGGCGCTGCTTCCAGGCCATTCATAACGGGCATTGCCAGGTCCAAAATAATCAAGTCGGGCTTGAGGCGTTCGGCTTTTTCAATCGCATCCTGTCCATTTTCCGCTTCTCCCGACACTTCAAATTCCGGGTAGGACTCAAATAAGCAGCGCAGTGAAGAACGCACGACAGTGTTGTCATCCACAATTAGAACGCCCTTGTTGGCCATGCCGCTCTCATACCAGTCGGTTTACGATCTGCTAAACGGGCTAGCGGTTACTTATCGTTCCAGTCTGGATAATGCATCTTTTCAGTCTGGATAGCACGCAGCGTACGCATGGCGTCAGTGAGGGCGTCCCGCTCTAGGTGTCCGTCTGAGCTGTTGCTCAATGACTGCAAACGGAGAAATATGGCCGCTTCTGCGGCTTCCATAAGCGGTGGCAGCTTTTGCAGGTCACCTTCAAAAAGTGCAGCTTCAAATTTGCGCTGCCAATCCGGAAATCTCATTCTTGGGATGGATGGGGGAGTCTCGTGGTCTGCCATAGACTGCCTCCTGGACGACGGACCGTATCCGGTCATCGATTTGCACAAGAGGTCGGCCGCCCTAAGGGCACGGCGGCAAGATGTGTAAAAGACTCTTACATTCTAACGCCGAATCGGGCTTTGCAAAATTCTTTATCTTGGTACGACAGCGGACATAGCGGTTGAATGGTTGCTGATGTAAACAGGGGTTTACACCACCTTTTTCGGACGCACCCTCCCCGAGTCATTTATGAGATAGCATTTAACAATCGTACTCCACGGCCTGCGAGAGTTGAGGAGCAACGCTGTACGAATACGCATTTGCGTCTACGTGATAGCGAGGTTTCCGGTGGCACTCCTCTAACGCCTGGTTAATCTTCACGACAAGATCAATCAGTTTCTCGGGGTCTTTTTCTTTTGAAGCCAGCTCGCACAGAACGCGCCAATCTTCTGATTCATTGGTATTCCTCATGGTGCCTCCTGGGATGGATCGGAACCACGTACACTCTCCCCCAAAGCACGTTTGATACCTCGACATGCTGCAAGACTTCCGATTTTCCGGTTTCTTAAGCGATTGCTGCTGAAGAGTTTAGGATTTCTCTGTAGTTTTTACGGAATTAGGCTTTAGGGAAAATCTGCGCTGGATGGGCGACAAAATGACACGGAGTCCGTCTAGGAGCCTACCTGCGTGGCAGTCTGAACGGAAACACTCGGCACTGGTACACTCGCGACCACCGTAGTTCCTTTCTTGCCGGAACGAATCTCGAAGCGACCGCCGAGTTGGGTAATTCGCTCGTGCATGCCTTGAATGCCGACGCCCA
>WNGQ01000412.1_pt1 | contig 49226 bp, 46 predicted proteins | sample 5407661 | NCBI WGS metagenome assembly WNGQ01 (sample SAMN13153382, study PRJNA577476) | soil metagenome | isolation source: 60 cm soil or saprolite under Garry oak tree replicate 2 | place: USA:California | collected 2016-06-15 | reverse complement strand
CCACAACGAACATCAACACGACCTCGCTGCAAAATCTGCTCGGCGTCGGAAACGTCCTGGTCTCGACAACGTCTGGAACGCTTGCGGTCAATAACGACGTCACCTGGGGCAACAGCTTCCTGCGGCTTGCATCGAGCGGCGCGCTCACGATCGCGGCCAATCTCACCAGCGGCAGCAGTGGGAACCTGGGCCTGACCAGCAGCGCCATTTCGGTCATCGGAAGCTCGATCAATCTGGGCGGGGCGCTCACGGCGACGGCGACGGCAAGCGGCAGCAACACCGGCGTCAGCCTGAGCAATGCCACGATCAGCGTCGGCAGCGGCGCCAGCACGATCAGCGGCACGTCGCCGAACGGACACGGTGTCGACGTCAGCGGAACGACGAGTTTGAGCGCCTCCGGCGGCTCGCTCTCGGTCTCGGGTACCAGCCAGGCGCCGTCAGTCGCGTTCGGCGCCGGCATCCATCTCGCCTCGAACGCCGCGCTTTCCACGTCAGGGGCTGTCACACTCGCGGGAACGGGAGGGACCACCGGCTTCGGCCACGGCGTCGCGTTGGAGAGCGGCGCCACGATCACGAGCTCCGGCGCACTGACGATGCAAGGCACGACAAACACCAGCGCGAACAATGCCTACGGCATCTATTTCGCTGCAAACAATTCCGTCACAGCGAACTCGGGCACCGTGAGCCTGACCGGAACGGCTGCCACGAGCGGTGCTGGAATCAACCAGAACAGCGGCACGCTTACGCTGACGAATAATGGTGCGGGCGCGTTCAGTGCGGCCGGAACTAGCTCATCCTATATCGGCTTCAAATTTGCGTCCGGCACCGGGATAACGACCACGGGCACAATTTCGCTGTCCGGCACCTCCGGCAGTTTAGTAGGTCTGCAACTGGCTGGGGGAAATGCGCTGACCGTCTCAAGCGGCAACCTGACGATGAACGGGACGGCAACGTCCGATAGCGGTCTGCAGCTGCGCGGCACCGATACGCTCACGAATTCGGGCGCCGGCCTGCTCGCGCTGGTTGGCAGCAGCAACACCAGCCGGGGGGCCGAGATCTTCTCGAGCGCCAACGTGACCTTCGCCGGCAACGTGTCGCTCTCGGGCACCTCGGTCAGCGGGACGGGCATGATCTTCAACAATGCCAGTGCCACGACCGTGACCGGCGGAAATCTCACGGTGAACGGAGTATCCACTTCGACGAGCGGCACGGGCTCGACACTCGGCACGCGATTCGCGACGGCATCCCTCGTCAATTCGGGAAGCGGAGCGGTCATCGTCACGGGGACCTCTGACGACACCGGCGCCGTAAATAGCGGCAGCGCCGGTGTCCTGGTCACCGGCGCGAGCGCGCTGACCAATTCCGGTTCAGGGACCCTGTCGGTCAGCGGCGTGAACACGTCCGGTTACGGTCTCCAGCTCAAGACCGGGGCAGCACTGACCACGTCGGGGACGATGTCGATTGGGGGCACGACAGGTGCGGGCTACGGAGTCCTGGCATCAAGTGCAAGCATCACCTCCACCGGGGCGCTAACCGTGAACGGTACGTCGAGCAGTCTGATCGGCACCCTCTTGAACGGGGGCGTCACACTGACGGCGTCGAGTGGCGACCTGACGGTGAACGGGACATCGTCGACGTCGAATGCGGGCCTGCAGCTACGCGGCACCGACACGATCACGAATTCGGGGGCCGGGCTTCTGTCGCTGAACGGCAGCAGCAGCACCTATCGAGGCGTTGACGTGTTCACCGGAGCAAATCTGACGATCTCAGGCAATACGTCGCTCTCCGGCACCGCGGCAACCGGCCTAGGCGTGATGTTCGGGACGTCCAGCGTTACCTCTGTGACGGCCGGCAATTTCATCGTCGACGGGCTATCAAGCTCCACGACCGGTACCACCGGAACCATTGGGACGCTCTTTTCCGATGCATCCTTGACCAATTCGGGAAGCGGAGCGGTCAATGTGACCGGCACGTCCCAGGATGCCGCCGGAACCGCGAATAGCGGAAGTGCCGGCGTCCTTTTGCTGGGCACAAACTCCCTGACGAATTCCGGCTCCGGCACTTTCTCGATCAGCGGCCTGAATACCTCGGGCTATGGCGCCCAGATCAAGAGCTCTGCGACATTGGCCACATCGGGTACGCTGTCGATCGCGGGCACATCGAATACTGGCTACGGCTTCTATCTCGGCGGCACCAACACCGTGACGGCGTCGAGCGGGAATCTGACCCTATCCGGCAGTTCGACCGCGAATCTCGGCATGGAGCTCCTTGGCACTAGCTCGGTCACGAACAATGGCAGCGGCACGCTTGCGCTGAATGCGACGGGCGGCGCCGACCTGCAGGCCTCCCTCTCATCAAGCAACGGAAACCTGAAGCTCTCCGGGACCGGGGCCTTGTCGCAGGCAGCCGGCACCATCACCGCAGGGAATTTGCTGCTCTCCGGTCCGAGCGGGACCTTCTCGCTCGGCCAGGCCAACCTGGTTGGGACGATCGCGGCGAACGTCGGTTCGGTCTCGTTCGTCAACAATCAGAACCTGACCATTGGAACCGTCCAGGCGACGTCGGGCGTCACCGCGAGTGGGACCGCGACGCTTCAAGCATCGGGAAATCTCACGATCGCGTCCGGCGCGCCGGTCAGCGCTACGAATCCCGTGCTCTCTGCCACGGGCGCATTCATCAATAACGCCGGCAGCAGCGCGGTGACGGCAAGCTCCGGCCGTTGGCTGATATACTCGAGTGCGCCAGGTTCGGACACCTTTGGCGGGCTCGACAGCGGCAACACCGCGATCTGGAACGCCACCTTAGCGACGCTGCCGCCCGGCAGTATCAGTGCAAGTGGCAACCGCTATCTGTTCGCCAATCAACCCACGCTCACGTTCACCTCGACAAACGCCACCAAGACCTACGGCACCGATGCAACTGCCGGGATCGCTTCAAATTACGGCGTGTCCGGCTATCAGAGCGGCGTGAGCAATGCCTTTGTCGGAGACGACGCGACGTCGACCTACACCGGTAGTCCATCGGTGACCTCCACCGGTGCGGCTGCAATCGCCTCCGTTGCCGGCGGTCCCTATGCCATGACGGTTGCGCAGGGAACGGTGACGGCGATCTCCGGCTATGTGCTTGCGTTCAATAGCTTGGGGACCCTGACCGTGAACCCCGCGCCGGTCACGGTGACTGCACTGGGCGGGTCCTCGACCTATGGTTCATCGCCCAGCAATCCCGGCCTTTCCGCAACCGGCCTGCAGAACGGCCAGGGCGTCAACGTGCTGACCGGGCTGTCCAACTCGTTCGGAATCGCCAACACCACCAACGCCGGCAGCTATGTGCTGAGCGTGATCGGCACGCTGACGAATTCGAACTACACGCTGGCCGGCACCAACAATGGCAGCTGGACCGTCAACCCCGCGCCGGTGACGGTGACCGCGCTCGGCGGCTCCTCGACCTATGGCGCTTCGCCGGCCAATCCCGGCCTCTCCGCAACCGGCCTGCAGAACGGGCAGGGCGTCAACGTGCTGACCGGGCTGTCCAATTCATTCGGAATCGCCAACACGACCAACGCCGGCAGCTACGTGCTGAGCGTGATCGGCACGCTGACCAACGGCAACTACACGCTTGTCGGCACCAACAACGGCGGTTGGACCGTGAACCCGGCGCCGGTGACGGTCACGGCACTCGGCGGCTCTTCGACCTATGGTTCTTCGCCCAGCAATCCCGGCCTCTCCGCGACCGGCCTGCAGAACGGGCAAGACGTCAACGTGCTGACTGGCCTGTACAACTCGTTCGGTATCTCCGGCGCAAGCAGGATCGGTAGCTACGTGCTCAACATCGCCGGTACCCTGACCAACAGCAACTATACAGTTGCAGCGAAGGTCGCCGGGACCTGGATCGTCACAGATCTGCGCGGGTCAATCCCGGCTGGAGCAAACCCCGCAAACGGGCCGCCTCCCTCGAACGAGCCGTCTCCCTCAAACCCGAACCTGCTGGTCGCGCGGCCATCCGCCAACGGAGGTAGTGGCGCGTTGAACGGGCTTGCGGGCGCGACACAGAAGGTCAACATCGGGAGCGAGCCGGTCGCTACAAGTCAGGGCGGGAAGGGGACTGCCGCCGGCCAGGGCGGCAGGGACCCGTCCGCCAATCCCAGCAGAGCCGCAGGTGAGACAGGCCCGTCGTCGCCTCTCGCAAGTCCGCCGCAGCCAAGCCTTTCTTTCCCCGCCTCGCCCGCGCCGGTCAGTGTCGCGCCAAAAACGTCCGCCAACGCGAACGCAGTGACGCAAGGAGATTGTGGAGGCAAGGCAATCGGCGGCGGCCGAACCGGTCCCAGCGGATCGAATGGCGAGGTCTCCGGCAATTCCTCGGGCGGTTTCGCGATCGGCTGCGCGCCGCAAAAAGCCGCCGGCATGATCGATTTTGCGCTCGAACAGCTCAATCGCGACGCCCTCCTCGAGGCGATAGCTCGGGAATTTGCCGAAGTCGTTCAGGCCAAGGCTGCGCCGCACAAGGTCTTGATGGTCAGCCTGGCCGGCGCCAGCATCGCGCTGACCGCGGGTCTGGTCGGTTGGTTCCTGCGAGGTGGCGCCTTGCTCAGCGCCCTTCTGTCGTCGATGCCGCTCTGGCGCGGCTTCGATCCGCTGATGGTGGTGATGCGGCCGAGGCGCAGCGAAGGGCGCGCTCCCAGCACGTCAGATGTCGATGCCATCTTCGATGGCGCGCATACCGCCGGCTATTCCTCGCGGGGTACGCCGCCATGAGGGGGCTGCTCTCGCCAAAGCTGCAGCTCAGCATCGGCCTGCTGTCGCTGACGGTCAGCCTGATCTTCATTGCCTCGTCGTTCGGCTTGTTACCCAACGAGGAACAGGCACAACTGCGCGCACGCGCGACGCTGTCCGGCGCGCTCGCGATCCAGCTTGCGGGCCTGGCCAGCCGCAACGATGCCGTAGCGATCAAGGACACGATCGATTCGGTGGTCGATCAGAGTCCGGACATCCTCTCCATCGCCATCCGTGACGCTGACGACAAGCTGATGACCGCCTCGCGCGACCATGCCGTCCATTGGCGGGATCAGCCGAACGGCAAGTCAACTCCAACGCATGTGCAGCTACCCTTGTTCAATGGCGACGTGTCCGCCGGTCGGATCGAGATCGCGTTCCGCCCGCTTGCCGACGGCGGCACGTTGCTCGGCCTGCCGTCGACGTTGCTCGTCTTTGTCGGCTTCATCGGCATCACCGGCTTTGTCGGCTACTACCTCGTTCTCGGTCGCGCGCTGCGCGAACTCGATCCCGGCCGCGCCATTCCCGAACGCGTGAAGGCGGCCTTCGACGCACTCGCCGAAGGCGTGCTCATCATCGATGACGAGGAGCGGATGTTGATGGCGAACCGGGCGTTCTCCGACAAGATTCTCGGCGGGATCGAGCCGGAACTGGGAAGCTCCGCGAGCGATCTGCCATGGTTGTCGCCGGCCTTCTCGCGACTTGCTCCGGAGCAGCTGCCCTGGCGGATGGCGATGCGCGGCGAACATCCGGTGCTGGGCGTCGCGATGGGCATTCGCGATCGCGCCGGCCAATTGCAGCGGCTGACAGTCAATGCCACGAGGATCGTGGACGGCGGTGGCGTCGTACGCGGCGTCATTGCGACCTTCGACGATGTCACCGCCTTGCACAGGACCAACGAACAGCTCAATCGCTCGATCCGCCAATTGCATCTCTCACAGCTCAAGATCTCCGAGCAAAATCAGAAGCTGCAGCTGCTGGCCTCGAGCGACCCGCTGACCGGCTGTCTCAACCGGCGAACCTTCTTCGAACAGGCGGAACAGCTGTTCGCCGACGCGGCGGTGGCGCGGCGACCGCTGGCCTTCGCCATGGTCGACGTCGACCATTTCAAGCAGGTGAACGACAGGCACGGTCATCTTGCGGGTGACAGGGTCCTCGTCAGCCTGGCGGAGCTGCTGCAGAAATTCTGCGCGTTTCCGAGTCTCGTCGGGCGCTATGGCGGCGAGGAGTTTTGCATCGCCATCGTCGGACTGAGCGAAGCGAACGTCGAACGGCTGGTGGAGCGGATGCGGCTAGCGGTCTCCGATGCCGCGACGTGGTTGCCGACCGAAGACAGAACCACGGTCAGCATCGGCATTGCCTCGCTCGGCCATTCGACCCACACGCTCGCCGATCTCGTCAAGCGGGCGGATGATGCGCTCTATGCCGCGAAGTCCGGCGGCCGAAACTGCGTCGTGAACTGGAGGCACATACCGCGAGAGTCCTCGACGCCGGAGCCGGGCAAGTCTTTTGCCATGTCCGAGTAGCCAATGGTGCGCTGCGTTGCGCCCGCACATTAACCCGACATTAGGGTTAACGGTTTATTGCTGGCGCGTTCGGCTCGATCCTTTCGCCCAGATCCTTTCGCCCAGATCCTTTCGCCCATGAGTCAATGTCACATGCGTCCAAAGCTCGGTCTTGCCCGGCTTCTTGCGTCAGCGGCCGTGACGGCCCTTCTGGCCGCGAACCTCGGCGGCTGCCAGACCATGTCCGATGTCACGGGCGCCCTGGCGACGCGATCCGAACCCAGTCCGCAGGCCGATCCGCAGCGCGCCGTCGAGATCTATGGCGAACGCTATCGCGCCAACCCCAAGGATGCCGAAATTGCATTGGCCTACGGCCAGGCCTTGCGCGCCAATAGCCAGCGTGCGCAGGCCGTAGCGGTGCTGGAGCAGGCGACCATCGCCCATCCCGGCAATCGGGCCGTGCTCGCGGCCTATGGCCGGGCGCTCGCCGACAACGGCGATTTCCAGCAGGCTTTCGACGTGCTCTCCCGCGCCCATGCCCCCGACAGTCCCGACTGGCGAATTCTGTCGGTGCAGGGCACCGTGCTCGACCAGATGGCGCGGCACGACGAAGCTCGCCGCTACTATGCGAGCGCGCTGAAGATCGTGCCCGGCGAACCGTCGGTGCTGTCCAATCTCGGTCTCTCCTACATGCTGTCGAGGGATCTGCCGAAGGCGGAAGAGGCCCTGCGCCAAGCCCATGCGAGCACGCGGGCGGACGCGCGGGTGCGGCAGAATCTGGCCCTCGTGGTCGGCCTGCAGGGGCGCTTCGCCGAGGCCGAGAGCATCGTCAAGGCCGATCTGCCGCCCGAGGAGGCTGCCGCCAACGTCGCCTATCTGAAGGAGATGCTGAAGGGCAAGGACGGATCGCGCAATGGCCGCGGACCGATTCCGGTGGTCAGCAAGGGGGATTAAACCATGATCCGACTCCATCGGATCATGATCGAGAGCCGCCGCGACCGCCGTATTTTCCGCGCGATCGCGTCCCGGCCCGAAGCGGTCACTGCATCGCGGCGATCTTGATGCCGGTCGGTCCGAGAATGACGACGAACAGCACCGGCAGGAAGAACAGGATCATCGGCACCGTCAGCTTGGGCGGCAGCGCAGCGGCCTTTTTCTCGGCCTCGTTCATGCGCATGTCGCGGTTTTCCTGCGCCATCACCCGCAGGCTTTGGCTCAGCGGCGTGCCGTAGCGCTCCGACTGCTGCAGCGCCATGCAGACCGATTTGACGCCGTCGAGGCCGGTGCGCTTCGCCAGATTTTCATAGGCCACCTTGCGGTCCTGCAGATAGGAGAGTTCCGCCGTGGTCAGCGTGAATTCCTCCGACAGCGCGATCGACTGGCCGACGATTTCATTCGAGACCTTGCGGAACGCGGCCTCGATCGACATGCCGGATTCGATGCATATCAGCAAGAGATCGAGCGCATCGGGAAAGGCGCGCTTGATCGAGAGCTGGCGCTTGGCGATGGTGTTCCTGAGGAACAGCATCGGTGCCTGCAGGCCGAGATAGGCGGCGCCGATGCAAATGGCGAACTTCAACGTCAGCGACCATTGCGAGTGCGCGATCACGAAGATGTAGAGTGTCGTCGCCAGGAACAGCACGATCGGCGCCACCATGCGCGCGAACAGAAAGGTGATATAGGGCGCCTGGCCGCGATAGCCGGCCATCACGAGCTTGTCGCGGGCGGACTCCTGCGCCAGCCACTTCGAGAGGTTGAAGTCATCCACCACCTTGGAGACGAGCTGCTTCGGCGACTGGCGCAGCGAGACCTTTTCAGCCTTGGCAAGGCGATCGCGCTCGCGTTGACGAATGCGTTCGCGTTCGCTGGCCACCGCCTTCATGCGCTTTGAGAGGTTTTCACCGGCAAAAAGCGGCATGATCAGGGTATAGGCGGTGGCGCTCACGGCGATGGCCGCGAGCAGCATGGTCATGAAATGCGGATCGTGGAGCTTGGTGACCAGGAACTCGATCATGCTGCTTCCTCAGAAGTCGAAGTTGATCATTTTTTTCATCACGAGAATGCCGATCGTCATCCAGACCACGCAGCCGACCAGCATCAATTGGCCGGTCGGATGGGTCCATAACAGCGATATGTAGTCGGGCGTCGACATGTAGACGAAGGACATCACGCATGGCGGCAGGGAGCCGATGATGGCCGCGGACGCCTTGGCCTCCATCGACATGGCTTGAATCTTATCCGCCATTTTCTTGCGGTCGCGCAGCACCTTGGACAGGTTGCCGAGCGCTTCGGACAGGTTGCCGCCGGATTTCTGCTGGATCGAGATGACGATGCCGAAGAAGTTGGCCTCCGGCAGGGGCATCCGCTCATAAAGCCTGGTGCAGGCTTCGCCGAGCGGCATGCCGATGGCCTGGGTCTCGATGATCGACATGAATTCGCCGCGCAGCGGCTCCGGCGATTCGGTCGCGACGACCTTGATGGATTCGAACAGCGGCAGGCCGGCCTTGATGCCGCGCACGATCACGTCGACCGCATCCGGGAGCGCCTTCAGAAACGCCTTTTCACGCCGCTTCTTGAGAAAGCTCAGCGCCCAGCGCGGCAGACCGAGGCCCGCGCCGAAGGCAAGGCCCAGCGCGCCCAGCAAGCCGCCGCCCACGAACAGCGCGAGGACGAAGAAGAAGGCGGCCAGGATGCCCGAGACGATCCAGAATTTCTGCTCGGTCCAGTCGAGGCCGGCCTGGGTCAGGCGCGCGCCGAGCGCGACCTTGGTTTCCTTCCGTCGCGCCTCGAGATCCTTCAGCGAACTCTCGACCTGCTCGCGGCGCGAACGCTGGCTCTTCTCGGCACGACGGGCCGCCGGCTCGGGCTTGGCGATCGAGGCCCGGCGGTTCTCCGCCTTCCGCTCTCCCGACAGAAGCGGGTAAAGGAAGACCCACGCGATGCCGCCGATTGCCGCGGCGGCGAGAAAGGCGAGGGCTAGCGCTTGGATGTTCATGACCGGCTCCTCACGCCCTGTCCGCGACGTCGGCGGCGTCCAGCGCCGTGGCGAGCCGCTTTTCCTCGCCGTAATATCGCGCGCGTTCCCAGAACCGCGGCCGGCCGATGCCCGTGGAGCGGTGCCGGCCGACGATCTTGCCGTTGACGTCTTCGCCCATCAGGTCGTAGACGAAAATGTCCTGGGTGATGATGGTGTCGCCTTCCATGCCCATCACCTCGGTGACGTGCGTGATGCGCCGCGAGCCGTCGCGAAGCCGCGCGGCCTGGATGACGACGTCGATCGAGGCACAGATCATTTCGCGGATGGTGCGCGAGGGCAGCGAAAATCCGCCCATCGTGATCATCGATTCGCAGCGTGACAGCGCTTCGCGCGGATTGTTGGCGTGCAACGTCCCCATCGATCCGTCGTGGCCGGTGTTCATGGCCTGCAGCAGGTCGAACGCCTCAGGTCCGCGGACTTCGCCGACGATGATGCGTTCGGGGCGCATACGCAGGCAGTTCCGGACCAGTTCACGCATCGTGACCTGTCCCTCGCCCTCGATGTTCGGCGGGCGGGTTTCCAGCCGCACCACATGCGGCTGCTGCAGTTGCAGTTCGGCTGCGTCTTCACAGGTGATGATGCGCTCGTCGTCGTCGATATAGTTGGTCAGGCAGTTCAAGAGCGTGGTCTTGCCCGAGCCGGTGCCGCCGGAGATCAGCACGTTGCAGCGGCAGCGCCCGATGATCTGCAGGATTTCCGCGCCCTCGGGCGTGATCGCGCCGAACCTGACTAGCTGGTCCAGCGTCAGCTTGTCCTTCTTGAACTTGCGGATCGTGAGGGCCGGTCCGTCGATCGCCAGCGGCGGAACGATGGCGTTGACGCGCGAGCCGTCGGCAAGGCGCGCGTCGCAGATCGGCGAGGATTCGTCGACCCGCCGACCGACCTGGCTGACGATGCGCTGGCAGATGTTGAGCAGCTGCTGATTGTCGCGGAAGCGGATGCCGGTGCGCTGAATCTTGCCGGCGACTTCGATGTAGACGGTGCCGGCGCCGTTGACCATGATGTCGGCGATGTCGTCGCGCGACAACAGCGGTTCGAGCGGTCCGTAGCCGAGAACGTCGTTGCAGATATCGTCGAGCAGCTCCTCCTGCTCGGCGATCGACATGACGATGTTCTTGATCGCGATGATCTCGTTGACGATATCGCGGATTTCCTCGCGCGCCGATTCGCTGTCGAGCTTGGCGAGCTGGGCGAGGTCGATGGCCTCGATCAGGGCGCCGAAGATCGTCGCCTTGACTTGGTAGTAATTGTCGGAGCGCCGCGCCTCGTTCATCGGCGGCGGTTGCGGCTTCGACGGCGCCAGGGGCGGTGCGGCGATGCTGGGGGCGGGCGCGGCGCGCGGAGCCGCGATGCCCGGAGAAGGCTCCGGCACGTTCGCCGCGGGCCTCGTCGGCCGGCTATCGCTGTCTGTTCCGCTACGCTTACCAAACACTAGTCTACTCCATGCGGGCGGCTACTTGCTCCGCAGTTTCTCGATCAGAGGGGACAGGAACGAACCCTTCGACTTCTTGGTCTCGCTGCGACCGGTCAGCCGCTGTGCGATCTGCAGGAACATCTCGGAGGTGCGATGCGTGGCGGAGATCTCCGCGATCATCTGGCCGTTGTTGGCGGCCGCGCCGAACATCTGCGGGTCGAACGGAATCGCCACGATCGGCTTGCTCTCGATCGCCTTGGCGAATTCGGCGGCATTGATCTCGGGGCGCTTCGGCACGCCGACCTGGTTGAGGCAATAGAGCGGAGCCCGGTCGTTGGGTCGCGCCGCCTTCAACAGATCGAACAGGTTCTTGGTGTTGCGCAGGTTGGCGAGGTCGGGCGCGGCCACGATCAGGATGTCGTCGGCCGCGATCAGGGCGCGCTTGGTCCAGCCCGACCATTGATGCGGGACGTCGAGCACGATGCAAGGCATGGTGGAGCGCAGCGTATCGAAGATGGCGTCGAAGGCGTCGGCGCCGAAATCGTAGACACGCTCCAGCGTCGCCGGCGCAGCCAACAGGCTGAGATGGTCGGTGCATTTCGACAGCAGGCGGTCGATGAACGCCGTATCGACCCGGTCCGGCGAGAATACCGCGTCGGCGATGCCTTGCGGGGGATCCTGGTTGTAGTCGAGGCCGGCGGTGCCGAACGCCAGGTCGAGGTCGGCGACGACGGAATCCATCGCCAGGTCGCGCGCGATGGCCCAGGCGACATTGTGCGCGATCGTGGAGGCGCCGACGCCACCCTTGGCGCCGACCACCGCGACGATCCGCCCCACGGCCTTGGCCTCCGGCGTCGAAAAGAGGCTGCAGATCGAGCGCACGACGTCCAGCGCGCCGACCGGCGCGATGATGTAGTCGCTGACGCCGCGGCGGATCAGTTCGCGATAGAACCCGACGTCGTTGATGCGCCCGATCACCACGACGCGGGTGCCCGCATCGCAGACGGTCGCGAGCTGGTCGAGGCCGGCCAGAACATCGTTGCGACTGTCGGCTTCCAGCACGATCACATTCGGCGTCGGCGCGGAACGATAGGCCTCGACGGCCGCGGCCATTCCGCCCATCTGGATCTTGAGATGGGCCTTGCCGAGGCGGCGATCCTCGCCCGCCGACTGCACGGCGGCTGCGGTTTCCACCGTCTCGCAAAAGGCCTGCACCGATACCCGTGGGGCCGGCGCGATGTGATCCTCGAGCGGCGGCGGCGCGCCGTCGGGCTGCCCTTCGGGGTTCTGGCGAGCGTAGCTGATCATTTGCCTGTATCGCTGAGTTTGGCCTTGTCGGACTCGGGATAGATGGTCGCGGTCGAGACTCCCTTGCGATATTTATCGAAGGCGATATTGCGACGCGCCGTGTACGGCGGCGTCTCGGGCCGCGGCTGCACCAGATCGGAGGGATTGTCGACCATCGCGGCCATGTTGCGCTGATTGGCGCAGCCGAAATTGTAGTAGGACTTGTTCTCGAAATAGCTCTTGTTCTTGACCGACGAGCCGAGGTCCTCCGGCCACAGGCCGCAGGGCCCGGCAACGGCGGAAATCCTCGGATAGCTCAGCCTGATCGCGGGCAGGTGGCGCGGATCCTCCGGGTGATAGGGGCGGACCACGACGCCATGAGGCGGCACGCCGGCGGCGGCGAGCAGCGACTGAATCTCGTGCGCGGAGTCGGCGGCAGCCCGTGCATTGGGCGTGTCGACCGGGAGATCGACATCGATCGCGCCGGTTCCGTCATGAAGCCAGCCTTGCGCAAGCCCGATGACGTCGGCCCGTTGGGACGCATTGAGTCCGCCGCGGCCCTGTCCGACGAACACCACGATCGACCGGTTGGCATCCTGGATCGCGATCGGATGGCGCAGACGATAATCCTCGGGGATGCTCGCGGTCGTCACCGCGTCGTCGGTATGGGTGCAGGCGCCAAGCGCCACCGCAATACCGATCAACGCGCCCGCCACCGGGATTGCGCGCTTGCGAGCAGGGGATGTTCTGGTCGTCATCGGTTCAAGTCCTCAATCCCGCCTCAGTCGGTGATAAAGCCGTAGGTGCCGCGGTAGCTGCGGCCCGGCTCGACGCGGCCGGGCGCACCGTAGATGCGATTGATGCTGCCAAGCAGATCGGCCTGCGGATCGGACGCCGCGGCAAACCCGTCATCGGGACGCGACAGGTCCTTCTGCGCCACCGCGCGAACGATGTAGGGCGTCACCAGCACCATCAGCTCGGTCTGGCTGTTGACGAAATCGCGGCTGCGGAACAGCGATCCGAGCACCGGCAATTGCGCCAGCCCGGGCAGGCCGTTGATGGCCTGCTTGGTCTGGTCCTGGATCAGGCCCGCCATCGCCATCGCGCCGCCCGAGGGGATTTCCAGGGTGGTTTCGGCGCGGCGGGTCTTGATCGAGGGAATGGTCACGGAGTTCACCGTCGATGCCGTCACCGACTGCGACAGCGTGATCGAATTGTCATTGGACAATTCGGAAACTTCCGTCATCACCCGCAGACTGATCCGTCCCTCGCTCAGCACGACGGGCGTGAAATTGAGGGAAATGCCGAACTTCTTGAAGTTGATCTGGGTCGTACAAACGTGGGTCGTGGGGTCGCACGAATAGCCCGCGGGCACCGGGAACTCGCCGCCCGCAATAAATGTCGCCGATTCGCCGGAGATCGCGGTCAGGTTCGGCTCCGCCAGGGTTCGCACCACCCCTGCGCTTTCCATCGCGCGCAGCGTGGCCTGAACCGAGGGGGTCGCGCCGAACGACGACGTCACGGTGTTGCCCGCGACCAGCGAACGGCCAAGGGCGGTGTACGGGTTGGTGTTGTTGAAATTCACTACCGCGGTGCCGTATTGCAGCTTGCCGCTGAGATCGATGCCCATCTGCTTGATGATCGAGCGCGCGACTTCGGCGACGGTGACCTTCAACATCACCTGGTCGCGCCCGCGGACCACGATCGAGTTGACGACCTTCTCCGCGCTCCCGGCGAGCTTCGCCGCGATGTCGCCCGCTTGTTGCGCCTCGATCGGGCTCGAGGCCGTGCCGGACAGAATGACGCCGTCGCCAAGGCCGTCGATCTGGATGTCCGCGTTCGGCATGACCTGCTTCAGCGCGGCACGGATGCCGTTGAGGTCTCGCTTGACGGCGATATCGTAGGCCGCGATCTGCTGGCCCGCGGAATCGAAGAACACGATGTTGGTCTGGCCGACCGCTGCGCCGATGATGTAGGCGCGCTGCGCGGAACGCACCACCGCATTTGCGATCTTCGGGTCCGCGACCAGCACGTCCTTGATGTCGCGCGGCAGGTCGACCACGATGGACTTGCCGATGCCGAGCGAAACGAAGCGCGCATTCATCTGCCCGTCGGCGGCCATCGGCGCGGCGACGCGGTAGTCGCTGGCCGCGACGGGGGCCAGCGCCGGATTGAGCGTCAGCGCAGCGACCGCCGAAAACGACAGGGCGCGGACGATGAAAGTCCGCATTTTTCGCTGCTTTTCCCTGCATTTCATACCGGGCGTCCTTTCGGTCACTTCTGTGTCGTCGTCGAGCTGGGAACGCCGTAACGAACGACATTGATGGTCTCGCCGCGCCTGAGCTGGTCGTCCAACCTGTCGTCGGTCGCGTTGACATCGGCAATGCTGCGCAGCGCCAGCGACAAGGTGCCGCTCTGGCGCGCCCGCGCTAGCGTCTCGGCCTGCTCTGGCCTCATTTCCAGCGTGACGGTCTTGCCGACCACCACATTCTGTCCATCCTTTTCCTTCGGCGTCTGGTCGATCGCGAGCACGCGCACATTCGACAGGATGATCTCGGAGGTGACCATGTCGGGCTGGCCGACGCGGTCCGGGTTCTTGTCGCGCTTGGAGAGGATGACGTCGACGTGGTCGTTCGGCAGGATGAAGCCGCCCGCGCCGGTTTCCGGCGAGATTTCGGTCGAGACCGCCCGCATGCCGCTCGGCAGGATCGCCGCCATGAATCCGGAACCGTCGGCCTTCACCAGCTTCTGCTCGCGAATCGGCTCGCCCCCGACAAAGGGGGCCCGCGCGATGGAGCGTGCCAATTGGGTGGGCGCGTCCGGTCGCTCGTTGCGCCGGATGAAGGTGCTGCTGGCGCCAGAGGTCGGCCAGGTCTGCCATTGCAGATCGTCCGGCTTCACCACCTGGCCGAGCGCGATGTCACCTTTTGCGACCAGAACGTCGACGGTTTGAAGCTGCGCGACCGGCTCGGCAGGCGCCGGCTTGTCACCGGATCCGCTTGCGAGGTATGCGGCAACGACCCCGGCGCCCAAGGCGATGGTCAGGACCAAGATGCGTGCCTTATTCATACGCTCACTTTCCACATGACGCCGCGACGCGGCGGCCGCCGTGATGGGAGTTGACCAGTTATTCGTCAAAGCATGGTTAATGAGGCGTATCTAAATCGCCTTAACGCCTCGTGAATTCGGCGTAATCAGGCTGGACGCTCGTGGAAGCTAACTTGCCGCGCGCGGTGCGCGAATTTCAAACCGGCGGCGCGAGCGCGAAGCGGGCGAGGTCGACGGCCTTCACCCAATCCGTCTCGGGGTAGATCATCAGGGCGCCGATCGCGAGCGCGATCCCGTAGGGGATCCCGCTGTCCTTGGCATGCAGCCTGACCAGCCAGACCTGGCTGGTCAGGGCATGTGGCAACGGCCACTGCCGGAATTGAATCAGCAGCAGTGTCAGCGCACCGCCGAACAGCGAAGCCCAGACCAGGTAGTTCATCAAATCGGCAAAGCCGAACCAGAGCGCCGCCGCTGCGGCGACCTTGGCATCGCCGCCGCCGATCCAGCCCATCGCGAAACAAGCGAAAGCCACCGTAAGCACGGTCGCTCCCGCCCCGACATGCGCCAGGACGTCGGTCAGGCCCATGCCGCTCACGCCTGCCAGCACCAGAAAGCCCGCGGCCAGCCCTAGCGACACGCGGTTGGGGATCGTCATGGTGAGCAGATCGCTGGCGGCGGCAAACGCCATGAGCGCCGGGAACAGCAGCAGACGGGCAATGTCGAGGATCATGTGGCGATAGGACGCTTGCGCGACTTCCCGGTTCGAGGCTCGGCTACGAGCCTACGGGACAGTGGTGAACAAACGAAAAACGGCCAGTGCCAACTTTCCGAAGTTCGTGGTCCATCGCAGTACCGCATCCTTGCGGTGCACGAACTTCAGATCGACGGCACTCGTGCCCTTCTCACCAGAGCGCGATGATCCGGCCTGCAAGTGTCAGGAGTGCCAGCGCCAGCGCCAGACAAACAACTTCAACAAGCTGGTCGCGTCGGCCGCCAGCCGGTATCGGCGGATTTCGGACGAGGTTTCCGGTCATGAACTTACGCATGCAAACGCCTTACACACACCGCAGACATCCGGAGGTCCGGGTCTTGCTTGAGCCGTCGATGCCGTACGCGGGACGCGCTCTACTTGAGCGTGGTCGAGACCGTGCCGAGTTTGGAGGAGATCCCGCTGCCGATGCCGTTGATGACGGCGAGAATCGCGATCGCGATGCCCGTGACGACCAGGCCATACTCGATGGCAGTGGCGCCCGACTCATCCTTGATGAAACGCGAAACAAGGGTCTTCATGATAACTCCTGATCGGTCGGGACCACTCGAACCAGACGTTGGTCTCGCCGGGGCAGAGATCTATCAGCAAGTGGTGAACAAAGGAAAAAGCGGCGAGATGCTTCTCCGCTTCGCTGCCGCCGACGAAACAGAGGGCCCCGGCGGTCGCCGAGGCCCTCGAAATCCTTCGCGGAACGCGGCGGCTTACTTCAGCGAGGTCGAGATCGTCACGAATTTGCTGGACAGCGCGCTGCCGACGCCGTTGACCGCGGTGATGATGGCGACGGCGATGCCGGCGGCGATCAGGCCATATTCAATCGCGGTGGCGCCAGACTCGTCCTTGATGAAGCGCGAAACAAGCTTGGTCATACGTAACTCCTGTGTGCACGTGGCTGGTCGAACTAGGGGTTGGTCTCGCCGGCGTTCTCAGCACCGTGACCATCGCTGCAACGTAGGAGCCGAGAATTGCAGTGCAGTTAATTCGATTGCAGAAACCTCCCTCCGAGAGCCACTTGTTGAGCAGAGTAAATTCTGCGTTAAGCGGTTTCGAACAATTCGATCTTGGTTTCGACCGGATGTATTTTCGATCATCGACTAGGACCCGTTTCCCAAAGTTCTTGATCCGTCTCAGCAACCATTTTTTGCGAACTTCAGATCGGCGGCATTGGTGCGTCGTCGTTGCTGCGGATTTCACGGCTCCTTAAGCCGGGCGCGGTACTGCTTTGAGAAATCCGTTGCCACGAGGCGATCATGTCCAACCTGCCGCTCGACGTCCTCATGATGCTCGGACAGACCATCATGAAGGTGGTTCCTGTCACGATCGTGCTGGCGATCATCTTCTCCGTGCTCAGCCATTTCTGGGCCTGCAATCCCGGCGTGCCGTGGTGGCGCAAGCGCGAACTCGTGACCGACATCTGCTACTGGTTCTTCGTTCCGGTGTTTGCCCGCGTATTCAGGATCGGCCTCCTGGTGCTCGGCGCGGGCCTCGTCTTCAAGATCCATGACAGTGACGAACTGATCGCCTTCTACGACAATGGCCACGGCCCGCTGGCGCAATTGCCGTTGTGGGCCCAGGCCGTGCTGTTCCTGGTCCTGTCCGATTTCATGCTGTACTGGCTGCACCGGCTGTTTCACGGCGGCGGGTTCTGGAAATACCACGCGATCCACCACTCGTCGGAAGAGTTGGAGTGGATTTCGGCAGCGCGGTTTCACCCCGTGAATCTCCTGCTGGGCACCATCGGCGTCGATGTGATCCTGCTGATGGCGGGGATCTCGCCGAACGTCATGCTGTGGGTCGGGCCGTTCACGACGTTCCATTCGGCATTCGTCCACGCCAATCTCAACTGGACCCTCGGTCCGTTCAAATATCTGCTGGCAACGCCGGTCTTCCATCGCTGGCACCACACTGCGCTCGAGGTGGGCGGCAACACCAATTTTGCCGGGACCTTTCCGATCTGGGACATCCTGTTCGGGACGTTCCGGCTTCCGGAGAAGGTGCTGCCCGATCATTATTGCGCCGACGATGGCGCGATCCCGACCGAAATCGGCGGTCAGCTCATCTATCCCTTCCGTCGCGCCATTTGATTGAGCCTCGATCAGGATCAGCCGCGTCGGCAATGGCTGGGGTCACGGGATGCGCGTTCGGTTCATAAATTCAAATCCCGCGGCAGCCGGCGGCGCAAGCGCGGTCGTTCATGACCTTGCTCCCGCCTGGCTGTGGCTGGGAGCAGGGATCTACGTGCTTCTGCTGACGCACGGGGTCATGCTCCTCAATGATTCCGATACCTACTGGCAAATCACCGTCGGGAAATGGATTCTCGATCACGGCGCCTTTCCCCGCTCCGACTTCTATTCGTTCACCAGAGCCGGCGATCCGTGGATCTCGACGTCGTGGCTCGCTCAGGTTCTTTTTGCCGGCGCCTATGAGCTTGCCGGCTGGTCCGGACCGGTCATTCTCGCCACGACCTCCATCGCGGCGAGTTTTGCATTGCTTGCGCGAATCCTCGGTCGCCATATTCGGTCCACCTACGCGGTCGTGATTTCGCTCGCGGCCCTGGTGCTGTCGGTGTCGCATCTGCTGGCGCGTCCCCATGTGCTGGTGCTGCCGATCATGGTTCTGTGGGTGCACGGGCTCGTCTCAGCGAGCCAGGCAGGCAGAGCGCCGCCCTTTCGTTTGCTGCCCCTGATCGCGCTTTGGGCGAACCTTCACGGCGGCTTCGTGTTCGGGCTGGCCTTGGTGGCGCCGTTTGCGATCGATGCCCTTTGGAATGCGGACCGCCCGCAACGGACGCAGTTGATGCTGCGCTGGGCGGCCTTCGGCGTCGCTGCGTGCGCAGCATGCTGCGTAACGCCCTACGGATGGGAATCGCTGCTTGCTTCGCGCAGAATTCTCGATCTCGGAGAATTGCTGCACTTGATCTACGAGTGGATGCCGGCGGATTTCAGCCAGTTCGGCGCGTTCGAAGCCTGCGTGCTCGCCTCGATCGCCGGGGCGCTCTACTACGGGATCAGACTCAGCCCGCCGCGGATTGTTCTGGCTCTGGGCCTGTTGCACATGGCCCTCTCGCACGTCCGGAATGTCGAGATATTCGCGCTTCTGATGCCCCTTGTGGTGATCGTGCCGGTGGCTGAGCAGCTCGGCTTGAAGCCGGCGCGGCCCGCCACGATCTTCGCCCCGATCGCTTCGGTCGCCGCGCTGGTCGCCGCGCTCAGTGTCTTGACCTGGACCTTCGCAGCTCGCGCCGGCTTCTCCCCTCCGGCCATCCAGTCGCCGGCCGCCGCCGTCGATATTTTGAGCAGCCGAAATCCAAAGCGGATTCTCAACGACCTTCCGTTCGGAGGGTATTTGATCTGGCGGCACTTCCCCGTCTTCATCGACGGTCGGGCCGAACTGTACGGCGAGTCCTTCGAAATGGCCTACTATCGCGCGCTGCAGCTCAAGGACGTCGATGGGTTTCTCGACCTGCTCAAGCGCTACGACATCGATGCCGTGCTGCTGACACCGGCAACCCCGGCCGCGGGCCTGCTCGATCATCTCGACGGCTGGCAGCGCATCTATGCCGACGACAACGCGGTGGTGCATGTCCGCGCCCCCGATTGACCTGCGGCCCGCAATGACGGGACGTCGCAACCAGTCGCTGGATCTGCTGCGAGGGGCTGCGATATCGCTGGTCGTTCTGGCGCATTGCGCCGACGCCACGGAGAGCGTCGTTCCCGGCCTCGCCTCGTTCGCCGCCAACTATGCCCAGATGGGCGTCCAGCTCTTCTTCATCGTCTCCGGCTATACGATGATGCTGACCTATGGAGACGGCGGCAATCTTGCCGCCGTTCGTTCGTTCTACATCCGCCGCTTGTTCAGGATCGTTCCGCTGTTCTGGATCGCAATCCTGTTCTACCTCCTGATCACGCGAGGCGAGGGCGTCACAATGTGGGCGCCAGGCGGCGTCAGCGCGCGCGACGTGGTGTTGACGGTCTTGTTCCTGCACTGGAGCAGCGTCACCGCCTTCAACTCGGTCGTTCCTGGCGGCTGGAGCATCGCGGTGGAGATGCAGTTCTACCTGCTGTTTCCGCTCATCATCCATCTGTTCAGGCGTCCGAACGGCGCGATTTTTTGTTATGCGCTCATTGCCGCGGTGAGCGTCATCGCGCAGTTCGTGGCGGACAGGTATCTGGTGCCGCAACTGGCTGCCGCGTTGCCCAACGGACGGTCGTACCTGGCTGAAGGCTTCTTCTACTGCTGGCTGCCACGGCAATTGATCTGCTTCGGATTCGGCATCCTGTTGTACGACTTCATCGAACGGAAAAATCGTCCGACGTTCGGAGCCTTGCTCCTGATCGGAGCTTCGCTGATCTCGGGGTGGGGGGCGGAGGTTGCTATCTTGTCGGCTGCTTCGTTTGGGATCCTGGCGTCGAAACTCACGCTGCCCTTCGCGAGCCTCCTGGGGCGTCATTCCTATGCCGTCTACCTCGCGCATTTCGCGGTGATTTCGGCGATCCAGGCGCTGCTTCCCCTCGACCTCATCCCGCTCACGATCGTTGTGACCGCCGTCTCTCTGGCGTTGAGCTACTGCCTTGTCGAGCCCCTGCTCGAGCGCCCGTTCAACCGGCTCGGACACGCGCTCGCCTCCAGGATCCGCCGGCCGGAAACGGCAATTGCCCGAACGGGACCGGCGTGATGCCGTGTCTGACGCAGGTACGGCGGACCTTTCGCGAGCCCGTTCGCAGTTTGTTTACGCATTAAGATCACAGTCCGCGTGTCGGGCGCCGGTTCGGCTGCGTATCGCTTTTGCCGGCTTGTCAACGTCCCGGAGTAAAATATGGCGTTTGGTTTCCTGCCTCTTTCCGCGCGGTGCGCGTTGTACGCGTTCGCAATCGGGGTTCTGCTGTGGCCGACAGCGATATTCGCCGGGTCAAGTCCGGATACGGTTGCGGTCAATGTCGACCAGGCAAAGCTCGTCAGGCTGCCCGGCGGCGTCGCAACCATCGTCGTCGGTAACCCGCTGATCGCCGATGTGACCCTGCAGAACGGCGGCGTCGTTGTCGTCACCGGCAAGGGTTACGGCGCGACCAACTTCATTGCGATGGACCGCAACGGCGGAATCCTGGTCGATCGCCTCATTCAGGTCGAGGGACCGAGCGACGAACTGGTCACCGTCTATCGCGGCGTCGAACGCGAAACCTACAGCTGCATGCCGATCTGTCAGCGAAGGGTGACGCTTGGCGACGGAGATAGATATTTCAAGGCCGTTCTCGACCAGGCCGGCACGCTGAGCAATCAGGCCAACGGCGCCGCCAACGCGACGAACAAGAGTAACTAGCGCTGCTAACGACGTCCGCATGATGAGGAGGCGCGTATGCGTCCTCTCGGGACGATGCGGCGCCTGTCATCTCTGCGCGAGCGTCGCTGCGCTCGCCCATATCGCGGCCTTGCCCTTCTCGAGACGATGCGAAGCATCCCGGGAACAGTTAACGGCCCCTTAGCCGAACCGGGATTGCGGGCCGGACGCTCGAAACACTTCGACAATTACTTTCCGCTATTTCTTGCTTTGAGATGATCGCGGATCCTGGATTGACCGATGTCGCAACATGCAAATTTACCCACGTCGTTCCGGATCCTGTTGCGCAGGTTTGGACGCAACCGCCGCGGCTCGGCGGCGATTCAGTTCGCATTCGTGGCTCCGCTGTTTTTCGGGCTACTGTTTGCGATCATCGAAGTCGCGCTGATTTTTTTCGCAGGCCAGGTGCTCGAAACCATCACCCAGAGTTCGGCGCGGATGATTCTGACCGGGCAGGCGCAAACCGCGTCCTATACCCAGGCCCAGTTCGCGGACTATGTCTGCACCCAGGTTCCGGCGCTGTTTACCTGTAGCAACATCTATATCGACGTGGAAAGCTATAGCTCGTTCCAGACCGTCACCATCAACAGCCAGATCGACGGCAGCAGGAACTTCATCAACAACATGAAATATTGTCCTGGCAATTCAGGCGACATCGTCGTCGTGAGGTTGTTCTACCAGTGGCCGGCGTTCGTCACGGGGCTCAGTTTCAATTTCTCGAATCTGTCGGGCAACATGGTGCTGCTGTCGGCGACGGCGGCCTTCAAGAACGAGCCCTTCGTTGCCACCGCCTCCGCCTGCTGACGAGAGAGAGTGATGAAAGCGATATCGATACTGCGGATATGGCACGAAACGCGGCGAGATGCCGCCGCTCTGGTCGCCGACAGCCGCGGCCTGGCGGCCATCGAGTTTGCCTTCATCCTCCCGGTCATGCTGGTGATGTTCTTCGGCACGATCGAGTTTTCGTCCGCGATCGCAATCGATCGCAAGGTCACCCTGATGGCGCGCACGCTGTCGGATCTGACGTCGCAGGCGCTGTCGGTGGTGGACACTGATATCGACAATTTCCGCGCAGCCAGTACCGGTATCATGACGCCGTATCCCACGACCTCGCTCAATTCGACGATCACGGAACTCTTTGTCGATCCCAATACGCTCGCGGCGCGCGTGCAGTGGAGCAAAGGCTCCGCACCGCTGACCGTGGGAGCCACGGTCACCATACCGACGTCGCTGGCGATCGGTAACACGTATCTGATCTTCAGCCAGGTCAGCTACGTCTACGTGCCGACGGTCGGCTATGTGATGGCCAAGGCCGGAATCACCATGAGCGATTTCGCCTACACCCGTCCGCGCCAATCGACCTGTGTCCTTTATCCGACCGGGACGCAGACGGTCTGCCCAATCACCTGATGTTGGTCGGACTGGCGAGAACATCGCCTGCAACCCGTGCCGAAACAGCTTCGCAACGAACAAACAGCCCGGCACACAAAAAGGCCGCGCGAGCACGGCCTTTTCATTGGTCGGACGGATTTTCCGGATGCAACTTCCGGAAATCTCTCAGTTGGCAGCTCGCAGATTATCGGCCGACGATTTGCCAGAGCGACGATCCGCCACAATCTCGTAGGAAATCTTCTGGCCTTCACGCAGCGTTCCGAGCCCGGCACGCTCCACGGCGCTGATATGTACGAACACATCGTTGCCGCCATCATCCGGCTGGATGAAGCCGTACCCCTTGGTTGCGTTAAACCACTTCACGGTTCCCATGCTCACGGGATAGTCCCTTCTCAGGTATAAACATCGTAACCCACTCGCGTGGGCTGGTGAGATCGAATTTTTGGAAGGGTCGTCAGCGCCTGAACCGGCTGTACCGGTGGATAGCTAATGTCGTCCGGCCGAAAATCGATTACTCTTTATGTTATTGGAAACAGCCCCTCAAAACAATCCTGAGCTGCATGATTTTTTGTGGCGGGCCCCGCCGGGGCGCCGGGGCCGGGCCACGCCTCCCCTAGCGGCGGCGAAACTGGCCGCCGCGCGCGGCCCCGCCACGCGGAGGCCCCCCAGGGGAGCTGGGGCGCTCATCCTTGTGGCGGAAGATGAGGCGGCCTTTCTCGAGATCGTAGGGCGACATTTCGACCGTGACGCGGTCACCTGCCAGCGTTTTGATCCGGTTCTTCTTCATTTTCCCGGCCGTATAGGCAACGATCTCATGCCCGGCATCGAGCTGCACGCGATAGCGTGCGTCGGGGAGGATTTCGGTGACCAGTCCTTCGAACTGGATCAGCTCTTCTTTAGCCATGGTTCTCTCCAGATCGATCGACGGCTAGCTTGGCTGCTGGTTGCGGTTGGGGCGATTTTTGGGGCGGCTTTCGCGGTGCAAGAAGGAGACGCCTTGGATTCCTTCGGCCTTCCCGGCGCCCTGCGGCGACCGGTGCGGCTCCTGACGGTTGGTGTGCGGGGCGCCACTATTACCACCAGAACGGCGGCGGCGGCGAGGGCCTTTCGAGCCTGGCGCAGCATCATTCGTCCGTGCCGCATGGGGCCTCGGTGCCGGCCGCCCCGAGCGTTGCTGCGCCGGTGCCGCCGCCTGCTCGCGATGTCCCGGCGTGCGGCGGTCTTCCCGCGGCAGCGCGATGCGGATCAGTCGCTCGATGTCGCGCAGATATCCCATTTCCTCGGCGCCGGCGATCAGCGAGATCGCGGTGCCCTCGGCGCCGGCGCGCGCGGTGCGGCCGATGCGGTGGACGTAGGTCTCGGGCACGTTGGGGAGATCGAAGTTCACCACATGGCTGATGCCGTCGACGTCGATGCCGCGGGCGGCGATGTCGGTGGCGACCAGGGTGCGGATTTCGCCGGTGCGGAACGCCGCCAGCACCCGCTCACGGTGGTTCTGCGACTTGTTGCCATGGATGGCGTCCGCGGTGATCCCGGCCCGTGCGAGGCCCTTCACGACCTTGTCCGCGCCATGTTTGGTGCGGGTAAAGATCAGGGCGCGATCGACCGGCTCCTCGCGCAGGAGCTGCGCCAGGAAGTTGGGCTTGGCCGAGTGGTCGACCTGGATGATGCGCTGGGTGATGCGCTCGACCGTCGATGCGACCGGCGTCACCGCCACCCGCGCCGGATCGCGCAGCATCTGTTCGGCGAGTTCCGCGATGTCCTTGGGCATGGTCGCCGAGAAGAACAGCGTCTGCCGCTTGAGGGGCAGTTTCGCGACGATCTTCCTGATGTCGTTGATGAAGCCCATGTCGAGCATGCGGTCGGCCTCGTCGAGCACGAGGAATTCGACCTGGTTGAGCCTCAAGCCGTTGCTCTGCACGAGATCGAGCAGGCGGCCGGGGGTGGCCACCATCACTTCGACGCCCTGCATGACCGAGCGGACCTGGCGGCCCATCGGTACGCCGCCGATCGCCAGCGCGGAGGAGAGGCGGATGTGGCGGCCATAGGCGTTGAAGCTGTCGAGGATCTGTCCCGACAATTCACGGGTCGGGCTCAGCACGAGCACCCGGCAGGCCTTCGGCTGAGGCTTGGTGCGTTGCTGCAGCAGCCGATGCAGGATGGGAAGGGCGAAGGCTGCGGTCTTGCCGGTGCCGGTCTGGGCAATGCCAACGACGTCACGGCCGGCGAGAGCTAGCGGAATGGTTTGAGCCTGGATGGGAGTGGGGGTGAGGTAGTTCTCTTCCTTGAGAGCACGCGAAATGGGATCGGCAAGGCCGAAATCCTGAAAGGAGGTCAAAAGAGGGGTCTTTCCATTGTAAAATGCAGGCGCCCGGCGGTTTTCGCCAGGAGCGCGCGAGGGTGTCAGAAGACACCCGCGTGTTTGGGGCGTCGGTTGCTGTCGGCTGAAAGGGCAAGCCAGAAGCCCGTTGCGGGGGCCAAAGAACACGCGGCTCGCGATGACCGGGCGATTCGCCAAGGTCCTGCTCATCATATGGAACACGAACGCGGCGCTTTCAAGGTAAAAAGCTCAGACCTTTCGCAAATGCGAAGTAGATTGCAAACGCGAAGTAAATCTCGCGCAGCTGCGGATCGTGGCCCGATTGGTCGGTTCCTGAGCTTTGGGGACGGGTATGGTAGTGCCGCAAAATTAGACAGTTCAGCATAGTTGCACAGGAGTTAAACAATATGCCGTGGAAGCATACGATACATTCAGTTGAGCGGCCCAAAAATTAGGCAACAATAGCCTGCCGATGCTCCCCGAAACGCGTGATTTCAGAATAAAGTCAATGGCTTGAGTGGTCCGCCCCCGATGGCATGGTTCTTGCGATTCCCTCAATGCAGGCGGCCGTGGGGCCGTTTCGCAGCGATTAATCGTCTGCGTCAGGGAGATGACACCTCATGCTTACTAACATTACTCACGATATAGCGACGCCTTTCAGCCGTCGTCGCTGGCTGGCGGTTACCGCCGGTCTCGTTCTCGGTTTGGCCGGTTTCTCTGGCGCGAAAGCTGCGGACGACACCATCAAGATTGGCGTCCTTCATTCCCTCTCCGGCACGATGGCGATCAGCGAAACCACGCTGAAGGACACCATCCTGTTCCTGATCGACGAGCAGAACAAGAAGGGCGGCGTGCTCGGCAAGAAGCTCGAGGCCGTGGTGGTCGACCCCGCGTCGAATTGGCCGCTGTTCGCCGAGAAGGCCCGTGAGCTGATCACCAAGGACAAGGTTGCCGTCGTATTCGGCTGCTGGACGTCGGTGTCGCGCAAATCGGTGCTGCCGGTGTTCAAGGAGCTCAACAACATCCTGTTCTATCCCGTGCAGTATGAGGGCGAGGAGAGCGAGCGCAACGTGTTCTACACCGGTGCCGCGCCGAACCAGCAGGCGATCCCGGCCGTCGACTACCTGATGAAGGAGGACAAGGTGAAGCGCTGGGTGCTGGCGGGCACCGACTACGTCTATCCGCGTACCACCAACAAGATCCTGGAAGCCTATCTGAAGTCGAAGGGCGTCGCCCAGGACGACATCATGATCAACTACACCCCGTTCGGTCATAGCGACTGGCAGACGATCGTGGCCGACATCAAGAAGTTCGGCTCGGCCGGCAAGAAGACCGCGGTGGTCTCGACCATCAACGGCGACGCCAACGTTCCCTTCTACAAGGAACTGGGCAACCAGGGCATCAAGGCGACCGAAATTCCGGTGGTCGCGTTCTCGGTGGGCGAGGAAGAACTCGCCGGCATCGACACCAAGCCGCTGCTCGGCCACCTCGCCGCCTGGAACTACTTCGAGTCGATCAAGACTCCGGCGAACGAGAAGTTCATCAAGGAGTGGCAGGCCTACACCAAGAATCCGAAGCGCACCACCAACGATCCGATGGAAGCGCACGTGATCGGCTTCAACATGTGGGTGAAGGCGGTCGAGAAGGTGAAGTCGACCGATCCCGACAAGGTGATCGACGCGCTGCCCGGCACCGAAGCGCCGAACCTGACCGGCGGCATCGCGAAGATGCTGCCGAACCATCACATCACGAAGCCGGTGTTCATCGGCGAAATCAAGGCCAATGGCCAGTTCGACGTGGTGTATAAGACCAAGGAACTCGTCCCCGGCGATGCATGGTCGAAGGAGCTCGAAGGCTCCAAGGACCTGATCGGCGATTGGGTCGGCAAGAAGTGCGGCAACTACAACACCAAGACCAACAAGTGCCTGGGTTCGGGCTCCTGATCGTCGCCTAGTTCGAAAGAAACGAATGAAGGCGGCACGTCGCCGCCTTCATTTACCTCTGCCGGGGTCGCCAGTGCCTGCCAACGTCCTCATTTTTCTTCGCACGCTCGCTGTTTCGATCGTATTGATGGCCTTTGCGTTGCCGGCCTTCGCCGGGCCGTTCGAGGATGCGGTCGACAAGTTCGCCAACGACGATTTTTCCGATAGCGAAGATGCGGTCGCTGCCATCGCGGCCTCGGGCAATCCACTGGCCTATGCCATCATCAGCGCGCTCCAGGATGAGCGGCTGATGGCCAATCCGGATACCAAGAAGGTCTACGTCAAACAGCCCGACGGCAAGATCATCGATGCCGCGACCGGCGCGGCGGTCGACAGCCTTCCCGACGGCACGGATGCGGTGCGCCTCAACAACAAGCTGCGCCGCCAGGTCGAGGCCGCGCTCGGCGGCCTGACGCTGCTGTCGCCGGACCGGGATGCGCGAATCGCCGCAGCGCAGTCGGTTTTCAAGTCGCACGAGGAAGGGCTTCTGCCGGTCGTCGAAAGCGCGCTCGCCAAGGAGGCCGACCGGACTGCGAAAGCGGCGCTCGGTGAAGCGCGCGCAGCCATCCTGCTGTTCAAATCCGACGCCAGCGAAGAGGAAAAGCTCAAGGCCATCGCCACGGTCAAGGCGCGCGGTGACCAGGAAGCGCTCGGAATGTTGAGCGACATCGGCACCGACCAGCCGCCGGCGGTCGCCAAGGCCGCGACAAGCGCGATCGCGTCGATCCAGAGCAGCCTTGCGCTTTGGTCCGGGGTGCAGAACGCCTGGTACGGGCTCTCGCTCGGCTCGGTCCTGCTGCTCGCCGCGATTGGACTGGCCATTACTTTCGGCGTCATGGGCGTCATCAACATGGCCCATGGCGAGATGGTGATGCTCGGGGCCTACACGACCTTCGTGGTCCAGGACGTGATCCGCACCAGCTACCCCGCGCTGTTCGACTATTCGCTGCTGATCGCGGTGCCGCTGGCCTTCCTGGTCGCCGGCGCGATCGGGGTGTTGATCGAGCGCAGCATCATCCGCTTCCTCTACGGCCGTCCGCTGGAGACCTTGCTGGCGACCTGGGGGCTGTCGCTGGTGCTGCAGCAGGCGGTGCGCACCATGTTCGGTCCGACCAACCGCGAGGTCGGCAACCCCTCCTGGATGAGCGGAGCGTTCCAACTCGGGCAGATCACGATCACCTATAACCGGCTGTGGATCCTGTGCTTCACGCTCGCAACGTTCGTGATCCTGCTCGCCATGCTGCGCTTTACGGCGCTGGGGCTCGAGATGCGCGCGGTCACGCAAAATCGCCGCATGGCGGCCTCGATGGGGATCGCGACCTCCAGGGTCGATGCGCTGACCTTCGGCCTTGGCTCCGGGATTGCCGGGATCGCCGGCGTCGCGCTGTCGCAGATCGACAATGTCAGCCCCAATCTCGGCCAGAGCTATATCATCGACTCCTTCATGGTGGTGGTGTTCGGCGGCGTCGGCAATCTCTGGGGTACGCTGGTGGGCGCCTTTACGCTCGGCATCGCCAACAAGTTCCTCGAGCCGGTCGCCGGCGCCGTGCTCGGCAAGATCGCCATTCTCGTGCTAATCATTCTGTTCATTCAGAAACGTCCGCGCGGCCTGTTCGCGCTCAAGGGACGAGCGGTGGAAGCATGATACCGCATCTGCTGACGCGTTCGCTGGACCGCGCCGCGACCGTCTTCATCCTCGTGGTCGCGGCTTGCGGGATCCTGATTCCGCTGTCGAACCTGCTGCTGCCGGCCGGTTCGTTCCTTCAGGTGCCGACCTACCTGGTGGCGCTGTGGGGCAAATATGTCTGCTACGCGATCCTGGCGCTCGCGATCGACCTGATCTGGGGCTATTGCGGCATCCTGTCGCTCGGGCACGGCGCGTTCTTCGCGCTCGGCGGTTACGCCATGGGCATGTACCTGATGCGCCAGATCGGCGCCCGCGGCGTCTACGGCAATCCGATCCTGCCCGACTTCATGGTGTTCCTGAACTATCCCAAGCTGCCCTGGTACTGGAACGGCTTCGACATGTTCTGGTTCGCGGCCGTCATGGTGTTGCTGGTGCCCGGCCTCCTGGCCTTCTGTTTCGGCTGGTTCGCCTTTCGCTCCCGCGTCACCGGCGTCTATCTCTCGATCATCACGCAAGCGATGACCTACGCCTTGCTGCTCGGGTTCTTCCGCAACGATTTCGGTTTCGGCGGCAACAACGGCCTCACCGACTTCAAGGACATTCTCGGCTTCAACGTGCAGGCCGAGGGCACCCGCGCAACCCTGTTTGCGCTGACCTGCCTGGCGCTGATCTTGAGTTTCTTGACCTGTCGGGCGGTGGTGACCTCAAAACTCGGCAAGGTCCTGATCGCGATCCGCGATGCCGAATCGCGCACCCGCTTCATCGGCTACCGCGTCGAGTCCTACAAATTGTTCGTCTTCACGCTGTCGGCCTGCATGGCCGGCGTCGCCGGCGCGCTTTACGTGCCGCAGGTCGGCATCATCAACCCGTCCGAATTCGCGCCGGGCAACTCCATCGAGGCGGTGATCTGGGTCGCGGTCGGCGGCCGCGGGACGCTGGTCGGCGCCGCAATCGGCGCCATCGTCGTCAACTATGCCAAGACCTATTTCACCTCGGGGCCATTGGCGCCGTACTGGCTGTTCATGCTGGGCGCCATGTTCATCCTGGTGACGCTGTTGCTGCCGAAGGGCATCGTCGGCACCTTCAACACCTGGTGGCAGCCCTGGAAGACGCGACGCCTTGCGCCGGCCGCGGCAAGCGCGGCGCGCGAGGACGGCGTCAGCGAACCGAACATGGCGGAGTGAACGCATGAACGTCATGGACGCCCGCAAGACATCGGCTCTGCTCTATCTCGACGGCGTCCATGTCTCTTTCGATGGCTTTCACGCCATCAACAATCTGTCGCTGACGCTGGAGCCCGGCGAAATGCGCGCCGTCATCGGTCCGAACGGCGCCGGCAAGACCACCATGATGGATATCATCACCGGCAAGACCAAGCCGGACCAGGGCACCGTGCTGTTCGACGGCGTCACCGACCTGACCCGTCTCGATGAAACGCGGATCGCCGAGCTCGGCATTGGCCGCAAGTTCCAGAAGCCGACCGTGTTCGAAAGCCAGACGGTGGAGGACAATCTGCTGCTCGCGCTCAACGTCGATCACAGCGTGAAGGGCACGCTGTTCTGGCGCGAGAGCAGGTCTGAGACCGAGCGGATCCAGCGCGTGCTCGAAACCATCCGCCTCACCGATGCGCGCAACCGGCTGGCGGGCAGCCTGGCGCACGGCCAGAAGCAATGGCTCGAAATCGGCATGCTGCTGGCGCAGGACCCGAAACTGTTGCTGGTCGACGAGCCCGTCGCCGGCATGACCGACGTCGAGACCCATCAGACCGCGGAGCTGTTGAAGCAGATCAACAAGGACCACACGGTCATGGTGGTCGAGCACGATATGACCTTCGTCCGCGAACTCGGCGTCAAGGTGAGCTGCCTGCACGAGGGCACCGTGCTCGCCGAAGGCACCATCGACCAGGTGTCGTCGAACGAACGGGTGATCGAGGTGTATCTGGGAAGATAGGAAGAGGCGAATGGGGAGTAGCGAATGGCGAATAGGGTTGTCTACTACCATTCGCTACTCGCCGTCATGAGGACGCTGGATGCTTAACGTCGACAACATCAACCTCTATTACGGCGCGGCGCAGGCGCTGCGCGGCGTTTCGCTTTCGGCACAGCCGGGCAAAGTGACCTGTGTGCTGGGGCGCAACGGCGTCGGCAAGACCTCGCTGCTGCGGGCGCTGGTCGGCCAATATCCGATTGCCTCGGGCTCCATCAGCTTCGATGGGGCCGACATTACCGGCTTGAAGCCCTATGAGCGGGCGCGGCGCGGCATCGGATTCGTACCGCAAGGCCGCGAGATCTTCCCGCTGCTGACGGTCGAGGAAAATCTCAAGACCGGTTTTGGCCCGCTGAAGCGCGACGACCGCCATATTCCCGATGACGTCTTCTCGCTGTTTCCGGTGCTGCAATCGATGCTGGGGCGGCGCGGCGGCGACCTCTCGGGCGGACAGCAGCAGCAGCTTGCGATCGGGCGTGCGCTGGTGATGCGGCCGAAACTGCTGCTGCTCGATGAGCCGACCGAAGGCATCCAGCCCTCGATCATCAAGGACATTGCGCGCGCGATCTCTTACCTGCGCAACCTCGGCAGCATCGCCATCGTGCTGGTCGAACAATATCTCGACTTTGCCTGCGAGCTCGGCGACAATTTCGCGGTCATGGACCGGGGCGCGGTGAAATATTCCTGCGATCGCGCGGGTCTCGATCCCGGCGAAATCAGCCGCCAGATGGCGCTGTAGTCGCGCCGCGGCGCGCGCCGGTCGGGGGAAGCGGATGCGGAGCGAAACGACCAGCGCATCGCCGGCCTTTGCCGCCAACCGCGCGCGCGGCATGGTGATCTTCGACGTCCATGCGCAAGCGGGTGTGACGCGACGCGGAGCCTTGCATGAATCCGGCTCGCTGCGGGTGCGCTTTCCCTCCCCCGAAGGCGAGGGACTCTCGGGGGTGTTCGTGAATACCGCCGGCGGCATTGCGGGTGGCGACCGGTTCGACATCGGCGTTACGGCCAGCGAGAAGACCCGTCTAACCTTGACCACCGCGGCCGCGGAGAAGGTTTATCGCGCGAACGGTCCGGCCGCCGAGCTCAACATCGCCCTGAAGGTCGCCGCGGGCGCGCATCTGTCCTGGCTGCCGCAGGAGACCATCCTGTTCGACCGATCGCGCATCTCGCGCCGCATCGACATCGATCTGGCGGAGGGCGCCTCGCTGCTGCTCTGCGAGATCGTGGTGTTCGGGCGCATCGCGATGGGCGAGCGCATGCGCCATGGCGAGTTCGTGGATCGCTGGCGGATGCGGCGCGGCGGCCGCCTGATCTTCGCCGAGACCGTCAGGCTCGACGGCGACATCGGCGCAAAGCTCGCGAAGCCTGCCATTGCCAAAGGTGGGACGGCGGTCGCGACCGCGCTGATGGTGCCCGGCGATGCGGCGCTGGTCGAGAACATCCGCGAGATTTCGGCGTCCTTCGGCGCGGAGGTCGGCCTCTCCACCTGGAATGGATTTGCAATGGCGCGCTTCTGTGCCCAAGATGCGGCGCGGCTTCGCGCCGACATGACGGCGGTGCTCGGCCGCGCCAGCGGTGCGTCACTGCCACGGCTGTGGCTCAACTAGATCGGTCAATTTCAGAGATCCCGCATGAATCTGTCTCCCCGCGAAAAGGACAAGCTCCTGATTTCGATGGCCGCCATGGTGGCGCGCCGAAGGCTCGAGCGCGGCGTCAAGCTCAACCATCCCGAGGCCGTCGCCATCATTTCCGATTTCATCGTCGAGGGCGCCCGTGACGGCCGCACCGTGGCCGACCTGATGCAGGCCGGCGCGCAGGTGTTGACCCGCGACCAGGTGATGTCCGGAATCCCGGAAATGATCCATGACATCCAGGTCGAGGCGACCTTCCCCGACGGCACCAAGCTCGTCACCGTGCATGAGCCGATCAGGTGACTTGAGTCATTCCGGGGCGGCGCAGCGCGCCGGACCCGAAATCCAGAAGTTATGTTTTCGAGATTTCGGGTTCGATGCTGCGCATCGCCCCGAAATGACCAAGGAGGAAAGATGATCCCCGGCGAACTCTTCATCCAGGACGGCGAGATCGAGCTCAACGCCGGCCGCAAGACCGTGACCTTGACGGTCGCCAATACCGGCGACCGTCCGATCCAGGTCGGGTCGCACTACCACTTCTTCGAAACCAATCCGGCACTGAAGTTCGAGCGCAAGAAGGCGCGCGGCATGCGGCTCGATATCGCGGCCGGCACCGCGGTGCGCTTCGAGCCCGGCCAGACCCGCGAGGTGCAACTCGTCGCGCTCGCCGGAAAACGCACGATCTACGGCTTCCGCGGCGACGTCATGGGCAAGCTGTGATCTCATCGCTTCGAACGACTGCGGCCGCACTTCCTCACCCCAAGCGGGAAGGAGAAATTTCCGCCCGTGGAGCACCAACATGTCCGTGAAAATCAAACGTTCCGTCTATGCCGACATGTTCGGTCCGACCACCGGCGACAAGGTGCGGCTCGCGGACACCGACCTCATCATCGAGGTCGAGAAGGATTTCACCACCTATGGCGAGGAAGTGAAGTTCGGCGGCGGCAAGGTGATCCGTGACGGCATGGGCCAGTCGCAAATCACCAACAAGCAGGGCGCGGTCGACACCGTCATCACCAACGCGCTGATCGTCGATCACTGGGGCATCGTGAAGGCCGACGTCGCCATCAAGGAAGGCATGATCAGCGCCATCGGCAAGGCCGGCAATCCCGACATCCAGCCCGGCGTGACCATTGTGATCGGTCCCGGCACCGACGTCATCGCCGGCGAAGGCAAGATCTTGACCGCGGGCGGCTTCGACAGCCACATCCACTTCATCTGCCCGCAGCAGATCGAGCACGCGCTGATGAGTGGCGTCACCTCGATGCTGGGCGGCGGCACCGGGCCGTCGCACGGCACCTACGCCACCACCTGCACGCCGGGCCCCTGGCACATGGGACGGATGATCCAGTCGTTCGATGCGTTCCCGGTCAATCTCGGCATTTCCGGCAAGGGCAACGCGTCGCGTCCCGCCTCGCTGGTGGAGATGATCAAGGCCGGTGCCTGCGCACTCAAGCTGCACGAAGACTGGGGCACCACGCCGGCCGCGATCGACAATTGTCTCAGCGTGGCCGACGATCACGACGTCCAGGTCATGTTGCATTCGGATACGCTCAACGAATCGGGCTTCGTCGAGGACACCATCAAGGCCTTCAAGGGCCGCACCATCCACGCCTTCCACACCGAAGGCGCCGGCGGCGGCCACGCGCCTGACATCATCAAGATCGCCGGCCTGAAGAACGTGCTGCCGTCCTCGACCAATCCGACGCGGCCCTTCACGCGCAACACCATCGACGAACATCTGGACATGCTGATGGTGTGCCACCACCTCGATCCCTCGATCGCCGAGGACCTGGCGTTCGCCGAGAGCCGCATCCGCAAAGAGACCATCGCGGCGGAGGACATCCTGCACGACCTCGGCGCGCTGTCGATGATGTCGTCGGATTCGCAGGCGATGGGCCGGCTCGGCGAGGTCATCATCCGCACCTGGCAGACCGCCGACAAGATGAAGAAGCAGCGTGGATCGCTACCGCAGGACAGGGCCGGCAACGACAATTTCCGCGTCAAGCGCTACATCGCCAAATACACCATCAACCCCGCGATCGCGCACGGCGTATCGAAGCTGATCGGTTCGGTGGAGAAGGGCAAGCTCGCCGATCTCGTGCTGTGGTCACCGGCCTTCTTCGGCGTCAAGCCGGACTGCATCATCAAGGGCGGCTCGATCGTTGCAGCTCCGATGGGCGATCCCAACGCCTCGATCCCGACGCCGCAGCCCGTGCACTACCAGCCGATGTTCGCGGCCTTCGGCAAGTCGCTGACGGCGTCCTCGGTCGTGTTCACGTCGAAGGCTGCGGTTGCATCGGGGCTGCAGCGCAAGCTCGGGACGAGCAAGGCGCTCTACGCGGTGCAAAATACCCGCGGCAAGATCTCCAAGAAGAGCATGATCCACAACGACGCCACGCCGAAAATCGAGGTCGATCCCGAGACCTACGAGGTCCGCGCCGACGGCGAGCTCTTGACCTGCGAGCCGGCCGAGGTGCTGCCCATGGCGCAGCGCTATTTCATGTTCTAAGCTCCCGCCCGGTATCTGAAAACCAGAACAAGAACCGGGAGGATTCCTCGTGATTTATGTCGTTGCCACGCTGACCGTGAAGCCTGAAACGCGCGCCGAATTCATCGCGGCCGCGACCGCCTGCATCAAGGAAACCCGCAAAGAGCCCGGCAATATCGCCTACGATCTGCATGAAAGCGTGACCGATCCGAGCAAGATGGTGTTCGTCGAGCAGTGGGAAAACGTGGAGGCGATGGGGCCGCACCGCAGCGCCGCGCACACCAAGACCTTTGGCCGGGTCGCCGTCCAGTGCATGTCGGCGCCGCCGAAAATCGAGGTCATCACGCCTGAAAAAGTTGATGTCCGCTAGATCGCGAAGACGATGCGTCAAGACCGAGAGCAGGAGCCCCGCATGATCCGCGCGACGCACGTCAAGCCGCAGCAGCGCTGGAGCGAAGCTCCGGCCGATACCGTGGTGCTCGATTTCGATGACCGGCACCGGCGGCGGATGGCGATGACCGGGACGCGCGGGCTCGAATTCCTGCTCGACCTCGAACACGCGGTCGCGCTGCGCGGCGGCGATGCGCTGGTGCTCGACGACGGCCGGCTGGTCGAAGTCGTCGCCGCCGCCGAGCCGCTGATCGAGATCAGAGGCCACGATCCCGCGCATCTGGTGCGGCTCGCCTGGCATCTCGGCAACCGCCACCTGCCAACCCAGATCATGGCGAAAGCCTTGCGGATCAGGCGTGACCACGTGATCGAGGCGATGGTGAAGGGGCTCGGCGCGCGGGTCGTCGAGATCGAGGCGCCGTTCGATCCCGAAGGCGGCGCCTATGAGGGCAGCGGCGATGTTCACGTCGCGGCTGAAGTCCATCAACATGTCGCCCATGATCATTCATCGCATGATCATTCGTCGCCTAGCCGCGGTCATCATGCTCATGACCATGGCGACCACCATCATCATGACGAGCATTGCGACCACGACCATCATCACCATCACGACCATTCCCATGCTCATGACCACGAATGAGTCCGCTTCGGCGGACGATCGGCGCGGGATGACGGAAGGCGGAACGGCGGCGCTGTACCGGCTGTTGACGTGGCTGTCGCCGGCCTTTCCGGTCGGCGGGTTTTCCTATTCCAGCGGCATCGAATGGGCGGTGGAGGCTGGCGACATCGGCGATGCGTCCTCGTTGAAGGATTGGCTCGCGGCGATGCTGGTGAAGGGATCGGGCCTCTCGGACGGGATCTTTCTCGCGCATGCGCATCGCGCGACGGAAGCGGGCGACGCCGCCGCGTTGGCCGAGGTCGCGGAGCTCGCGGCGGCCTTCGTGCCGTCGCGCGAGCGGCAACTGGAAACCTCGGCGCAGGGGCGCGCCTTCATCGAGATCGCGCGGTCCGCGTGGTCCTGCGCGGGAATTGACGAGGCGGTCGCCCATTGCGAGGCAGCAATCGTCTATCCGATTGCGGTGGGCCTCGTCAGCGCGGCGCATCGGATTCCCCTCATACCGACGTTGCACGGCTTCCTGCACGCGCTGACGTCGAACTGGATCTCGGCCGGCGGCCGGCTCATCCCGCTCGGGCAGACCGACTGTCAGCGGCTTCTTGCGGGGCTGGAGGCGGTCGTCGCTGCGACCGCGCAGCGCGCCGTGACGGCCACTCTCGACGATCTCGGCAGCGCGACTTTTCGCGCCGATCTTTCGAGCCTGCGCCATGAGACGCAATATACGAGATTGTTCAGGTCATGATTGTTATCAACCCGTCGTCCCGGCGAAGGCCGGGACCCATAGCCACCGGACTTGGTTTTGGCAACCGACGTCACCCATCCGCCTGGTCGACAGATCACGCGGTATCGCGATGAACGCAAAGCGCTTACGCGGCGGTCCCGGCCTTCGCCAGGATGACAAAGGAGAGACCTCTTAGGATGCCACATTCCCACGGCCCACTCCGCGTCGGCGTCGGCGGCCCGGTTGGATCGGGCAAGACCGCGCTGATGGATCTGCTCTGCAAGGCGATGCGCGAGCGCTATGACATCGCCGCGATCACCAACGACATCTACACCAAATGGGACGCGGAGTTCCTGGTGCGTTCGGGGTCGTTGACGCCGGATCGCATTGCCGGCGTCGAGACCGGAGGGTGCCCGCATACCGCGATCCGCGAAGATGCCTCGATGAACCTCGCGGCGGTCGCCGACATGCGCGCGAAATTTCCCGATCTCGATCTGGTCCTGATCGAATCCGGTGGTGACAATCTCGCCGCCACTTTCTCGCCGGAACTCGCCGACCTCACGATCTACGTCATCGATGTGGCGGCGGGCGACAAGATCCCCTCGAAAGGCGGGCCGGGCATCACCCGGTCCGACCTGCTCGTCATCAACAAGATCGACCTTGCGCCTCATGTCGGTGCTTCTCTGGAAAAAATGGAGGCCGATGCGCGGCGAATGCGTGGCGAGCGGCCGTTCGTCATGACTAATTTGAAGAAAAGCCAGGGGCTCGACCGCATCATCGCGTTCATCGAAGCCAAGGGCGGCCTGATCCGTTCGATGCGACCTGCCGATACTGCCCGCTAACCATCATGACCGCGGTTCGCAGCCCATTGGGGCGGAACAAAATGCTCGGACCACCGTTAATATCTTCCGGATTCTGCCCCCGGCATAGTGCGCGTCAGGCAGGCCCCGCTAAGCCCACAAAAGCCCCGCAGTTGCGCAACAATTATGGCTCCAGAATCATCTTGTGTCCCGGCGGACCGTCGATGGTCCGTTCACCCTTTTCGCCAAACATCTATGTCTGAGTAAACGAGTGGCTCGGCTGGGCTTCATCATCGGCCTTATCGCACTGATCGGAGCTTCGCTGTCCGGGCTCGCCGCTTATCGCGTCTACGAGCAGGAGCTGGTGATCGACCGGATCGCGTTGGCGCGCGCGATCGATGTCCATGCGAGCCTGGTCCAGGACCGGCTGACCGAGCGCGAATTGCTGGCCCGCGTCGCCTCCGGCCTTTTCCGCGCGCCCTCGCTCGTCAAGGCCAACATGCTGGAGCCGCTGAGGTCGTCGATCTACGCTTTCAAGACCGATTTCGTCGTCGCGAGCTGGGTGGCGCGGCTCAAGCCCGAAGAGCTTGACGCCGCGCGCAAGGAGCTTGCGCGTGCCGGATTTCCCAACCCGACGATCCGTGATCACGACGACAAGCCGCTGGATGCGCGCGCGTTCGACAAACCGATCGACGTCTTGATGGATCTCGAGCCCCGCAACGGCCAAACGGTGGCGTTTCCGGGGCGCAGTTACGACAGGCATCCGACCGTAGGCCCGATGCTCGCCAAGGCGCTGGCCGATGGAAAACCGATGGCCTCGGACCCGACGCCGCTGCTGCGTCCGGACGGGCCGATCGGACTTTATCTCGCTGCCCCCGTGGTACAGGACGGCGCCACATCGCTGGCCGGCTTCGTGACGTTTTCCTACGCGCTTGGCTCGCTGATGCTCACCAATGATGACCGCTCGGTGTTCTCGGTTGCGCTGAAGGATCCGCGCCGCGCCGATGGCGAATTGATCGCCAACGACCTGGGTATCGTCACGCAGCGGACGGTCGCGCCCGATGCGCCCGCGCCTTCGGCGACACGAACGGTGACGTTCGGCAATCGCGACTGGTCGCTCGGCTATTACGCGCAGACCAACGCGGCCCGTCGCGCCGAGCAGGCGGCCGCGATCGCGGTCGTCATCGGCCTTGCGTTGACCGGCATCGTCTGCGGACTGTTCGGATATGTCGCCTACAACAATCTGAGACTCAGTCACGAAATCGAAGTGCGGATCGGCTTCGAGCGCCGCCTGACGGCGGTGATCGACGAACTCAATCACCGGGTCAAGAACATCCTTGCGGTGATCCAGTCGATCGTCACGCGCACGCTGCGTCATGGTTCCGACATCGATACCGCTCGCGAACTCCTGATCGGTCGGATCCACGCCATGTCCAACGTGGTCACGCTGCTCAGCGAGAGCCAGTGGCAGGGCGTGCAGCTCAGGGGGCTGTTCGAGGCGCGCACCATGCCGAACGCCGACCGCATCGTGGTGAACGGGCCGGATATCGCCATCAGCGCTCGGGCCGCGCAGAGCCTCTCGCTGTTGCTGTTCGAGCTGGCGTCGCATTCCGACGAAGGGCTCTCGCTGGTCGGCAAGCACCCTCATGTTGTCGCCAACTGGGCAATCACCGGGGAAGAACCCGAGACGATTTTTCATTTTCGCTGGGAGGAGTTCAACACCAGCGAGGCGACGCGCCGGCCAGACAGCGATTTCGGACTGATCCTGCTCGATCGCGTCGCTCCGGAGGCGCTCGGAGGCACGTCGAAGCGGTATTTCACCGATGTCAGCTACGTCTACGAACTGACCGCGCCGATGAAGACCGTGGTCGACATGATGGAGCGCGACCGCACCGAACAGCTTTCGGCGCCGGTGAGCATGATCCGAAAGAGCCTGCCCAGTCCTTAGATGGCGGGGCAGGTACGAGATGGCGGGGCAGGTACGGCGCCGCGAAGCAAAAGGGCGGCCCCGCGTGGAGCCGCCCTTTTCAAAATCGCGAGGCGCCCGCTCAGCCGCCGCTGCCGCCCATCGCCGCCCGCACCGTCTGGTCGGGGCCGAAATCCTCGGCGCCATCGACATACAGCATGGCGGCGAGTTTCGACCGCGCGCGATTGACGCGGCTCTTGATCGTGCCGACGGCGCAGCCGCAGATCGTCGCGGCGTCTTCATAGGAAAAGCCCGACGCGCCGACCAGAATCAACGCCTCGCGCTGGTCCTGTGGGAGCTTCTCGAGCGCGGCCCGAAATTCTTCAAATTCCAGGTGCGCGCCCTGTGCCGGCTGGGTCTTCAGCGTCTTGGCGTAGTTGCCCTCGGCATCCTCGACCTCGCGCCGCCGCTTGCGATAGTCGGAGCGGAAGAGGTTGCGCAGGATCGTAAACAGCCATGCCGGAAGGTTCGATCCGGGCTGGAACGAATCGATGTTGGCGATCGCGCGCAACAGCGTTTCCTGCACCAGATCGTCGGCGCGATCGGCGTTGCCGCTGAGCGAGATCGCAAAGGCGCGAAGGCTCGGAACCGACGCCAGAATGTCGTCGCGAAGCGTATCGGTGAGAGGCATCAGTTCCTCCCGTCGTTTTGGTCGTTCGAACCCCCGCCGCTGTCCATTTGGGGTGTGCCGACAGGCACATCAAGTTTGCGGACAAGTTCGACGAACCGATCGGGAACTCCCTGCCGCACGACATCGTCATACATCGCGCGAAGTTGATGACCGATTCTCGACTGAATCTCGGCGTTAAGTCCACCTTGCTTGGCCGGCATGGCGGTCTTGGCCTGCGACTTTAAATCGTTCATGATTCTGTTCCACGTTTCCCCAGGAGTTAAGTCCGTCGTAAAATCCCTGCCGCTGTTAGAATTATTCAATATCGAGGCCTTTCGAAGGTGGCTAATTCCGAATCCGCCAAAAAGTTCCACCGATCGGGAACTTTTATCCGGGTTGGGCGTAGTCAGCCATCGGGGGGAACCCGGGCCACCCCTTAGGATGCATGGCCCAAGAATTTGGATGGAGTGGGGATGACCCGATCACAGGTTGTTGCTGAACATTTACCTTTGTTACGGCGCTATGCCCGGGCCTTGACCGGGAGCCAGGGGGCCGGGGACGCCTATGTGGGGGCGATGCTGGAAGCGCTGCTGCAGGATCCCTCCCTGCTTGATGAGCGGCACGGGTCCCGTGCCGGGCTGTTCCGCCTGTTCACGCAGATCTGGAATTCGGTGTCTCTGAACGACGATTCCGAGGTTCCGACCCTGCCGATGCCGCCGGAGCGCCGGTTGTCGAACATCACACCGTTGCCCCGCCAAGCCTTCCTGCTGTTTTCGCTCGAGGGTTTTTCGGAGGAGGAAGTCGGCTTCGTTCTCGGCACCGACGTCGCCGAGACCCGCCGTCTCGCCGACGAGGCCGGGCGCGAGCTTGCCGCCGAGATCGCGACCGATGTGCTGATCATCGAGGACGAGACCTTCATCGCGATGGATCTCGAAAGCCTGGTGCGCAATCTCGGCCATCACGTCATTGGCGTGGCGCGTACCCATACCGATGCGGTCGCGCTCGCCAGGAACAAGAAGCCGGGCCTGATCCTGGCGGACATCCAACTCGCCGACGGCTCCTCGGGGCTCGATGCGGTCAACGAGTTGCTGCGGATCTTCGAGGTCCCGGTGGTTTTCATCACCGCCTATCCCGAACGCTTCCTCACCGGCGAGCGTCCGGAGCCTGCATTCCTGATCTCCAAGCCATTCCAGCCCGCGATGGTGTCTGCGGTGGCGAGCCAGGCCCTGTTTTTCCAGCGCAATTCGCGCGCACGTGGAGCACGGGTGGCGGCGTCCTGATCGGAATTGTCACGCCGAGAGTTCATCCGGCGCATTTGTGCCGGATGTGATCCGTGCACCGAATGGTGCGCACGGAAACGCAACCCGCGAAAAAAAAGCAGGACGCGGCTGGCATCACGCAGCCGCGCCCTGCATCGCCGGTCAATGGGGCAGGGGGAATAACCGGCTGCACAGATGACTCGCGGTGCAGCCGAATGTTCCCGCTCCGCGCGAATAGTTTTTCAAAGCTTTCTTGCACGGTTAAGTGATCGTGGCGGTCCAGGACCTCGATGCGAATTTCGGCGTTGTCCGGATCAACGTCGGGGGACGAGGATGCATGGCCATGTCATATGTTTTGTCGAGCACCGGTGCGGGAATCGTCGGAGTGGCAGCGTTGATGCTTGGCGCCATGCAGTTGGCGCCTGGACAGGATCTGACCGGCAGTCTTAAGACGCTTGCCGGGATATCGGATCAGGGCGTCAACCGCGCCGTCAAGAGCGACCGTGTTGTCGGCCTCACGCCGCCCGCCGCGCCGACCCAGACGATCTCGATAAAGCTCGACGGACTGGCCGATACGTTGATCCTCGTGCGCGTGCCGCCGGCCCGCGACGCCCGCAACACCCAGCCCACAACCGGCGGCCCGATCAGGTCAGGCGCCCAATCGCACGCAATTGCCTGCGAACCGGTCGTGAGCGTGCTGACCGACATCGCCAAGTGGCTCCAACCCGGGCGCTGCATCACCTGATCGTGAACAAGGGCAAGCGGATCGCGAGCGTCGTGTGAAGCGCGCCGCCGCTCTCGCGTGCGCCTCATGAGCGCCACCCGCGCGAGCGGAACCCGCACGGCTAGACCCGCGTTGAGCATGCGGATCATGCAGATCCGATGGGGCTTCACATGACACGATCACGCTTCGCCGCACACACGCCATTGGCGCGCGCACGGCGCGCGCTGGTCCTGGCCGGCATGATGGTCGCAACGGCGATCGTCTTCTCGAGCGGAGCCAACGCGCAAGCGTTCGGCTACGCGCCGACGCAACCGGAATCCTTTTCGCAGAACTACGCGCCGACCGCGCCGGCACGAGACCGCGCGACCGACGGCGATAGCGTCCTGCCGGAGCGGCTGCGGCGCGCCGTGATCGACTACAGCAGCAGCGAAGCGCCCGGCACCATCATCATCGATACCGGCAACACGGCGCTCTATTACGTGCTTGGCCATGGCCGTGCGATCCGCTACGGCGTCGGCGTCGGGCGCGAAGGTTTCACCTGGTCCGGCGTTCAAACCATTACCCGCAAGGCCGAGTGGCCGGACTGGTATCCGCCGGCGCAGATGGTCGAGCGGCAGCCATACCTGCCGCGCTTCATGGCGGGCGGCTCCGGCAACCCCCTTGGCGCGCGAGCGATGTATCTCGGCTCCAGCGAATACCGCATCCACGGCACCAACAACCCATCGACCATCGGCAAGTTCGTCTCGTCGGGCTGCATCCGTCTGACCAACGAGGACGTCGTCGACCTGTTTGACCGCGCCGACATCGGGACCAAGGTCGTGGTGCTGCCGAAGAGTGCGCCGCTGCAGGCCAGGGGAGCGAGCCCCGTGCGGCCGGCCGCGATGCAGTTGCGTCCCGTCGCGACGCCGCGGGCCACGGGCCGGCAGGCCAAGAACGTCGATGCCGCGGCGGCGGACTGACCACGGCAACCGATTTCCGGAGGCGACCATGATCGATCGATCACGCGCACAGATCCTGTTCGGCTTGATCGCCGTCATGTGCGTGAGCGGGCCTTCGGCCGCGCGAGCCGAGGACTTCTTCTCGACGCTGTTCCGTGCATTTGGCGGCGGGCGGCCGCCCGTACAGACGCCCTTCACCAACGAGGGCGTTCCGCCAGGCTTCCCGCAGCCTGCGGAGGCGCCACGCGCGCGCGTCGGCTACGGCGGTGGCCAGACGTGGTGCGTCAGGACCTGCGACGGCCGCTACTTCCCGCTCTCGTCGACCGGCGATCAGAGCGCGGCGGCTTGCCACAACTTCTGTCCGGCGAGCGAGACCACGCTGGTCCGCGGCAGCGCCATCGACGAGGCCGCAACCGAAGCCGGCAAGCCCTATTCCGAACTGCCGAATGCATTCCGCTACCGCAACGAGCTTGTCGCGGGTTGCACCTGCAACGGTCACGACCAGGTCGGGCTGGCGCCGGTCAGGATCGAGGATGATCCGACCATCCGCAAAGGCGACATTGTCGCCGGCGTCGACGGCCTGATGGTTGCCAACGGCGGTGCGGGCGGGCACGCCGCGCTGAATTTCTCGCCGGTCTCGCCGGCGCTGCGTGCGCGCTATCGAAGTGTGCCGGTGGTCGCCCGCGGAATGGATTAGTCGGTTTTCGGAGTATTCGCTTTCCGTCATGCCGCCCTGATCCTGGTCAGGAAATCCGTCACCTGACTGCCGAGATGCTGGCTCTGGGTTTCCAGGGTCTCGGAGGCCCGTTTCACGTTGTCGGACGCCGCCGCGGCGGCGTCGGCATCGGCTTTCACCCCGGACATGTTGTCGGTCACGTTCTTGGTGCCCTGCGCGGCGTGTTGCGTGCTGCGTGTGATCTCCTGGGTGGCCGCGCCCTGCTGCTGCACGGCGGTGGCGATGGAGGTCGCGACTTCGTTCACCTCGCCGATGATGTTGCCGATCACCTGGATCGCGTCGACCGCCTCGCCCGCAACCTTCTGGATGTCGGCGATCTGTTCGGATATCTCGTCGGTGGCCCTGGCGGTCTGGCTCGCCAGCGATTTGACTTCGGAAGCGACCACCGCGAACCGACCACCTCGCCGATGCGGCTGGCGGTTGCGACAAGGCCCTGAACCGTGCCGTCGGTCTGCCGCGCCTGATCGACGGCGCGGCGTGCGATGCCTGCGGCATGCGCGGCCTGCTGGCTGATGTCGCTGATCGAGGTGCTCAGTTGCTCGGCCGCGGAGGCGACGCTCTCGACGCTCATCGAAGCCTCGCCGGAGGCCTGCCGTGTGACTTCCACGCGCGCGTTGGTCTGGCGCGAGACCTGCGAGAGGCCCGACGACGTCGTCCGCATCTGGCCCGATGCATCGTCCAATTTCTGGAGTGTCTGGCGCACCACGGTCTCGAACTCGCCGATCGAGGCCTCGATGGCGCGTTGACGCGCCGTCGTGCCCGCATTGCGTTCGCGCTCATCGGCTTCGATCTTGAGCTTGTCGGCGGCTTGCCGCTTGAAGGTCTCGAGCGCGCCGGCCAGCGCACCGATCTCGTCACGGCGCTCGACATAACCGGCTTCGACGGACAGTTCGCCGGCCGCCACCTTCAGCATGGCGTCGCGGATGTTGTGCAGCGGCGTGATGACGCGGCGGCTGACCGCCATCATGGCGCCGAAAGCGAGTGCGATCGCCAAGGTGAGCAGCACGAGTTGCGTGGCCAGGGCGCGCTCGGCCGCGGCATATTGGATTGCCGCGTAGCCTCTCGCCTCGTCGAGTGCGCGCTCCGCGACCGCAACCGCGGTCCCCATGTGCTCGACCGTCAGGGGAGTCCACTGGTCGGCCGTGAGCTCCGTCTTCGAGCCGACGGCGATCTGATCCATCAGCTGGTCGCGTAGCGCCACATATTTCGGATCGAAATAGGCCGCCTTGGCAGCGGTCATGGCACCGGCGAGGTCCGACGACAACCGCATTCCCGCTGTCGCCAATTCCAGCGCTTTCCAGGCAGCTTCAATGCCTCCGGTGAGCTTGGCATAGGCCTGCTGCGCTTCCAGCGTCACGCTGCCTGTGGCCACCAATCCGGTCGAGACCAGATCCGAGGCCTCGCCCGCGGTATTGCGCAGCAACCATGCGGCCTGCTTGATGGCAAGCAACTGGTCGATGACGGGATCGTCGTGATTGACCGCAGCGGTGAGGTTCGCGGAGATTGTTTCAAGCGTCGTCAACAGCGCCTCGGTGACATCTGCATAGTCTTTCGACAGCGTCGGACGACGCGCCTTCTTCGGCTTGCGCATGGCATCCCATGCTTCGGTCTGCAGGGTGGCCAACTTTTCGACCGACTGGTTCAGCGCTGGCGCCAGCGTCGCCTGGTCGGCGAATGCGACCGACGGCAGACGCGCGGCTGTTGAGCGCAGCGCCGGAATCTCGGCGTCGTGAACCCCATGGAGGAATTTCTCGATCTCGGGCGCAATCGGGGCGTCGCCATTCAGCACGCGCTGGACGGATGAACGATCCGTGCGCAGATTGTGCATCGCCTTGAAGGCATCGGCCGAGGCGTCCGCGACCGCCGATATGCGGCTGGTCGAGCCGAGGCGGCCGAAGGACTCCCATGCGGTCGCAATGAGAATGGCCACCACGCAAGCGACCAGCAGAGTAATGACCGATTTGAGCAGCGCGGAAACGGTGAGACGGTTCAGCATGATAGCTCCCCCTGAGGCTTCATGCATTTGGCCCGAGATTGGTAAAAACTTAGACAGTATGGTTGCCGTCCAAATACCGGTGCGTCGAAAAGGCCACTCGAGGCAACTGGTCCAAAGCCAACTGGGTGGTTCCCAGGTCGGAACCGAAGCAGGATGTCAAACGTTAAGAGAACATTAACGCGGCTGTTTGCCGTTCCTGCAGGGGGGCCCACCGGATGCTGGTCAGCGTGCTCGTCACTTTCCTCGTCATTATCCTGGTATTGTATCTCATCAACATGCTGCCGCTCGATGCCCGCGCCAGGCAGATCGCGCGCGTCGTCGTGATCGTCCTCGGCGTGATATCGCTCCTGAAATATATCGCGGTGTTCTAGCGACACGATCGTCATTCCGGCGCGATGCGAAGCGTCGAACTACGATGTGCAATTGCGGAGAATCTCGAGATTCCGGGTCTGGTGCTAGCGCACCATCCCGGAATGACACGGGAGAAACGAACGAGCCCGGTTTTCGCCCGGGGTCTCCTTGATGCGCGGGCGCCTATTTCAGCGTCTTGAACCAGTCGTCCACGTCCTTGCGGACCTTATCCTTGGCGTAGCCATAGCGCTGCTGCAGCTTGCCTTCGAGTTGTTCGCGCCGTCCCTCGATCACGCTGAGATCGTCGTCGGTCAGCTTGCCCCATTTCTCCCTGGCGGCGCCCTTGAACTGCTTCCAGTTACCTTGGACCCTGTTCCAATCCATCGTCACCTCCCGTCGCGTTGAGCTGACGACCTAACCGACGCGACATCCGATCGTTCCGGAAACAATCACCCCGCCGCCTTGGCCTCGCGGCGACGCGCGGTGAGGATGTATTCGGTGTAGCCGTTGGGCTGCTCGCGCCCCTTGAAGACGAGGTCGCAGGCGGCCTTGAAGGCGGTGCCGTCGAACGACGGCGCCATCGGCCGGTACAGCGGATCGCCGGCGTTCTGCTTGTCGACGACGAGCGCCATGCGCTTCAGGGATTCCATCACCTGCTCTTGCGTGACGACGCCATGATGCAGCCAGTTCGCCAGATGCTGGCTGGAGATGCGCAAGGTGGCGCGGTCCTCCATCAGTCCGACGTCGTGGATGTCGGGCACCTTGGAGCAGCCGACGCCCTGATCGATCCAGCGCACCACGTAGCCGAGAATGCCCTGGCAGTTGTTGTCGATCTCCTGGCGGACATCGTCGGGCGCCCAGTTCGATTTCGACACGGGGATGGTGAGGATGTCGGACAGTTTGGCGCGCGGTCCGCCATTCGCCAGTTGCTCCTGGCGCGCCGTCACGTCGACCTGATGATAATGCAGCGCGTGCAGGGTGGCGGCGGTCGGCGACGGCACCCAGGCCGTGGTGGCGCCGGCCTGCGGATGGGTGATCTTCTGCGCCAGCATGTCCGCCATCTTGTCGGGCGCCGCCCACATGCCCTTGCCGATCTGGGCGTGACCGGGCAGGCCGTCGATCAGGCCGACATCGACGTTCCAGTCCTCGTAGGCCTTGATCCAGGGCTGCGCCTTCATGTCGTTCTTGCGGATCATGGGACCCGCTTCCATCGAGGTGTGGATTTCGTCGCCGGTGCGGTCGAGGAAGCCGGTGTTGATGAAGCAGATCCGCTTCGAGGCGTTCTGGATGCAGGCCTTGAGGTTGACGGTGGTGCGGCGCTCCTCGTCCATGATGCCGACCTTGAGCGTGTTCTCGGGCAGCGCAAGCAGCGTCTCCACCCGGCCGAACAGGTCGCAGGTCAGCTGAACCTCGTCGGGACCATGCATCTTCGGCTTGACGATATAGACCGAGCCGGTGCGGCTGTTCTTGATCTTCGACGTGCCCTTGAGGTCATGGACCGCCAGGAGGCCGGCGACCGCGGCATCGAGAATGCCCTCGGGAATTTCATCGCCCTTCTCGTCGAGCACGGCGTCGGTGAACATGTGGTGGCCGACATTGCGCATCAACAACAGGCTGCGCCCGTGCAGGGTCAGCTGCTTGCCGTCGGGTGTCTGGTAGACACGGTCGGGATTGAGCGCGCGGGTCATGGTCCGGCCAGCCTTGTCGAAATCGGCGGTGAGCGTGCCGTTCATCAGGCCGAGGGTGTTGCGATAGATCAGCACCTTGTCCTCGGCGTCGACCGCGGCGACGCTGTCTTCCATGTCGAGGATGGTCGAGACCGCCGCTTCCAGGATCATGTCGGCGACGCCGGCCGGATCGTCCTTGCCGATGATGTGCTTGCGATCGATCCTGATCTCGATATGCATGCCGTTGTTGACCAGAAGAATGGCCGACGGTGCCGCGGGATCGCCCTGGTAGCCTGCGAATTGCGAACTCGTCTTCAGCGCGGTGGCGTTGCCGCTCTTCAGCTTCACCGCGAACTGGCCCGCGATCACGCTATAGGAGGTGACGTCGGTGTGGCTGCCGGTCGCGAGCGGCGCGGCGGTATCGAGAAAGGCCTTGGCCTTGGCGATCACCTTGTCGCCGCGCGCCTTGTTGTAGCCGCGGCCGCTTTCGCTCGGATCATGCGGTATAGCATCGGTGCCGTAGAACGCATCGTACAGGCTGCCCCAGCGCGCATTGGCCGCGTTCAGCGCGTAGCGCGCGTTGGTCAGGGGGACGACGAGCTGCGGGCCGCAGATCTTGCCGATTTCTTCGTCGACATCAGCGGTCTCGACGGTGTGGGTCGCGGGCTCGGGAAGCAGGTAGCCGATCTCCTTGAGGTATGCCGTGTAGGCGCTCATGTCGAAGGCCTTGCCCTTGTTGGCGCGATGCCAGTCGTCGATCCTCGCCTGCAGGCTGTCGCGGAACGCCAGAAGTTCGCGGTTCTTCGGCCCGAGATCCCTGATGATGGCGGCAAGCCCGGCCCAGAACGCGTCTGGGGCCACTCCGGTCTTGGGCGTTGCTTCGCTGGCGATGAAATCGAACAAAGCGGGCGCGATCTTCAATCCGTGGGCGTCAATGCGGTTCATGATGCGGCTTTTTCTCTGCGGGAGACAGCGGTTACGCGCGATTTGCAGGTCAGCGGAAGGGGCCGCCCGGATGACGGAGTTGGGGCCCTTTTAGCGCCAAAAACGGGCTGCTGAGAAGGGGCCGGGATGCGGCAATTTCGGGCGCTGGCGGGCAGTGGCGGCCTCGCCCCCACGTCAGACACGAGGCCGGGACCGACGGGGTTTTTCGTTGCACGATTGGTTTTCAAAGAGCTGTCTCGTACACTGCCGTCATGCTCCGCGCACGCGGGGCATCCAGTACGCCGCGGCCCCTCGATTTCGCTTCGCCGTCTCTGGAATACTGGATCGCCCGCTTTCGCGGACGATGACAGCTGACGCGCATCCTCGCTCTCGCGACACACTGCGCCCGAGCTATGCTTCAATCTTTCGCCCTTTGAAAGCAGAGGGCGCGGGGAATGCCGGGTGCCCAATGCACCCGCAGCCTCGTGCGCGCTAGGGTTAGTCAAGTATGCGCACGAGTATTCACAGCGGAGGCACCGGAAACATCCGGCATTCCCCACGCAATGGTTTTACGGCTTATACGTGATCTCCCCGGTGACGAATTCCTTTTGCCACCGTCGCCGCGCGGATTGAATGGTTTCACGTGCCCGGTTGGGTCGACAAAACCTCCGCGAGGCTTAGCATCAGCAACGGATGCCAGGACCACACGACTTCGCCGTACGCTTCAGCGTCACTCGTCTTGCGCGTTTGCCGATCGCTCACAGGCTTTCAGCCACCCCGCGACCCCGTTTCGCGCGCAACGCTGCCGCGTCCACCGCATCCCGCGCTCCACGTTCGTGACGATCGCGATACGCCCCTCTGTGGTCGAGGCGGGATGGCGAGAACAAACCACATATTTCTGAAAAACAGAAGCGATTTATTTTGCCAGAACACCT
>WNGQ01000315.1_pt1 | contig 49231 bp, 46 predicted proteins | sample 5407661 | NCBI WGS metagenome assembly WNGQ01 (sample SAMN13153382, study PRJNA577476) | soil metagenome | isolation source: 60 cm soil or saprolite under Garry oak tree replicate 2 | place: USA:California | collected 2016-06-15 | reverse complement strand
TCGTGCCGCGTGACAACATCGTGCAGCACGCCGAACTGCGCCGCATGACCGTTCTGGAATATGCGCCGGATTCGGTTCAGGCCGGTCACTACCGCAGCCTTGCCGAGAAGATCCACAACAACGGCGGCAAGGGCATCATCCCGACCCCGATCACCATGGACGAACTCGAGGACATGCTGATGGAGCACGGCATCATGAAGCCGGTCGACGAGGCCGTGGTCGGCAAGACCGCAGCCGAACTCGCCGCCGAAGCCGCGATCGCCGCGGCCTGAGGCACTGTCCGATAACGACCCGGCCCCTCACAGGAGGGGTCGGCACTACCTTCGGCATTCGCAAGACAATTTGGGGCAGAACAACCGGCTTTGGAGCGGCTTGTGACAACAGCGGCAGCGCGAGAGCAGACAATCGATGCAGCGTCGATGCTCGCTTTCCTGGAGCCATCGGCTGCGCCGGAAGATCGCAAGCACGTCGGCATTGCCGCCTACCGGGCGCTGACCGGTTGTCACCCGGCCGACGCCGACATTGAGGACGATTTTAACTTCGACCGGCATGTGCTGGCCTCGATCCTGGCGGTAGCGGCCATGGAGAATGGTGCGGTGGCCGAGCGGGCAGGGCTTGCGGCGGCGGATCTCGTCGCTCTCATGCTGAAATGGTTTCCGGCGGCTTGCGGCATGGGTGTGGCCTCGCTCGCAGACGATAGGCACACCGACGATGATGAGATCGCGATGGTGCGTGATCTCTTGCTGGCGCATCGCTCGAGCGAAGGCGACACCGGCCGTTGGCTTGCGGCGATGATCGCCCGGCGGTCAATGGAAGCCTACCACCTGTGGGAGGACCTCGGCCTGCGCGACCGTTCCGAACTGACACGGCTGCTCACGTGCCATTTCGGCCCGATCGCCGCCCGCAACACCGGGAACATGAGATGGAAGCGGTTCTTCTATCGCATGCTCTGCGAGGACGACGGCTTGGTCATGTGCAGCACTCCGGTCTGCACCAACTGCAACGACTTCAATCTCTGTTTCGGCGACGAAAGCGGCGAAAGCCGAATGGCAGAGAGGCGGCGCGAGGTGACTTTGGCCGCGCTCTCCGCAGGCGCGGTGCCGTTGTCCGGGTCGCTGGAGTAAGCCGCAATGGATCGGACGACGGCAGTCTCGATCGACAATCCTCCGGAGCTATTCATCAGCGCTGAAACCCATGCGCCGTCCGATCCGATCTTCGGAGCGAAGGAAGAAAGTCTCATCTGGCACGGTTGCGTCGATCTGCTGCGCCTGGCCGGGCTGCGTCCGACCCAGCAGCGCCTGATGCTTGGCTCGCTTTTGTTCGCAAACGGCGGCCGGCATGTCACCGCCGCCATGCTCCATGCCGAGGCGATCGCGGCCGGTATCCACCTCGCGCTGGCGACCGTCTACAACACGCTGCACCAGTTCACCGATGCCGGCATGCTGCGGCAGATCGGGATCGACGGATCGAAATCATATTTCGATACAAACCCGACCAGACATCACCATTTCTTTGTCGACCACGAAGACAGTCTGCTCGACGTTCCCGAGCCCGGCGTGTTGATCGACCCGTTGCCGGAGCCGCTGCCGGGCTACGAGATCGCCGGCGTCGACATCGTCGTCCATCTGCGTCGGAAGCAGGGCTAGTTCGACGCGTCGGGTTTACGACGCTGTCGCGATTACGACAATCGGTGATGTCACGAAAAGTCGTTATTCTTCATTGGCTTAGGAGGCCATCGTGACGCTGGCACGACGGTTGCTCTTGATTGGGTATGACGCCACCACCCGGTGAGGATCTCGTGATCGAACAGCCGACATCAGACAAATCTCCTCACCACGGTCGGCCTGCCGTCGACGTCACGAAGCCCGCGCCGGTCGTCCTCAACGACACGACGCTGCGCGACGGCGAGCAGGCGCCCGGCGTCGCCTTCACCACCGCGGAGAAAGTTGCGATCGCGAAAGCGCTGGCCCGCGCCGGCGTTCCGGAGCTGGAGGCAGGTACGCCCGCGATGGGACGCGAGGAAATCACCGCGATCCGGGCGATCGTCGAAGCAGACCTCCCGATGACCACGATCGCCTGGTGTCGGATGCGGACCGAGGACGTCGATGCCGCGATTGCCGCCGGCGTATCGATGGTCAATGTGTCGGTGCCAGTTTCCGACGTGCAGATCGCAGCCAAGCTCGGCGGCAAGCGATCCAACGCGATCGAGATGGTCAAGCGTGTGGTCGGATATGCGCGCGGCAAGGGCCTGGCGGTTGCGGTCGGCGGCGAAGATTCATCCCGCGCCGATGTCGATTTTCTGATCGAGATCATCGCCACCGCAAAGCAAGCGGGCGCGCGACGGTTTCGCGTCGCCGACACGTTGAGCGTGCTCGACCCGGATTCGAGCCGCGCGCTGATGGCGGCCCTGCGCGCAACGACCGACCTCGAGCTCGAGTTTCACGGCCACGACGATCTCGGCCTTGCCACGGCCAATACGCTCGCCGCCGTCAAGGCCGGCGCCACGCACGCCTCGGTCACGGTGATCGGGCTCGGCGAACGGGCCGGTAACGCACCGCTGGAAGAGGTGGCGGTCGCGCTCAGGCAGTTATACGGGCGGGAGACCGGTATCGTGTTGTCCGAACTTGGCAACGTCGCCAGCGTCGTCGCCGCGGCTGCGGCGCGCACCATTCCGCTCAACAAGGCGATCGTCGGCGAGCATGTCTTCACCCATGAATCCGGTATCCATGTCGACGGGCTGTTGAAGGACCGGCGCACCTACCAGTCGCTCGACCCGGTGCTGTTCGGCCGGTCCAATCGCATCGTCATCGGCAAGCATTCCGGCCTGTCGGCCATCACCTCGCTGCTCGCGGATCTGCAGTTGAGGGCGAGTTCCGACCAATTGCGCGGGATTCTCGCGCGCGTTCGAGAGCACGCCGTCTACAACAAGGGCCCGGTTGCGCGCGAGACCGTCACGCGCATCTGGCGCGAGGTTTGTGATCCGAGGCTCCCCAATTGCGCGTGAGGTCGCCAGAGAGGTTGTCATGTCCGATGCCGTAGATTCAGAGGTCAGCGTCACCTTAACGGATGTCCGGCCGCGCCATCCTTCACTGTTGCAGTTGATCAAGGAGGATGTCGGCTGCGTCCGTCTGCGCGATCCTGCCGCCCGCAGCGAGCTGGAAACCCTGCTGACCTATCCCGGCGTTCACGCCCTGATTTGGCATCGCATCGCGCATCGTTTGTGGGGAGGCGGCTGGAGGTTTCCGGCGCGGCTGTTGTCATGGCTTGGCCGCTTCCTCTCCAATGTCGACATTCATCCGGCCGCCAAGATCGGCCACCGCTTCTTCATCGATCATGGTGCCTGCGTCGTGATTGGTGAGACCGCCGAGGTTGGCAATGACGTCACGCTCTATCACGGCGTCACGCTGGGCGGCACGTCCTGGTCGCCGGGCAAGCGCCACCCCACGCTGGAAGATCGCGTCGTCGTCGGCGCCGGCGCCAAGATCCTTGGTCCCATCACCGTCGGACGGGGAACGCGTGTTGGGGCCAATTCGGTCGTGATCGAGAGCACACCGCCAGATGTCACCGTGGTCGGGATTCCGGCCAGGGTGGTGCGGCCGGAACTCAGCCACCGCCGCGTGGTCGGCCGCATCGATCTAGATCACCATTTGATGCCTGATCCCGTCGGCGAAGCGATCTCGATTCTGCTGGATAAGGTCGAATTTCTCGAGGCCCGGCTCGCGCACGTGCAGAAACGCCTGCGCGATGGCAACGGATCGGCACGCGATATGACGGACGCACCCAACGCCGGTGCTCGCACCGTAGAGCAAGCTTGAAGGAGATTGGAGATGAGCAGTCCACCTGTCGGCGTGCTTGAGCAGTTGAACAAGGCCTCTTCCGCCGAGGACTTCTTCGCGCTGCTCGGCGTCGATTATGACCCCAAGCACGTCAACGTGGTGCGACTGCACATTCTCAGGCGCATGGGGCAATACCTTGTGAGCGAGGATTTCACCGGGCTGCCTGACGAAGTCGTGGCGGAACGCTGCAAGGCGGTGCTTGGGCAGGCCTATGCCGATTTCATCGCATCATCGCCGCTCGACCAGCGCGTGTTCAAGGTCTTGAAGGATGCCGTGGCGCCGCCGAAGCCTCCCGTCTTCGTGTCCCTCACCCCGCTCAAGTAATCCCACCGCACGTTCGCGTCCGGCCTCGGTCTTTCGCGTAGAGACCGAGCGTCGGCGCGCTGTCTCGACGGTCCTTCTGCGTTTTGCTTCGTCGTATCGCTGTCGTGTTTGCGACGTGTCGGAATTGTCCCTGTCAGCGATAGCAGGATAACCTTCGGCCCAAAGCCCGCCTGTTCTTTCAAACCATTGTCCTAACGTCGATATTTTGTCGCAACCGCGATTGGTACGGCACTTGCTATTACCCCATTGGGGCCATCAGGCAGGCTCGGAGCCATCGCATGCACATCGTCGTCTGCATCAAGCAAGTTCCGGATTCAGCGCAGATCCGCGTTCATCCCGTGACCAACACGATCATGCGCCAGGGGGTGCCGACCATCATCAACCCCTACGATCTGTTCGCGCTCGAAGCAGCCCTCGAACTGCGCGACAAGTTCGGTGGCGAGGTCACTGTGCTGACGATGGGGCCGCCTTCCGCCGAGGACAGCCTGCGCAAGGCGCTGACCTTCGGGGCCGATCGCGCCGTGCTGCTGACGGATCGCTTCTTCGCCGGTGCCGACACTTTGGCGACGACCTATGCGCTGGCCACCGCGATCCGCAAGATAGGCGAAACCTATGGTGCGCCGGATATCATCTTCACGGGCAAGCAGACGATCGATGGCGATACCGCCCAGGTTGGTCCCGGCGTCGCCAAGCGCCTCGACCTTCTGCAGCTCACTTATGTCGCCAAGATCGGCGCGCTCGATCTTGCCGCGCGCACCATCGAGGCCGAACGGCGGTCGGAGGGCGGCGTGCAGATCCTGCGCACCCGGCTGCCCTGCTTGATCACCATGCTGGAGGCGACCAACGAGATCCGGCGCGGCGCGATGGTCGATGCGCTGCGGGCTGCGCGCGCCACCATCGTCAAATGGAGCGCGCAGGATGCCGGGGTCGAAGACATCGCAAAATGCGGGCTGCGGGGTTCGCCGACCATCGTCAAGAAGGTCTTCGCGCCGCCGCCGCGTGCGGAGAAGGCGGCGCTGGTCGACTTCGGCAGCCGGCCACCCGCGGAGGCGCTGATCGAAGACATTTTCAAGCGGCAGCCCAAGCTCGAAGCCGAGCTTGTTGGGCTAGCGCGCGGATTCTAACGGATTGATACGGGAGCCGAGCCGATGAGCGAACCCGCGAAAACACCCACCCCGGCAGGCCGTGCGGCGACCAAGAAGGAGCTGCCGGAACATTTCAAGGGCTACAAGCACGTCTGGGTGTTCATTGAACAGGAGCGCGGCCAGGTCCATCCCGTATCGTGGGAATTGCTGGGCGCCGGGCGGCAGCTTGCCGACAAGCTCAAGGTCGATCTCGCCGCCGTGGTGATCGGGCCCGAGGGCGAGGCGACGCGGCAGGCTGCTGCCGAAGCCTTCTGCTACGGCGCTGATCTCGCTTACATCGTCGCCGACAATCTGCTCACCGACTATCGCAACGAGTCCTATACCAAGGCGTTGACCGATGTCGTCAACACCTACAAGCCGGAGATTCTGCTGCTTGGCGCCACCACGCTCGGCCGCGACCTCGCTGGCTCGGTGGCGACAACGCTGCTGACAGGGCTGACGGCCGACTGTACGGCGCTGGACGTCGATACCGATGGCTCGCTCGCTGCGACCCGCCCGACCTTTGGCGGTTCGCTGATGTGCACGATCTACACGCTCAACTACCGGCCGCAGATGGCGACGGTGCGCCCGCGCGTGATGCCGATGCCGGAGCGCGTCGAGCGCGAGCCCGGCCGTATCATCACCCATCCGCTCGGCCTGGTCGAAGACGATATCGTTACCAAGGTGCTTTCGTTCCTGCCCGACCGTGAATCCGCGAAGTCGAACCTCGCTTATGCCGACGTCGTGGTGGCGGGCGGGCTCGGGCTCGGATCGCCGGAGAATTTCCAGCTGGTGCGCCAGCTCGCCTCCGTGCTCGGCGCGGAATATGGTTGTTCGCGTCCGCTGGTGCAGAAGGGCTGGGTCACCTCCGACCGGCAGATCGGCCAGACCGGCAAGACCATCCGGCCCAAACTGTACATCGCCGCCGGCATCTCCGGCGCGATCCAGCACAGGGTCGGGGTGGAAGGCGCCGATCTGATCGTCGCGATCAACACCGACAAGAATGCGCCGATCTTCGATTTCGCGCATGTCGGAATCATTACCGACGCGATCCGGCTGCTGCCGGCATTGACCGAAGCCTTCCGCGCGCGCCTGTCGCCGCATGCGCGCGACCGGATCGCCAGCTAAGGGAGCGAGCCATGATCGAGGAAAGATTCGATGCGATCGTCATCGGTGCCGGAATGGCCGGCAACGCCGCCGCGCTGACCTTGGCCCAACGCGGCCTGAAAGTGCTGCAGCTCGAACGCGGCGAATATTCCGGATCGAAGAACGTTCAGGGCGCGATCCTTTATGCCGATATGCTGGAGAAGCTGATCCCCGATTTTCGCGAGGAAGCGCCGCTCGAACGGCATTTGGTCGAGCAGCGCTTCTGGATGATGGACGACCGTTCCCATGTCGGGCTGCACTACCGCTCCGATGATTTCAACGAGGAGCGTCCCAACCGCTACACCATCATCCGCGCCCAATTCGACAAGTGGTTCTCGTCCAAGGTGCGCGAGGCGGGGGCAGTCGTGCTTTGCGAGACCACCGTGACCGAGCTCGCGCAGGACGCCTACGGCCGGGTGATCGGCGTGCGTACCGACCGCCATGACGGCGAGGTGCATGCCGATGTGGTCGTGCTGGCCGAGGGCGTGAACGGGTTGCTGGGAACACGGGCCGAGCTGCGCGAGCGGCCGAAGCCCGACAATGTCGCGCTTGCGGTCAAGGAAATGCACTTCCTGCCGCGCGAAACCATCGAAGCGCGGTTCAATCTGAAGGGCGACGAAGGCACCGTGATCGAGGCGGCTGGCACCATCTCGCGCGGCATGACCGGCATGGGCTTCATCTACGCCAACAAGGAGTGCGTGTCGCTCGGCATCGGATGTCTGGTGGCGGACTTCCAGAAGAGCGGAGAGACGCCTTACGGGTTGCTCGAGCGGTTCAAGCGTCATCCCTCGGTGGCGCCGCTGATCGAGGGCTCCGAGGTGAAGGAATATTCCGCACACCTGATCCCCGAGGGCGGCTACAACGCGATCCCGCAGCTCTATGGCGAAGGCTGGGTCGTAGTCGGCGACGCGGCCCAGCTCAACAACGCCATTCATCGCGAGGGTTCGAACCTCGCCATGACCTCCGGGCGCATCGCTGCGGAGGCGATCTTCCAAGTCAAGTCGCGCAAGGATCCGATGACCAAGCAGAACCTGGCGCTTTACAAGAAGATGCTGGACGACTCCTTCGTCATCAAGGATCTGAAGAAGTACAAGGATATGCCGCAGCTGATGCATATTCAGTCGCAGAATTTCTTCCTGACCTATCCGCAGCTCGTCTCCAAGGCGATGCAGAATTTCGTGCGCGTCGACGGAATACCCAAGATCGACAAGGAGAAGACCACGCTGCGATCGTTTGTCAAAGCGCGGTCATGGACTGGCCTGTTCGGCGATGCGTACCGCTTCGCTCGGGCATGGCGCTAGACGGCAATGCAAAGTTTCGAACGCGGTCCTAACGATGGAGATCGAACATGACGACTGAGCTCGCTGTGCGTGTCGAGGACAAGCTCTTCTACAACCGCTATCTCGTCGATGCGGGCCGTGCCCACATCAAGGTGCGGCCGCACACCGTGCCGTCGCCGGCGCTGCTTTCACTGCTCAAGGCCTGCCCGGCGCGGTGCTACGAACTCAACGATACGGGCCAAGTGGAAATCACGGTCGACGGCTGTGTCGAATGTGGCACCTGCCGGGTGATCGGCGAGCCGAGTGGCGACATCGAATGGAGCTATCCGCGCGGCGGCTATGGCGTTCTGTTCAAGTTCGGTTGATCGATGCAGCGGCGGCCCGTGGCAGTGTCGCCAGGCTGAGAGGGGAGCAGACATGATCGATATCTCTGTAGCGCTGCAATCGGCAAGCATCCTGCTGCGCGAGGGCGTCGAGGCGATGCTGGTCATCGCCGCGCTGGCGGCCTTCCTCCGCCGTTCCAGCGCGTTGGCCGAATTGAAGGCGATCTATCTCGGCGCGACGCTCGCCATCCTTGCCAGCATACTGGCAGCCATCGTGTTCGATGTCTTCCTGGGCGGCGCCCATGATGACCGGCTCGAAGCTGCCGTGATGCTGCTGACCTCCGCCCTGATGCTCTATATGAGCGGCTGGCTGTTCCTGCGTCAAAATCCATCGGCCTGGAACGCGACCTTGCATCGGTCGGCGGAGCGCGCGATGTCATCGGGTGCTTCGCTGTCGCTTGCTTCCATCGCGTTCCTGGCGGTGTTCCGGGAGGGCGGCGAAACCGTTCTGTTCCTCCATGCACTCGCCCGCTCGAGTGGCGGCTGGAACGCGAGCCTCAATGTCGGCCTGCTTGCGGCGCTTGTTGGCCTGTTCGCGCTCTATGGCGCGATGCAGTGGCTTGCCTTCCGCCTGCCGTTGCGACCGGTGTTCCTGCTGACGTCGGCGTTTCTCTTCCTGATGGGGCTCCGCTTCATCGGCGGCGCCGTCCAGGAATTGCAGGAGCAGGCGATACTTTCCTATGATGCGCTGGCCGCGCCGGACAGGCTGCTCGCGCTCGGCGTTAGTCCGACCTGGGAGGGATTCGGTGCGCAATTCGCCGTTGCCGGCGTCGCGGTCGCAAGCACGCTGGTGATGTACTATCGACGTCCGGCCGCCATGGTTGCTGCCGAATAAAGTTCATGAAATTGTCTCGTGACGCCAGCGTTCGCGCGAGGCAGGCCGCCTGCAGCGAAGGCTTCGTCGCATTCTTGTTAGATATCTTCGCTGTACGCGACACCGCCAGCTTGCCTGAACGCCACCGCGATGGCACTTAAAGCAGGTTGGACCGGTCGGTTATTCGGGATAGGAGATTGGTTCCACTCGCGGCAACAAAACAAAGGGCGATAAGTATGAAGCTCAGCGCACGCAATATTCTTCCGGGCAGGGTCGTGGCGGTGACGAAGGGATCGACCACTGCTCACGTCAAGGTCGAGCTCGCTTCTGGACTCACGGTCACGTCGTCGATCACCAACGAGGCGGTCGACGAGCTTGCGCTGAAGGTCGGCGACAGCGTTTCGGCCGTGATCAAGTCGTCGGATGTGATGATCGGAAAATAGGCGCGGAAAGCGCCGCCGCCTGCAGGGCGGCGCGCGCGCCAGTCCTTCGCAAGGACACCTCGCGCCACCATTCTTCAATGACGTACGGCGCGCAGAGCAGGGTGGTGCCGAGATCGCCGGTAAATTCCCGCCAGGCGTCGAGGCACTTTTCCGGCACCGCCGTCAGCACCGGTCCACCGGCGATGATCGCCTCGGCAAGTTCGCTGCGGAGGCCATGGCCGGACGCTTCCTGCTTCGAGAATTTGTTCACGATGATGAGCGCGGCGTCTTCGGCGATGGCGCGCGAGACCGCAAGCGATGCCTCGGCGAGACCGGCAGGGTCGAGCTTGCAGGCCGTGGCGCCGCGCCCGAGTGGTTGGCAGATCGAGATTTCCCGGCCGGTCAGGAGATCGACGACGAGCATGCCGTTCGGCCGCCCGGCATCGTCCTTGAGGTTTCGCTGCACGACGCCGCCGATGCGTTCACCGTCGCGCAAGCGGGCACTGGCGAACTCGGCCAGCAGCAGATCGACGTCGTCTTCGGGCCGATAGAGAATTGCGGCCAGATGGTTCGGATTGATATCGCGAAAATCTGCTGTCATGGCGCCTCTCATGGATGGTTTGGTCGAAATCTCCGGGCCGCTTATCCCAGCAATCGGCGTGCCGAGATCCGGGATCAGGATACTCCCGGGGGATGGTTCAAGGACAGTCATGGCCGGTCCCGCATCGTGGCTGTCGTCCATGTCCGGTCCCGCTACCAGCGAAACGCCTTTGACCTGCGCATAGACGTTCATCGCTTCGGCAAGTCCGAGCAGATCCCACGATCGCAGCGTGATGCGCGCCAATAGTTGCGTGCCGCGGCCGTCGGTCCCGAGCGCAAGGACGACGATGACTTCGCCAGGGCCGAGCAAGGACTTCGAAACAATGCGGGCTGGCAGCACGTTGAGGATCGAGCTGGCGCCTGGAGCCGCGCGCGTAATGGAGACATCGGTCGCGGCGATCCGCAGCCGTTGCCGCTTACCAAAGGCGATCGGCGGCGCCGGCACCTGCAAGCGCCCGCCGGCAACGCGCAGCGTCAGCAATCCGTAAGCTGCGTCATGGCTCTCGACCGTTGCGTGAAGGCTCACCGCGGCGTCGCGGGCGCCGGCGAGCGGCAGCGAAGGATCGCTCTGCAGGACTTGCAGTGGCCCGGCCCGCACGACCTTGCCGTGTTGCATGAGGATCAGGTGATCGGCGAGCCGCTCGATCTCCGACATGTCGTGACTGATATAGAACACCGGAAGCGAAAGCCGCGCGTGCAGCCGCTCCAGGAACGGCAGGATCTCGCTTTTGGTGGGGCGGTCCAGTGCCGACAGCGGTTCGTCCATCAGCAGCAGTTTTGGTTGCGACAGCAACGCGCGGCCGATAGCGACCCGTTGCCGTTCGCCGCCCGACAGGTTGTGCGGTGCTCGGTCGAGCAATCGTGCCAAGCCGAGCAGCTCGATCACCTCATCGAAGCCGATGCCATCGTGGCTCGATGTCCATGCGTCGTTGCGGTTGCCGTAAAGCAGATTGCGTTTGACCGTCAGATGCGAGAACAGGCTCGCCTCCTGAAACACGTAGCCGATCGGCCGCTGGTGCGTCTTTCGAAAGGTCGTGTCGTCTTGCCAGATATCGCCATCGATCGCGCAAAAACTTCCGGGCAAATGGTGCAGGCCGGCAAGACAGCGCGCCACGGTGGTCTTGCCGCAGCCCGAAGGACCGAAGATCGCCGTCACGCCGGTCGCCGGCACAGCGAAACTGGCGTCCAGCGAAAATCTTCCGAGATTGCCGCGGAATGCGGCTTGAATGCGGCCCGGCGCGTTGGCGGTCATTGGCGAACCCCTGCGCTGCGCTTCTCGATCAGCGTCATCGTCAGGATCACCGCGAAGGCGAAGATCATCATGCCGCCTGCCAGGATGCTGGCCTCACGCCACCGCGATGCCTCGACATAGTCGAAGATCGCAACCGACAGCACCTTGGTGCGGCCCGGGATATTACCGCCGATCATCAGCACCAGGCCGAATTCGCCCACGGTATGGGCGAAGCCGAGCACTGCGCCCGTCAAAAGGCCCGGCCGCGCCTGCGGCAGCGCCACCGTCCAGAATGCGCGCCGCGGCGAAGCGCGTAAGGTCGCGGCGACCTCGAGGGGCCGATCACCGATCGCCGCGAACGCATTGCGGATCGGCTGCACCACGAACGGCAGGGAGTAGAGCACCGACCCGATCACCAGGCCTTCGAAGGTGAACGCGAGCGTGCGTCCACCCCAGAGGCTCGCGATCCATCCGCCCGGCCCGTTGGGGCCAAGCGACACCAGCAGATAGAAGCCGAGAACCGTCGGCGGCAGCACCAGTGGCAACGCGACCACGGTTGCTATCGCCTCCGTCCACCAGGCCTTCGATCGTGCCAGCCACCACGCGAGTGGCGTGCCGACCACAAGCAGGATGAAGGTCGTGATCGCCGCGAGCTCAATGGTGAGCCAGACCGATTGCCAGAGGTCGGGCGGCAGCTCGCTCATATTGTTCAGCTTTGCCCATCGAGAACGTAGCCATACTTTTCGATGATGGCGCGCGCTTCCGGACCCCTGAGGAAAGCGATGAACCCGGTTGCGGCTTCGTTGGAAGCCCCGCTCTTCAGCAGGACGGCGTCCTGGCGGATCGGCGAATAGAGTTCCTGCGGGACCAGCCAGCGCGAACCGGTCTCGGGTCCCGCGAGTTGCGACAACGCGACGAACCCGAGCTCGGCGTTGCCGGTTTCCACGAACTGATAGGCCTGGGTAATCGTGGCGCCCTCGACGAGCTTCGGCTGTAGCTGTTCAAAGACCTTGAGCGATTTCATCGCCTCTATCGCGGCCGCGCCATAGGGCGCCGCGACCGGATTGCAGATCGACAACTTTGCGAATGAGGCGGCCCTGAGCGTCGCTTCGCCCGTCACCAGGCCGGGCGTCTTGCTCCACAACGCGAGCTTGCCGATGGCGTAGGTGAAGCGGCTGTCCGGCATCGCCAAGCCGTCAACGACCAGTTGCTTCGGACGCGTGTCGTCGGCCGAGAGCAAGACCTGAAATGGCGCGCCCTGCGTGATCTGGGTGTAGAACTGCCCGCTGGCGCCAAAGCTCAGCACGGCGTCGTGGCCGGTCCTCGCCTTGAACGCGGCGGCAATCTCCTTGGCGGGTTCGGTGAAGTTGGCGGCCACGGCCACGTTGGTCTCTGCCGCCGGCACGTTGGTGGACGTGAGAACCCAGGTCGCAATAACGACCGCGAGCTGAAGCAATTTGGCGAATCTCATCGTGCACTCCCAATTCAGCGTCCAGCGGGGCCTGTCGACCTCCACTGCGATGTCGTCATCTCAGCAAGCGGCATGCCGCGATCCTGCTGGTCTGGAGATTGCTAGTCAGCCATACCAATAGGGTGCTTCCGCTGTCAGCCCTGCCGAAGCCGCCCGTCTTTGTCGTAGTTGCGACAATGATGTCTCCAATCGGACAAGACGCATGAGCAGATCTGCAACGTTCCAATCGGCTCCGCCGCAAGGGGCGGTCATCCTGTCCGCGAGACATTCGTTAGGATCTCCCATCCCCAACTGGCCAGCGCCGACGGTCGCATCGCGCGCCGAGCTCGAGCAGCTTCTCCTCGACGACGTTCCCTATGGCGATCTGACGACGGACGCGCTCGGCATCGGTGCGGCATCTGGCTCGATGCAGTTCAGGGCCCGCGACAGGATGGTGCTCGCGCTCGCCGAGGACGCCGCCGCCATTATCGAACTCGGCGGCTGCAAGGTGGATTTGCGCGCGTGCTCAGGCACTACGCTGGAGCCGGGTTCGCCGATCCTGATGGCGCAGGGACCGGCGTCGGCGCTGTTGCGGAGCTGGAAGGTGGCGCAGACGTTGATCGAAATCTGGTCCGGGGTTGCAACCGAGGCGCGCGCGATCGTGGACGCGGCGACCGGCGTTGCGCCGGAGATTGCGGTTGCCTGCACGCGCAAGAACGTTCCGGGCACCAAGCGCTTTGCGGTCGCGGCAGTGAAGGCGGGCGGTGCCGTAATGCACCGTCTCGGGCTGTCGGAGACGGTGCTGGTTTTTCCGGAGCACCGCGCATTTCTCGGCGAGGTGCCCCTGACGGCATATGTCGAGCAACTACGACTTGCCGCACCGGAAAAACGATTGGTGGTCGAGGTGACCACGTTTCAAGAGGCAGTTGAAGCGGCCGTGGCGGGGTTTGACGTGATCCAGGCAGAAAAATTCACACCCGCGGAAATCGCTACGCTGGTCGCACGGATGAAGGCGATGTCATCTGTGTGGAACCGGCCCGTCGTCGCAGCGGCCGGCGGCATTCACGCGGGAAATGTTGCTGCCTATGCGCAGGCAGGAGCCGACGTTGTGGTGACGTCATCGCCGTATCTGGCGCGACCGCGCGATGTTCAGGTGCGGATCGGCCCATCATCGGCAGATCAATAGGGTTCGTATTCGAAGATCGTCGAACGCGGATGGATGGTGCGGATAAATGCTCGTCATTCCGCGAGCCGCGTGGTGCGGCCAACACGTTCGTTGAGGCAAGGGATTGGCCCAATGTTTATTGCGATGAATCGTTTCCGTGTTGCAAAGGGGTCGGAAGCTGCGTTCGAGCAGGTCTGGCTCTCCCGAGACAGCCATCTCGATAAGGTCCCGGGCTTCGTCGAGTTCCACCTGCTCAGGGGTCCCGAAGCTGAGGATCACACGCTCTATGCTTCCCACACGGTGTGGGAGAGCCGCGCCGTTTTTGAAGCGTGGACCAAGTCAGAGGCGTTCCGGGCCGCGCATCAACGAGCTGGTGACAACAAGCCGCTATATTTGGGTGCCCCTCAGTTCGAGGGTTTCGAAGTGCGCCAAACGGTAGGGATGGGAACGGCCAATGAGGCGAGGTGACATAAGCCACAGATGACATCGTATCTGATCGTCTGCGATGCGGAGCGTGCGAGGTCGCATACTCAGCGCGGTAGCCAACTCGGCCAATGGATACTGAGCTGCACGTCCTGGGCGCGGACGGCATCTTCCTTTGCGCAGGCCAGACGATCGAGACGGAGCAAGGCAAGGCCACGTGTACCGGAGGCGGCGATCAGTGGTCCAAGCGCGGTTCCATCGGCCGTCACCGGTGTGCCGGCTGATGGCAGAGGTGCCGAGCCGCTGACCGGCAAGATCCGCTTGCGCAATTCGCTCTTGAGCTTCATGCGCGCGGTCAGTTCTTGGCCGACATAACAGCCTTTCTTGAAATCGACCCCGTGAAGCATTTCGAAATTGACTTCGAGTGGATAGCAGACCTCGCCCCCGATCTCGGCGGTATCGCCAATACCGAGCGCCAGTCTGTGCTCGGCATAGTCCGCCGGCGTGACGCTGGCGAAGCCAATCCGGGCCAGCTTGGCCTCGATGGGAAAGTCCGCCGAATAGACGAGCCGCGCCCCCAAAGCCGCGATCCGCGGGTCGACGAACGCGCGTTGGACCTCGGCAAGCGGGCCGTCGCCCACCGCGCCCTCCGCTGAATCGAGTTCCAGTCGGGCGGTCGCCCCCGTCCCCCACACAGCCGCAACGGCAAGGGCGGGCGCCGTCTCGCCGATCTCCACAGCCTCGCGCAACTTGAAGGCGCTCAAGCGTTTGACGAAATCCTCCACAAAGGTGGTGGCAATGTCGATGAGGATACGGTCCCCGTCCTGCATCACGATGGCGTCATAGAGCAGCTTACCTTGACCTGTTAGAAACCCCGTATAAAGTGCCCTGTCCGGGGCAAGCCGGCGAATATCGTTGGTCATCAGACCTTGCAGAAACTTGACGCGGTCCGTCCCGCTGATGGCCACGATCTTGCGATCGGGCAAGACGACAGCCTTGATGGATTCGGTCATGGTCGCCTCGTCATGGTCGGGCGCAACGTCGTTGCGTAGTTGGCGGCATTCAGTGCAGATGCGGTGCCGGCGCGGCGCAAGCTGATCGTGCGGGACGCTAACCCCGCCGTGCCAGGGATCGCAGAAATCCCTGATATTCTTCGGTCAATTCCATATCCACCGCAGGGGCCAGATTCAGCAGCGCATTCGCGATGAAGGGTTGATCGTTGCGGGGGTCGTCCAGAACACCGCGCAAGACCGGAACATTGTCTTCGATGTGTTGGAGGAAGGCGACACCCTTCTCCAGGGTCTCGGTCCAGCGCGTCCGGGTCCAATTTGCCAAAGGATACATGATCTCGTGGACGAAATTCGATTTGCGCGCCTTCTCGAAGAAGCGCAAACCAGTGTTCCAGTTTTCCTTTGCGCGGAGCGGCGGCGGGGGAATATCGCCCAGCAGCATTTTCTTGCCGGCCTGACCCACGAAGTCTTCCAGCGTGACCGGCGCGTCGATCCGGGCGTGAAAATGCCACAAGCCGAACGAACCGGGGAATTCCTTCCCCATGCTCTCCACCAGAGCGGTTTCCACCCTGTCGACTGCCGCTTTGTCCGCCTTCATTGCTGCCGTCATGCAGAAGGCAAAGATCGCGTCGTTGCCAACATCATGTACGCCGCCTTTTCGCAACTGCTGCGGCGACAGCTTTGGGGTCTCCCCGCCGGCAGGGACGTGGGCTTCGCCGGCCTGCTGCGCCGTGATGAAGGCGGTGATTTCCAGCCAGCCCAAGAAATTCGCGATGAAGGCATCTGGGTCGACATGCACGATCGCCAGATTGAGCGGCACTTTTCGCTTTTTTAGTTCCGCTATGTCCGCCATGACTTAACCTGCTGGTCGGCCATCTTGTTCTTGTCGGGTTTCGCGCAAATCGCGACGTAACTGCGACACAACAAAATGCTGGAGAAGGGTTTACCTTCACCCCAGCAAAACGAATGCCAAGACGGCATGCAACGAGACGGTGCACATGCGATCGGCCCTGACCCATTCCCGATAACTCATGACATTGCCGCGCAGCCGCGTGGCTGACACGCCGGCGGCCTCCGGTGGAAGCGCCGCGGCTCTCGACTGCAGGCGGGCATAGACATCATCAGGATAGTCGGCAGCGAAGATCGCGCTCAGCATCTGGATGAAGGTGCGACCGACGCGCGCGAGTTCGGGCAGCAGCGGGTTCGTCCGGGCGACCTTGACTCCGTGTTTTGCGAGCCGGTCCGCCATCGCATCGAGCGCGGCGCGGACGGCGCCCGATGTCGGCAGCAGCGGATGGTCGTCGAGAGCGGGACCGAGGTTTTCATTCCGCTCAACAAGCTGAAGAAGTCGCCGAAGGAATGCATCGAGATCGGCGTGTACCCGCGCGCCCATTAGCAGGGCAGCGATTATCAGGCATCGGCGGCCACCTTCAATGCCTCGGTACGGATCTCTTCGACGAGCCGCTCCTTCAAGGCGACGAATTCGGGCGTGGTCTTGATCTTGTAGGAGCGCGGATGCGGCAGGTCGATCGCAATCTCGGCCTTGATGCGGCCCGGGCGCGCGCTCATCACGATAACGCGGCTGCCGAGGAAGATCGCTTCCTCGATGTCGTGGGTCACGAACAGCACGGTCTTCTGGTCGCGTTCCCAGATCCCAAGCAGCATCTCCTGCATCAGTGCGCGGGTCTGATTGTCCAGCGCGCCGAATGGTTCGTCGAGCAGGAGTATCCTTGGATCATTGGCAAGCGCGCGCGCAATCGCCGTGCGTTGCTGCATGCCGCCGGAAAGCTGCTTTGGCCAATGATTCTCAAAGCCGGACAGTCCGACTTGATGGATGAATCCATCCGCGATCTTGTGGCGTTCGGCTTGCGGGATCCCGCGTTCGCGCAGGCCGAACGCGATGTTCTCGTGCGCGGTCAGCCAGGGAAACAGCGTATAGGACTGAAACACCATGCCGCGATCAGCGCCCGGCCCGGTGACCTCGCGGCCGTCGAGCAAGACCCGTCCGCTGGTCGGCCGATCGAGTCCGGCGATGATCCGGAGCAGGGTGGATTTCCCGCAGCCGGAGGGCCCGAGAATGGTGACGAAGTCGTTGTCGCTGACGGTGAGATCGGTCGGCTCCAGCGCCCGCGTCGGCGCATGGCCCGCGCGGGCAGGAAAGGTGCGGGAAATCTGATCAATCTTCAACGCCGTCATGCCAGTTTCCACGGAAACAGCCAGGCGTTGAAGCCCTTGAACAGGAAGTCCGAAATGAGGCCGATCAGCCCGATGACGATGATGCCGAAGATGATCTGGCCGGTGTTGAGCAGGGCCTGGCTGTCGGTGATCATGTGGCCGATGCCCGACGATGATCCGATGAGTTCGGCGACGATGACGTAGGTCCACGCCCAGCCGAGAACCAGCCGAAGGATCTCCGCGATCTCGGGGGCAGAGGAGGGTAGCAGCACGCGGCGGACGATGCCGCGGTCGCTGGCGCCGAGCGTATACGCGGCTTCGACCAGGTCGCGCCGAGTGCCGCCGACGGTCACGGCAACCATCAAGATGATCTGAAACACCGAGCCGATGAAGATGACCAGGAGCTTCTGCAATTCACCGATGCCGGCCCACAGGATCAGGAGCGGAATGAAGGCCGAGGCCGGCAGATATCGGGCGAAGGAGACGAAGGGTTCCAGAAAGGCCTCGATCGGCTTGTAGGCGCCCATTAGCACGCCGAGCGGCACCGCAACGAGAGCCGCCAGCACGAAGCCGCCGACGACCCGCCAGATCGTCATGCCGATGTCGAACACGAAGCCGTGTCTCAGCAGCTCAAAACCCTCCTGCACCATGGCCAGCGGATTGGCGAGGAAGGTCTTCGACACATGGCCACCGAAGGTGGCCCAGCCCCAGAGGGCGACGAACAGCACGAAGAACGCGAGACCATAGGCTGCGCGCCGCTTCGAGGTCACGGGATCTAGGGGACGTATCACATTATCTGTCCGCACGATGGATGATGCGCCGGTCCCGCCTGGCGCGAAACGGAACCGGCCGAATGCGAGGCGATCCTATTTGATGAAGCTCGCGTCAAAGAGATCTTCGACCTTCGGAGCCGCCTTGATGATGCCGATCTCGAGCAACAGCTCGGCGGCATCCTTGTTGAAGGCGAGGAACTCGCCTGCGAAGAATTTCTGGTTTGCGGCCTTGTCCTGCCAGCGTAGATATTTCGCCGAGTTGCCGAATTGCTCGCCGGACTGCTTGACGTCGGCGCCCATGATCTCATACGCCTTGGCCTGATCCTTCGCGATCATATCGAGCGCCTCAAAATAGCTGTTGGCAAGCGCCTGCGCGGCTTTCGGATTTTCGCTCAGGAATTTCGGCGTGCACCCGAAGGTGTCCATGACCATAGGATAGTCGAGCGTGGTCGCGATGATCTTGCCTTTGTCGGGTGCGTCGCGAACCGTCGAGAGGTAAGGCTCGTACGTCATCGCCGCATCGTTCTGGCCGGAGACGAAGGCCTGGGCGGCCGCGGCTGGCTCGAGGTTCGCCACCGTGACATCCTTGACCGACAAGCCATTCTTCTTGAGCATCCAGGCCAGTGCGAAATAAGGCGAGGTACCGGGCGCGGACGCCGCGACCGTCTTGCCCTTCAGATCCTTGATCGAAGCGATGTCGTTGCGCACGGCCATGCCGTCGGCACCAAAGCTCTTGTCGAGCTGGAAGATCTGCTTGGTCGCAACGCCGTTGGCGTTCCAGGAGATCCAGGTCTCGACCGTGGTCGCCGCGCACTGGATGTCACCCGACGCAATGGTCAGATGGCGGTCCTTCTGCGGAATCTTCTTCAGCGAGACGTCGAGGCCGTTTTTCTTGAAGATGCCTGCCTCCTTTGCGAGCGTCAGCGGCGCAAAGCCGGTCCATCCAGAGATTCCGATGCCGACCTTCACGTCGTCAGCGAGCGCCGGTGCGCACATCAGGACAGCAACGACGGTCGCGAATAGTTTCGAGCTACGCATGATTGTCTTTCCTCTTGCCGGTCAACGATTGCCTTCAGTTGCTTGGTTCACTTGTCTGCCGTCGAACTGTTGCATGAATTATGCCGCATCCGCGTGTCATGATTGCCGTCTCAGCCGCCCTTGAAGCGAGCAACCAGCCGGTGCGAATCGCCTGGATAGAACAGGCGGACCGCGGTGACGGTCCGCGCGCTGCGCCAGGTGTGCCGGTCGATCACGAGGCATGGCGCGCCGACCGCGATGGCGAGCGCAGCCGCAGTTGAAGCGTCAGCGACCACCGCGCTGATCGTGTGCTCAGCTTCTGTCCACGGGACATGGTTCAGCAGCCATGAGCCCGGCGGTTCGATTGCGAAATCCGCAGTTGCAGCTTCGGGCACGGTCTCGAGATCGATCAAGCGGTCCTCCACCGCGAACGGCGCGTTATCGGCGCTGTGGCGGCACGCGATGGCGATCACTTTTCCGGCCTTCCGCACTCCGAGGCGGGCACGATCAGCGACGTTTGCGGTGCGGCGCTTGGACTGGATCAGTTCGTAGCCGTAGCTGCGGCCAAGCGCGGAAATCTCCGCACGAATGTCGGCAATCTGGAGCACGGCCGACAAATGCTGCGGGCGGCGCACGAAGGTGCCGGCCCGCCGGCGTCGCTCGATCAGATCGGCTTGTGCCAGCTCCGATAGCGCCTTGTTCACCGTCATGCGCGAGCAGCCATAACGTACCATCAGCTGGTGCTCGAACGGAATGCGGTGGCCGGGCGGCCATTCCCCGGTCAGGATCCGGCGCTCGATGTCGCGGCGGATCTGCTTGTAGAGCGTCACCTTGTCGGCAGCCCTGTCGTGATCAGCGGAGAGGCTCATGCCATGAGGCTCCGGACGGTCGCGTGGAACCGATCGCGCGCGTTTTGGCGGAGCCTGTGACGTCCGCCTTCGACAACCTTATGGCCGCCTGCCCAGACGCAATCGATTGCATCCGCGCCCGCTGCAAAGATCCAGCCGTCGAGAATGGCATCACCGCGGCGTCCGGCCAGTGACGGATGCGCGGTCTGGAGCGACACGATGTCGGCGCACGCGCCTTGCTCTATTCCGCCGCACGCCTGCGCGAGTGCCTGCGTGCCGCCGGCCACCGCTGCGTCGAACAGCGCGCGCCCGGTCGAGACGCCCGGACCGCGCGACAGCACATTGCGCTCGCGGTGCTTCAGTCGCTGGCCATATTCGAGCTGACGCAGCTCGTCGGCGACGCCGACCAGGATGTTGGAATCTGTGCCGACGCCGAAACGGCCGCCGGCATGGCAAAATTCGCGCGCGGGGAAGATGCCATCACCAAGACTTGCTTCGGTCAGCGGGCAAAGACCGGCCACAGCGCCGCTTGCCGCAAGCGCGGTGATCTCCGTCGCGGTCATGTGGGTTGCGTGGATGAGGCACCAGCGCTGATCGACGGGCGCATGTTCGAGCAGCCACTCGACCGGCCGCCGGCCGGACCAGGCCACGCAATCCTCGACTTCCGTGGTCTGTTCGGCTGCATGGATGTGGATCGGCCCACCCTCGGCGAGTGGCGCGATCGCAGTCAGTTCGTCCGGTGTCACGGCGCGCAGGCTGTGCGGCGCAACGCCGACATTGGCTCCGCGCAAGGGGCTCACAGCCTTGCGCGAGGCGACCATCAGCTCGGCAAACAGGTCGATCGACGAGATGAAGCGCCGCTGGCTGGCATGCGGCGCTTCTCCACCGAAGGCGCTGTGCGCATAAAAACTCGGCAGCAGCGTCAGCCCGATGCCAGTCGTTTCGGCGGCTTGTGCAATGCGCGTCGCCATCTCCGCAGGGTTGGCGTAAGGCGCGCCGTCGTGATCATGATGGAGATAGTGGAATTCGCCAACGCGCGTATAGCCGCGCTCGAGCATCTCGGCATAGAGCAGCGTCGCGACGCTCTCGACGTCGTCAGGCGTCATCGTCAGCGCAAAGCGATACATCGTTTCACGCCAGGTCCAGAACGTGTCGGCCGTGTCGCCCCGCATCTCTGCGAGCCCCGCCATTCCGCGCTGGAACGCGTGGCTGTGCAGGCTCGCCATTCCCGGGATTGCCAGCTGGTGGCGCTCGTCCTCGCCTTGCGGTGCCGCGCCAACCGTGACGCCGGCGATGGTCCCGTCGCTGACGATCACCTGCACGTCGTCGCGCCACCCGGAGGGCAAAAGCGCGGATGCGAAATGCAGTCGTGTCATGTTTCCAGCCGACTGGACAGAACGGCGACACGATTATATGTCTAGACATATAAGTCAAGCTTCCAGAGTCGGGGAAGGCTGCATGGCCGAGCGCTTCGATCGTATCTGGCACAATGCCCGGCTCGTCACGATGCGTCAGGACATGCCCGATCTCGGCGTGGTCGAAGACGCGCTCGTGGCGGCCCGTGGCGGCCGCGTCGTCTTCGCTGGCGCACGGGCTGACTTTCCATCAGCCGCAGATGCGGTCGTACGGATCGACTGTGAAGGGCGGTGGATCACGCCCGGACTGGTCGACTGCCACACCCATCTCGTTTATGGCGGAAACCGCGCCCACGAATTCGAGCTGCGGCTGAAGGGCGCAAGCTACGAAGCGATCGCGCGTGCTGGCGGCGGCATCGTCTCGACGGTGGCGGCAACGCGACATGCGAGTGAGGCGGAGCTCGTCACCGGTGCACTGCCGAGGTTAGACGCGCTGATCGGCGAGGGTGTGACGACGATCGAGATCAAGTCCGGCTACGGCCTCAACACGGACACCGAGATGCGGCAGCTGTCAGCCGCCCGCAATCTCGGCCGCAGCCGGCCGGTTGCAGTCCGAACGTCTTTCCTTGGCGCCCATGCGTTGCCCCCCGAAGCCGAAGGCGACAAGGACCGCTACATCGATCTTGTCTGCCGGGAGATGCTGCCGGCGGTCGCGCAAGCCGGGCTTGCGGACGCTGTCGATGTCTTCATGGAAGGCATCGCGTTCTCGCGCGCGCAGACGGCGCGTGTGTTCGCCGCAGCGCGAGCGCTTGGACTGCCGGTGAAGCTCCATGCCGACCAGTTGTCCAACCTCGGCGGAGCGGCGCTCGCCGCGGAATTCTCCGCGCTCTCGGCCGACCATCTCGAGCACACCGACGACGCAGGTGTCGCAGCGATGACGAGGGCCGGCACCGTCGCTGTGCTGCTGCCGGGCGCCTTTTACTTCATCCGTGAAACGCAGAAACCTCCGGTCGAGCTGTTCCGGGCCCACGGCGTCAACATGGCGCTCGCCACCGACTGCAATCCTGGCAGCTCGCCGCTCACCTCGCTGTTGCTCGCCATGAACATGGGCGCGACGCTGTTCCGGATGACGGTGGCCGAATGTCTCCTTGGCGTCACGCGGGAAGGCGCGCGTGCGCTGGGCCTGCTGGCTGAGACCGGCACGCTCGAGGCGGGTAAGTGGTGTGATCTCGCGATCTGGGACATCGAGCGTCCAGCGGAGCTCGTCTACCGGATCGGCTTCAACCCGTTGCACAGCCGGGTGTGGAGGGGACGATGAACGATCGGGATGCCCCGATGGTCGTTGCGCCAGGAAAGGTCACGCTCGACGATCTGGCGCAAGTGCTCGCAGGACGGGCCGTCGTGCTTGATGCGTCCTTCTGGCCGCGCATCGAGGCCTCCTCGAATATTGTCGCGAAAGCGGCCCGCGCCGATGTTCCTGTTTACGGCATCAATACTGGATTCGGAAAGCTGGCCTCGGCGCGCATCGCCGCTGACCAGACGATGTTGCTTCAACGCAATCTCATCGTATCGCATTGCTGTGGTGTGGGATCGCTGACGCCCGAGCCGATCGTTCGCCTGATGATGGCACTGAAGATCATCTCGCTCGGGCGAGGTGCGTCGGGCGTGCGGCGCGAAGTCATCGAGCAATTGCAGACCATGATCGCCCGCAGGGTTCGTCCGCTGGTGCCGCAACAGGGCTCGGTCGGCGCCTCCGGCGATCTGGCACCGCTGGCGCATATGACGGCAGTGATGATCGGGGAAGGGCAGGCGTTCGTTGACGGCCAGACCGTGTCGGGCCATGAGGCGCTCGCGGCCGTGGGGCTGACGCCATTGACGCTGGGGCCGAAGGAGGGTCTCGCGTTGATCAACGGGACCCAGTTCTCAACCGCTTATGCCATCAGCGGCCTGCTACGGGCCCATCGGCTGGCCTGCGCCGCGCTCGTGACGGGCGCCTTGTCGGTTGATGCGGCCATGGCTTCGACGGCACCGTTCCGGCCCGAAATCCAGGAGCTGCGCGGACATGCCGGACAGATCGCGACCGGTGCTGCCCTGACGGCCCTGCTGGAGGGGAGCGACATCAGGCAGTCGCATCTCGAAGGCGATGAACGCGTGCAGGATCCTTATTGCCTGCGCTGCCAGCCGCAGGTTGCGGGCGCGGCACTCGATCTGCTCGGGCAGGCCGCGCGCACGCTGACCATCGAAGCCAATGCGGTCACTGACAACCCGCTGGTCCTGGTGGAGAGTGGAGAGATCGTCTCGGGCGGGAATTTTCACGCGGAGCCGGTCGCCTTTGCCGCGGACCAGATCGCTCTGGTGTTGTCGGAGATCGGCGCGATCAGCGAGCGGCGCATCGCAACCCTCGTCGACCCCGCGCTGAATTTCGGCCTGCCGCCGTTTCTCACGCCAGATCCCGGCCTCAACTCCGGTTTCATGATCGCCGAGGTGACGGCCGCTGCACTCTACGCCGAGAACAAGCAGCGCGCCGCTCCCTGCTCGATCGATTCGACGCCGACCAGTGCGAACCAGGAAGATCACGTCTCGATGGCTGCCCACGCCGCGCGCCGGCTGTCCGATATGGCGGATAACCTCGCCGCCATTCTCGGCATCGAGCTGTTGGTCGCAGCGCAGGGCATAGACCTGCGTTTGCCGCATCTGACGAGCCCGGCGCTTGCTTCTGTCATTGCGGCTTTGCGCGCGCAGGTGCCGGCGCTCGGCTCCGATCGCTACATGGCCGACGACCTTGCGAAGGCAAAGGCGCTGGTCGAAGAAGGTCAATTGCCCGCCGCTGCCATGGCTGTGCTCGCGCAGAACCCGTTTCCAACACTTGCCTGACGATGTTTGCCTGAAGGGTCCCCTGATGAATCGACGACTGGACAACGACCGTTCGATCCGAGCCCCCCGCGGCTCTGAACTCAGCGCCAAGAGCTGGCTGACGGAGGCGCCGCTTCGCATGCTGATGAACAATCTCGATCCGGACGTCGCGGAGCGGCCGAGCGAGCTTGTGGTGTATGGCGGAATTGGCCGCGCGGCGCGCGATTGGGAGAGCTTCGATCGCATCGTTGCGTCGCTTCGCAAGCTCGACGGCGACCAGACGCTGCTCGTTCAGTCCGGTAAGCCGGTCGGAATTTTCCGCACGCATGCGGATGCGCCGCGCGTCCTGATCGCGAACTCAAATCTCGTGCCCCATTGGGCGACGCTCGATCATTTCAACGAGCTCGACCGGCAGGGCCTGATGATGTTCGGGCAGATGACGGCGGGGTCTTGGATTTACATCGGTAGCCAGGGGATCGTGCAGGGGACTTATGAGACGTTCGTCGAAGTGGGACGACGTCACTATGGCGGCAGCCTCGCGGGCAAATGGATCCTCACGGCGGGCCTTGGCGGCATGGGCGGTGCTCAGCCGCTCGCGGCAACGATGGCGGGTGCTTCGCTGCTCGCGGTCGAGTGCCAGCCGAGCCGGATCGAGATGCGGCTGCGCACGGGCTACCTCGATCGCCAGGCGAGCACGCTTGATGAGACGCTGGCGATCATGGCGGCGAGCGCCGAGAGCAAGAAGCCAGTCTCGGTCGGCCTGCTCGGCAACGCGGCCGAGATCTTTCCGGAGTTGGTGCGGCGCGGCGTGCGGCCCGACATCGTCACCGACCAGACCAGCGCACACGATCCCATCAACGGCTACCTGCCGAAAGGCTGGACGCTCGCCGAGTGGGAGGCCAGACGCGCAGCCGACCCGAAGGCGGTCGAACTCGCCGCCAAGACGTCGATGGTCGATCACGTCCAGGCCATGCTGGATTTCCACGCGCAAGGCGTTCCCACGCTCGACTACGGCAACAATATTCGCCAGATGGCGAAGGACATGGGGCTGAAGAACGCCTTCGATTTTCCCGGTTTCGTTCCAGCCTATATTCGCCCGCTGTTCTGCCGGGGCGTCGGACCGTTCCGCTGGGCGGCGCTATCGGGCGAGCCTGAGGACATCTTCCGCACCGACGCCAAGGTGAAGGAACTGATGCCGCACGACCAGCATCTTCACAACTGGCTCGACATGGCGAAAGCACGGATCAAGTTCCAGGGGCTGCCGGCACGGATCTGCTGGGTCGGTCTCGGCGATCGTCACCGGCTGGGCCTGGCCTTCAATGAGATGGTGGCACGCGGTGAGCTGATGGCACCGGTCGTGATCGGCCGCGACCACCTGGACAGCGGCTCGGTTGCAAGTCCGAACCGCGAGACCGAAGCGATGCGCGATGGATCCGACGCCGTTTCCGACTGGCCGCTCCTCAATGCGCTGCTCAACTGTGCGAGCGGCGCCACCTGGGTGTCACTGCATCACGGCGGCGGCGTCGGCATCGGCTACTCCCAGCATGCCGGCATGGTGATCGTCGCCGACGGAACTCCAGAGGCCGCGCGCCGGCTCGAACGCGTATTGTGGAACGATCCGGCGAGCGGTGTCATGCGTCATGCCGACGCCGGCTATGAAAGCGCGGTTGAATGCGCACGCGCCAACGGGCTCGATCTGCCCAGTTTGGCGTTATAGCACACCGGAGAGCTTATTCTGCCATTGATGCGTACCGGGTTCGTCGTTTCCTCAAGACAGCGAGACAAGCCATGGTGAAGCCATTTCCATCGAAGACCCAGATCGGCAATCACACGCTGCATCCCGAGACGCTGATGCTGAACTATGGTTACGATCCGCAATTGTCGGAAGGGGCTGTCAAACCACCGGTGTTCCTGACCTCGACCTTCGTCTTCAGGACCGCCGAAGATGGCAAGGATTTCTTCGATTTTGTCTCGGGGCGGCGCGAGCCGCCCGAAGGCATGGGCGCCGGTCTCGTCTATTCGCGGTTCAATCATCCCAACAGCGAGATCGTTGAGGACAGGCTTTCAGTCTATGAGCGCGCGGAAAGCTGCGCACTGTTCTCGTCGGGGATGGCAGCGATTTCGACGACGATTCTCGCCTTCGTCCGGCCTGGCGACGTCATTCTGCACTCGCAGCCGCTTTATGGCGGAACAGAAACGTTGCTGGCGAAGACGCTGGCGGGCCTCTCGATCGGCGCCGTCGGCTTTGCTGACGGTCTTGATGAAGCTGCCGTCCTGCAGGCGGCTGACGAGGCGATGCGCAAGGGGCGGGTTGCGATGATTCTCATCGAAACCCCCGCCAATCCCACAAATGGCCTGGTCGATATCGCTATGATCCGCCGCATCGCCGATGTGATTGGCGAGGCGCAGGACCACACGCCGATCGTCGCATGTGACAACACCTTGCTCGGGCCGGTGTTTCAGCGGCCGATCGAGCACGGCGCGGATCTTTCATTGTACTCGCTGACCAAATATGTCGGCGGGCACTCCGACCTGATTGCGGGCGCTGCGCTTGGCTCAAAGGCGCTCATGAAGGACGTCAAGGCGCTGCGAAGTGCCATCGGCACCCAGCTTGATCCGCATTCCTGCTGGATGCTCGGCCGGTCGCTGGAAACACTGAGTCTGCGCATGGAAAAGGCAGATACAAACGCGCGGCTCGTCGCGGACTACCTGCGCGATCATCCCAAGGTGGCAAAGGTCCACTATCTTGGTCACCACGCAGTGGAGTCTCCAGCCGGACGCCTGTTCGCGAAGCAGTGCAGCGGTGCGGGCTCCACATTTTCGTTCGACATTGTGGGCGGTCAGGCGACCGCAGCCAGATTCCTGAACGCGCTGCAAATCTTCAAGCTAGCGGTGAGCCTGGGCGGCACCGAGTCGCTTGCCAGCCTGCCGGCAAGCATGACCCACTCCGGCGTTCCTGCTGAAATCCGCGAAAGAATAGGCGTTCTCGACTCCACAATTCGACTATCAATCGGTATCGAGCACCCGTCTGATCTCATTGCCGACATTGTGCAAGCTTTGAGTGGGGCATAGCACACAGCGATGTCTGCTCAGAGTTGCGGCTGATTGTGACCAGCCTCGCCGTTTGAGCCCTCGTGTCGGAGTCCAAGGTTGGCCACTTTACAGATCACTCGAACAGTCCTCGAGTAACCCTTGAGATTGCATCGTGAACATGCGCCAGCGGTCGCTGCGACCGATCAGTCTTCTGGATGGTGACAGGCCACACCCCCACCATCATCAGCTCGCCATTCCGGATACACAGTGCGGCACATATCGGATGCGCGGGGGCAACGGGGGTGAAAGTGGCATCCTGCCGGCGGATTGGCGGCGGAAGGAATTTCGCCGACGATGCGCGGCATTTGGCCTCGTATGCGCGGGTCGGGGATGGGACAAGCGTCACGCAGCATGCGCGTATAGGGATGGCGCGGCGCGCCGAACACGCGTGCTACCGAGCCGCCCTCCACGATGCGTCCGAGATACATCACCGCGACGCGCGAGCAGAACCAGCGCACGACACCGAGATCGTGACTGACGAACACGAAAGTCAGGCCGCGCCGAGCCTGCAGTTCTTTCAGCAGCAGAAGCACCTGGGCCTGGACGGAGACGTCGAGTGCGGAAACCGGCTCGTCGCAAACGATCATTTCGGGTTCGACAGACAGGGCGCGCGCGATCCCGACACGCTGTCGCTGGCCGCCGGAAAACTCGTGGGGGTGTCGGTCGTAGGCGGACGGCGGCAGACCGACCTCCTCCAGCAATGCGATTGCGCGTTCGCGCGCGGCACGACCGCGGGCAAGACCGTGCACGCCAAGCGGCTCCGTCAAAGCCTGCCCGATCGTGCGTCGCGGATTGAGTGACGAATAGGGGTCCTGGAATACGATCTGCATGCGGCGGCGCAGCCGCTGCAGCATGGATCCATTTGCGCCGGTCACGTCGATGTCAGCGAAGCGCACGCGGCCGGCATCCGGCGGAATCAGACGCAGCACGGCGCGCGCCGCGGTCGACTTGCCGCAGCCGGACTCGCCGACGAGGCCGAACGCCTCGCCGCGCATCACTGCGAAGCTGATGCCGTCGACGGCATGGATTGTCGTCGTAACCGGGCGGGGGAAGCCCTTGGTCACCGTGAAATGCTTGGCGAGGTCGCGGACCTCGAGCAGAGCTTGGGACGCAGTCATTGGGCGTTCGCTTTCGGATCGGTCACGTCACAAAGGCCGTCACCGACGAGGTTCAGTCCCAATACCAGTAAAAGAATGGCCAGACCCGGCCATATGCACAGCCATGCCGAATCCAGAATATTTTCGAATCCGTCTCGCATCATGCCGCCCCAGGTCGGCGTCGGCGGCTTGACGCCGAGTCCGATGAAGGAAAGCGAGGCTTCCGTACGGACTGCGGTTGCCATCCAGAGTGTGCCCATGACCAGCAGATCGCTGACGATGTTGGGCAACACATGCACGAACAGAATGCGCAGATGCGAGAATCCGAGCGCGCGGCCGGCCTCGATGAAGGCGCGTTCCTTGAGCACCAGAACCGGCGCTCGCGCAACGCGCGCAAAGGGGGCTATCGCGGTGAGTCCAATCGCAATGATGAGATTGGCGACACTCGAACCAAGCAGCGCCACCATGATCATGCCGAGGATCAGGCTCGGGAACGACAGGAGGACGTCCATCACCTGCATAGTGACGAGATCGACACGGCCGCCGACATAGCCGCTGATCATGCCGATCGCCCCGCCGACGATGACGGCGCCGGCGATGGAAAGAAAGGACACCAGCAGGGACACCCGCGCACCCCAAAGCAGCCGTGACAGCACGTCGCGGCCGAATTGGTCGGCGCCGAGCAGATACTCGGAACCGGGTCCCGCCAGGCGATCGAGGATGTTCTGTTCGAGGGGATCGCGAGGGGCAAGCCATGGAGCGAGCACCGCGCCGACCACGACGATAGTGCAAAGGATAACGCCGGCGAGTGTCGTGGGGTCGGTCAAGAGCCGGCCAGCCATCACACGCCATCGCGAACGTGGTGCGGAAAGCGCCACAGCGGTCATTGCTTAACCCGTGGATCGATGAGGCCATAGCTGACGTCGGTGATCAGGTTCACGACGACGATCAGGAAACAATAGATTACCATCATGCCTTGCAACATGGTGTAGTCGCGCTGGGTCAGCGCGCTGACGATCACCTTGCCGAGGCCGGGTCGGTTGAAGACGATTTCGGTGAGCACCGAATTGCCGATGAGGATGCCGACATAGAGGCCGACCACGGTGACCACCGGGATCAAGGCGTTGGAGAAACCATGGCGCCAGATGATAGCCCGCCGTGGCACGCCCTTGGCGCGCGCGGTGCGGATGTAGTCCTCCCCAAGTACCTGCAGCATCGAACTGCGCGTCACGCGGACGACATAGGCAGCCATCACGATGCCGAGGGTCATTGCGGGCAGGACGAGTTTGTGGAGGCCATCGACCCAGTCGCCGGGGCGCGGATTGCCGATCACCGGAAAGAGGTGCAGTCGCAGTGCGAAGACGATCAGGAGGAAAATACCCGAAACGAAGACGGGGAAAGACAGCCCGAGCAATGAAAACAGGCGCGTCAGCACGTCGATCGTGCGGTTGCGATGCAGGGCAGCCCAGATGCCGGCGGGGATGCCGACCAGGCAGCCGATCACCATTGCCGCCAGCGTCAACACGATGGTGTGCGGCAAGGCTTCGGCAATTTCGGTCCAGACCGCACGGTGCGTGACCATGCTGGTGCCGAGATTGCCGAGCAAGGCATGGCCGAGGAAGTCGAAGTATTGCGCGGCGATCCAGCGATCGAGGCCGAGTTCGGCGCGCAGGGCGGCGAGGGCTTCCGGCGTCGCCCGATCGCCCAGGATCACAATGGCCGGATCGCCCGGGACCACGCGCACCAGCAGAAAGACGAGCGTCAATACCGCGAGCAGCGTTGGTATCGAGGCAAGCAGTCTGCGGATGATGAAGCTGGTCACTGGGCGATCCCGTGGCTTGGTCCCGCTTACCTCACTTGAACTGCGTGGCTTCGGTCAAGACCGGGCCGAGCGACAGCGACGCCTTCAACTCGTAGCCGAAGTCGAGGTCGGCGCGATGCGCCCAGATTTGCAGGGCCTCGGCCAGCGGAACGGCGCAGACGGCCGCGACGATCTTTTTCTCGGCCTCGACCCAGAGTGCAACCTGCTTCGCGGCGTCGGCCTCGGTCTTGGCGGCGTCGATTTCATTGTCCGCCACGTCGCAGTGGCTGAAATTGGTGACCGCCGTCGGTTTTCCGACGATGCTCGCCGAGTGGAAGAACTGGGTCAGGTAGATGTCCGCCACCGGGAATCGTGCGGCCGCGTAATAGACAATCGGGCTCAGATCCTTGCGGATCTGCTGGTGGAACGTGGCATGATCGACGACCTGGATGTCGAGATTGATGCCTGCCTTCCGCAGCTGCGCCTGCACGACCTGCATGCTGCCCAGCATCTGCGGCAACTGGGTGTGGATCACCTTGATCGTCACGCCGTCCGGATAGCCCGCCTCCTTGAGCAGCGCCTTGGCTTTGGCGACGTCGGTGTTGACGAGACCGACATCGTTCGAGAATCCGAGGTAGCCTGCCGGAATCACGCTCTGGCCCGGCCGTGCGGTGTCAGCGCCCTGCCACTTGACGAGTTCGGGCCGGTTGACGGCGTAGGCGATCGCCTGCCGCACGCGGATGTCGTCAAGTGGCTTCGCTGTGATGTTGAGATTGAGATTCGCGAGTTCGCCGGGCTCGAACACGTCAACGACTGAATTCGGTAGTGCGCGGATGCGGTTGATCCAGGCCTGATCCTGTTTGCCGTAGACGAGGTCGATTTCGTCGTTCTGGAAGGCAAGGTCACGCGAGGAGTCTGAGGGGATATAGCGATAGCTCACGCGCTGCAGCTTCGGCTTGCCACGAAAATAATCGTCGAAGGCTGCGAGCTCGAGCGACTGGTTCGGGGTGTCGGAAACGAAGGCGAAGGGGCCCGTGCCGACCGGATTGCGGGTGAAGTCCGCGCCATATTTCTCGACCGCCTTGCGGCTGACGATGTAGCCGCCGGAATAATTGGTGAGCAACCCGAGCAGGCTCGGCACCGGCCGCGCCAATATGATGTGGACTGCGTACGGATCCGTCGCCTCGATGGTCTTGAAGGCGGCGAAGTCGGCGGAGAAGGCCGAGGTCTTGGCGTCGCTGGCTCTCTTAAGGCTGAAGACGACGTCATCGGCAGTCAGTTCGCCAAAGTCGCCGTGAAACTTCACGCCGCGACGCAGATGGAACGTCCAGTCGAGCTTGTCGGCACTTGATTCCCACTTCTCCGCGAGATCCGGCTCGATCTGCGATGGGTCCATCGTCCCCGGCACGAAGCGCACGAGGCCGTTATACATCCAGGCAACCACCGTGCGGTCGATCGTGCTGACCGCGCGATGAGGATCGAGCTGGCCTACATCCTGGGCGGCCATGCCGATTTTCAGATCGGTCTTCGGTGCCGCCGAAGCAGGCACCGCAACGAGGATGGCGGCCGCGAGCGCCGCACTAAGCGCGAGGCGAAGCTTCATGTCTTTGTTCCTGCTGGTTGAATAATCCGTCCTGTGCGAAACGATCGATACGGAACGGCTCGAGCGGCACATCCGTGTGTCCGTCGAGGACGAGCTCGCTCATGATGGCCCCGATGACGGGGCCGAGCTGGAAGCCGTGACCTGAGAAGCCGAATGCATGAAACAGGCCGGGCGTCGTGCGGCTGGGCCCGATGACCGGAATGCCGTCCGGCGTTTCGCCGTCGATGCCGGTCCAGCTGCGGATCACCTGCGCGCCCGCGAGCTGCGGCACGAGCTGCAGTGCCTTCGCCATGACTGCATAGCTTGCTTCGGGGGATGGCCGTGAACACGGCACATCCGGATCGGATTCCCCGCGGCCACCGCCGAAGATCACGTTGCCGCGGCGGATCTGACGCAGGTAGACGTCGCCCCCGACGACGCCCAGGTTGGGCGTAATGAAGTAGGGCAGGGGCTCGGTCACGAGCATGTTCGGGTTGAGCGGCGAAACGGGAACCGGTTCGCCGAATGCCCTGGCGATCGTGCCGCCCCAATAGCCGGAAGTGTTGATAAGATATCGGGCACTGTATTCATGCTCGCCCGACTTCACGATGAACTGAGTGCCGTCATGGGCCAGATCGCTCACCGGCGTGAATTCACGGATATCAGCGCCCGCACCACGCGCGGCTCGCGCGAAAGCGGGGCTTAACAGACGCGGATTGGCGGCGCCGTCGTCGGGCGCGAGCGAACCGGCCACGACATCGGGGCCGAGCCACGGATATTGCTGATGGATGGCGTTGCCCCCGATCATGATCAGCGGCAGTCCGTTGGCCTTGGCGACGTCGAGATAGGCGATGAGCTCGGCTTCCTCGGCTTCATGGCGCGCGAGCTTCAGGTGACCGGTCACCGCGAATTCGCAGTCGGTGCCGATGAGCTCGGGCAGCTTTGCCCAGATTTCGCGCGAGCGGCGGGCGAGCGGCAATTCGGCCGGATGCCGCCCCTGCTGGCGCACGCCGCCGTAATTGACGCCGCTGGCCTGTCCGCCGATCTGGCCGCGTTCGAGCAGAATGCATCGCACGCCACGGCTTGCGAGATGCAGGGCCGTGGAGCAGCCCGCGCCGCCGCCGCCTACGATCAACACATCGGTCGGCGTCGCGTTCATGCGGCCTCCGCGGGAAGGATGGGAATCGGCTTGACCGGCGGCTGTCCGCGCAGGCGTCCGACCTGCTCTACCGGGCAGGAGAGTGCGGCCGCCAGCACCTCGGCCGCCGCGCCGCCGCACACGCGACCCTGGCAACGTCCCATGCCGACACGGATCAGGGCTTTTGCCCGATTGATCTCCGACGGCGGAAGCGTCGCCAATGCCTCGTTCGCGGCGCCGCGCAGTTCGCCCGCCGTGATCACCTCGCACCGGCAGAGGATCGTATCGTCGCCCATGTTCGCCGCGAGTCTTGCCGGAAATGGAAATGCGCGCTCCAGTGCGGCGCGGAAGGTGGCGCCAGCCGCCAGTGTCGCATCGAGGCGCGCGATCGCGCGCGCATCAACCGCCAGGCCGCGCGCCGTCAGCACAGCCCACGCGGCGCGTGCGCCAGCCGCCTCGGCGAGATCAGCACCGCGAATGCCGCTGCCGTCGCCGGCAAGGAACACGCCTTCGATGGATGTTCGCCCGGTGGGATCGTTGCGCGGTACCCAATTGTGCTGCACGGCATCGAAGTCGAACGGCACGCCAGCGAGATCCGCGAGCTGCGCCTCCGGCTTCAGCCCCCAGCCGAATGCGACGGCATCGACCGCCGTCTCATGCCTGGTGCCGCGCGCGTCACGCCAGCTCAATGACTCGACCCGGCCGTTACCCTCGATCGCGAGCGGGGTCACGCCCTCGGCCATGGGGATGCCGTGCGCGCGCAGCCAGGCGATGTAATAAAGGCCCTTGGCGAAGGTTGCCCCGCCACGCATGAGCCCGAACGCCTGTCTCACCTTGGTGGCGAACGGTGTCGTGTCGAGCACGGCGACAACCTGCGCGCCGGCACGGGCATATTGATAGGCGACGAGATAGAGCAGGGGACCCGTCCCGAGAAAGGCGACTTGCGCACCGATGGCGCAGCCCTGCGCCTTCAACGAGATCTGCGATCCGCCCAGAGCGAAGACGCCCGGCAATGTCCAGCCCGGCAGCGGGATCACCCGATCCATCGCGCCGGTGCAAAGGATTGTCTGCACGAACGGCACTGTGCTCGCCCTTCCATCGCAGATCGTGTCGATGACGCCCGGCCGCAAATTCCATGCAAGCGTTCGTGGTCGGAAGTCGATCGAGGGGCGCAGCTGGTCGAAGATGTCGTGTATGGCCCGCGCCTTTGCGGCCTCGAAGCCGTAAAGGGTGCGCGCCGTACGGTAGAAGCCGGCGGGTTGACGTTGATAGACGCGCCCGCCGCTGTCCGGCGCCTCGTCGATCACGATCGGGCGCAGACCTGCGCCGACAAGAACTTCGGCCGCGCGCGTGCCGGCCGGACCGGCGCCGACGATGACGACGCTCAAGGCCGCACCATCCCGCGCGACACGCGTAAGCCCTCTGTTATTGGGGTGGTACAGGCGCGCATGCGGCCGCGTCCCTCGACGTTCACCCAGCAATCCTGGCATGCCCCCATCAGGCAGAAGCCCGCACGGAGACCATCGCCGAATTCACTTGCGCGCAGATAGCCGTCGTGCGCGAGAATGGCCGTGAGCAGAGTGTCGCCCTCGAGTGCGGTCGCGGGAGCGCCGTCGAGCATGAAGCACACGGCAGGCCGGTCCATCTCCGCAAGGCGTCGCAATCTCATAGCATGTCCTCCAGCCGGCAATTGACCAGCAGCTCGGCGATAGTCGCCGTGTTGGGCAGTCGCAGGATCGTCGCGATCAGTTCGGCGAGGTCGCGCGGATCACTCATTTTCTCGCGCGGCCATTTGGTGACGTGCGCGGTCATGTCGGTTGCAACAAAGCTCGGGCAGATCGCGGTCGCGCGAATGCCGTGTTCCCAGCCGTACTGCCGTACGGCATGGGTGAGTGCGAGGAGCGCAAACTTGCTCATCGCATAACCGGCATTGGGATTGCGGACGCGCTTGCCCGACATCGAGGCGACGTTGATCACACGACCTTCGCCGCTCTTCGCGAGATGCGGGAGCGCGAGGCGAATGAGCCGCATGGGCGCCTTGACGTTGATCAGCATCATGGCGTCGAGCGCCGTCTCGTCGGGATCGGTGAGATTGGCTTCCGGATTGATTCCGGCAGCGTTGATGAGGCCGTCGAGCCGGCCGAAATGTTCGATTGTTGCCGCAACCCATGCTTCCGCCGAGGGCAGTGACGCGGCGTCGTAGCGATGCAGGATCAGCCGGTCGGACCCGACCAGTCCGCGCGGATCGCGCACGCCGGCCGAGACGTGATAGCCGCCCGCGATCAGGCGCTCCACCACGGCGCGGCCGATCCCGCGCGAGGCACCGGAGACCATGACGACCCGGCCATCCGCCTCAAGCACGGGCAAGCTCCTTGGCGAAGGCGTTGGTTGCGATGTGACACCGGGCGAGATGGCGTGGAGCAGCGGCAGCCAGGACTTGTGGCGCCTCGCATCCGGCGCGGCGCAATGGGCAGCGCGGCGCGAAGCGGCACCCCTTCGGCATGTCGTTCAAGGGTGGCACGCGGCCCGGAATGGCGGCGAGCGTCTGCTCGGCGCGATCCACGCGCGGGATCGCCGAAAAGAGCGCGCGCGTATACGGATGGGCGGGCCTTGTGAAAATCTCCTGCACAGGCGCTTCTTCGACAATCTGGCCCGCATACATGACCGCAACGCGATCGGCGATCTGGGCAACGACGCCGAGATTATGGGTGATGAACAGCATGGCCATGCCGTGCCGCGCCTTCAGGTCGGCGAGCAGCCCGAGCACCTGCGCCTGGATGGTCACGTCGAGGGCGGTTGTCGGCTCGTCGGCGAGCAGCAGCATCGGCTCGCAAGCGAGGGCCATCGCGATCATCACGCGCTGGCGCATGCCGCCAGAGAATTGATGCGGATAGTCGTGGAAGCGCTGCTTGGCGGACGGAATTTTCACTTCTTCGAGAACGGCGAGCGCCTTCGCCTCCGCGTCTGCCCGTGACAGGTCGCGATGGATGCGCAGCGCCTCGGCAACCTGCTGCCCGATGCTCATCACCGGATTCAGGCTGGTCATCGGCTCCTGGAAGATCATCGTTATCCGGTCGCCGCGCAGAGCTTCGAACTCCGCCTCATCAAGAGTTCGCAGATTCATTCCGTCGAGGAGGATGCGGCCTGCCGACACGCGCCCCTGCGGCTGCGGTACGAGACCCATAATGGAGAGGGCCGTGACCGACTTTCCACAGCCGGACTCGCCGACCAGGGCCATCGTCTCATTGCGGTCGAGCGCAAAAGAGACGCCGTCGACGGCCGGATACCACTCCGCACGAATGCGAAATTCGGTCCGGAGATCTTCGACACGCAACACTGGTTCACGCATGGGCGGGACTGCTTGAGCGAGGACGTCACCGGCTATTCAGGTCTTTGATGTGCGTCATGTCAATGCCATATTCCGATATGCGCAAACACACGGCTCCGCGTTTTCTTCGACATCCAGGCAACGCGGTGCTTGAAGCAGCCGGCGCCCGCCACGGCCCTCTGTCGCAGGCATGCGCCGTCGCCGCGAAACAGCTGGTCGATGCGCCCTCGAATGATTTCGATTCAGAGTTGCGCGGGGGCCGCGACCAGAACCTGCCTGTCGTGGACATTCTGTCCGCGGCGGTCACCATGCGCGCCACGGCCATGCGCGTCCGCAGGTTGTCTTTGCAAGAAGTGCAATGAATGCCTCAAGCGAAATCATTCATCAGTTCCAATTTATGAGACTTCGCGCGAGATCATCGCAACGCATTGCCGACACGAAGGCGTCGCTTGCGAAAATTTCTGTTGCAATTCGCAACAACATCTCTGAACCTCGCTGGCGCCGGGAAGCATCAATCGAGACGAGGACATCGGGCATGTCGCGATGGCGCGTGGGCGTGGATTCCGGCGGCACCTTTACTGACATCTGCTTGTTCGAAGAGGATGAGGGACGGGTCGAGATTTGGAAGGTCTCCTCCACGCCTGACGATCCCTCCCGCGGCATCGCCCAGGGCGTCGAAGAAGGCATGCGCCGCGTCGCGCCGGAATCGGGCGATCAGCCGGCTGCGGCCGTCAGTTACTTTGGCCATGGCACGACCGTCGCCACCAACGCGCTGATCCAGCACAAGGGCGTGCCGCCAGGTCTCGTCACGACGGACGGGTTCCGCGATCTCCTGGAGATCGGCCGGCAAAAGCGGCCCGATCTTTACGACATCTTTGCGGACAAGCCGCCGACCCTGGTGCAACGCGATCTGCGCCTCGAGGTAGCCGAGCGCGTGCGTCACGACGGCACGGTGGAGGTCCCGCTCGATGAACAGGGCGTCCGCGCGGCGGCGCGCAAGCTGCGCGCAGCGGGGGTGAGCGCGGTTGTAATTTCGTTCCTCTACAGTTTCGTGCGTCCGGAGCACGAGCGGCGCGCCAAGGAGATCGTGCGGGAGGAATATCCAGAGGCTTTCATTTGCACGAGCCATGAGATCGCGCCCGAATTCCGCGAGTTCGAACGTCTTTCGACGGCGGTGGTGAACGCTTATCTCGGTCCGGTGATGAAGCGCTACATCGACCGGCTCGCGCCGCGGCTGTCCTCGCTCGGCATGTTGGTCACGCCGCATCTCACGCAATCGAATGGCGGCGTCATCGGCTTTGAGACGGCCGCTGACAAGCCCGTGCGCACGGTGCTGTCCGGCCCTTCGACCGGAGTGGTCGGTGCGCAGGCGATCGGGCGGGCCGCGGGCTTGCCCGACCTTATTACGTTCGACATGGGAGGGACCTCGACCGACGTCGCGCTACTGAAGGCTGGCGAGGCGCGGCTCACCTCGGAGGCGATCGTGCACGGCTATCCGATCAAGGCGCCAATGCTCGACATCCATACGGTCGGCGCCGGCGGCGGCTCGATCGCGCATGTCGACAGCGGGGGGCTATTGAAAGTTGGACCGCGCAGCGCCGGCGCGGATCCCGGTCCGGTCTGCTATGGCAAAGGCAACGCCGAGCCAACGGTCACCGACGCGAATATCGTGCTGCAAACGCTGAACCCGCGCTATCTGCTCGGCGGCCGCATGCCGGTGCGTCAGGATCTGTCCAAGGATGCGGTCGGCGAGCTTGCGCAACGGCTCGGCCTCGGGCTGATGGAGACGGCGCAGGGCATCATCTCGGTCGTCACCGCCAACATGGCCAAGGCGATCCGCGTGATTTCGGTTCAGCGTGGGCACGATCCTCGAGACTACACACTGATGGCATTCGGTGGCGCGGGTCCGCTGCATGCGGCGCGACTTGCCAAGGAGCTCGATATCAAGCGCATCCTCGTGCCGCGCAGTCCCGGCATCCTGTGCGCCATGGGCCTGTTGCTGACCGACCTGCGCGCAGATTTCGCGACCACGCGGCTGATGCCGCTTGAGGCCGGCGCGCTTATCGGGATCGAGAGTGCGTTTTCTGTGCTCAACGCACAGGCGGACGCCTGGTTCGCCCATGAGGAGATCGCCGCGGATGCTCGTCGCCTCCAGCGAACCGTGGACGTGCGCTATGCCGGACAGAACTACGAGCTTGCGATTCGATTGCCTGACGACCCGATCACTGCCAAGACGCTCGATCTGCTTGCGGAGGGCTTTGCCGTCGCGCACCAGCGCATGTACGGCTTCCTTGCCGACGACGAGCCGATACAACTCGTCACCTTCCGTCTCGAGGCGACCGGCCTCGTCAGCAAGGCGACGATGAAGACTCACCCGCCGGCCGGCGAAGACGCGCGCCACGCGATCCGCGAGAGCCGCGAGGTCTGGCTCGCCGAAAGCAGGGCCTTCGTCGGCTGCCCGGTCTACGCCCGAGAGGAGCTGAAGTGTGGCAACCGATTCGCGGGCCCCGCAATCGTCGAACAAATGGATGCGACCACCGTCGTGTTGCCGGGCATGATCGCGCAGGTCGATCCTTATCTCAACCTGATCCTGGAGACCGCATGAATATCGCGCTTGCGCCTCGAGCGTCTGTCGCGCTCGATCCAATCACTGTCGAAGTCATCGGCGCGGCCCTTTCCTCGATCGTGGAGGAAACCGGCGAGGCGCTGATCCGCGCCTCATACTCGACCAACATCAAGGAGCGGCGCGACTGCTCGACCGCGCTGTTCAATGTCGAAGGGCTCACCCTTTGCCAGGCCGAGCACATCCCGATCCATCTTGGCAGCTTCATCGGCATCGTACCACAGATCCTCAAGCTGCACGCCGTCGAGGGCATGCGTCCCGGCGATGTCTTCGTCGGCAACGACGCTTATGCAGGGGGCGGCACGCATCTTCCCGACATCGTGCTCGCCGAGCCCATCTTCATCGACGGCCGCATCGTCGCCTGGACCGTCAATCTCGCACACCACTCGGACTTCGCCGACCGCGGTCATGCTCACATCTATCAGGAGGGCCTGCGCATTCCGACGATCCGGCTCTATAGGGCCGGAGAGCTGCAGAAGGACGTGCTCGATCTTATTCTGCTGAACTGCCAGGTGCCGCGCGAGCGCCTCTCCGATCTGCGCGCGCAGATGGCAGCTAACCGTGTCGGCGTGCAGCGCTTCCAGGCTCTGTGCGCCAAATATGGCGCCGAGGTCGTTCTCGCGGCGGGAGAGGCGTTGCTCGACTATGCCGAGCGCAAGATGCGCGCGGGCATCGCGGCGATCCCGGATGGTACCTACCGCTTCGATGACGTGTTCGACAATCCAGAGATCGACGGCACGCTGCCGATCTCGGTCGCGATCACCATCGCGGGCGACGAGATGCGACTGCATTTCGACGGCCCTCCGCAAGTGCGCGCGGGCATCAACATGACCTACACGGCGTTGCTCGCGACCACCTATTATATGGTGAAGTCGGTGGTCGACCCGACCATTCTGCCGAATGCCGGTCTCGCCCGGCCGCTCACTGTCACCGCGTCTGAAGCGACGATCCTCAATTGCAGGCACCCCGCGGCGGTGAATGGGCGCGTGCAGACCTGCCAGCGCGTCGCTGACCTTATTCTCGGTGCGTTGTCGCAGGCCGTTCCCACGCGCGTGTCGGCCTGCACCAACAGTTCGTGCTGCGTCGCGACGTTCAGCGGCGAGATGCCGAAGGACGGTACACTCTGGGTCTACGTCGAGACCATGGGCGGCGGCGCAGGTGCGCGGCCCAGCAAGGATGGACTCGACGCCGTGCACGTCCATGTTACCAATACGTCGAATCTGCCCGTTGAGGCGCTCGAGCTCGAATATCCGCTCACGCTGCTGCGCTACGAAATGGTCGACGGCTCCGCCGGCGCCGGCAAATTCCGTGGCGGCATGGGTCTGCGGCGTGTCTATCGGGCCGAGGCCAATTGCCGCGTGCGGGTCGACGTGTCGCGCCTGCGTTCGCGATCCTGGGGCCTCTATGGTGGATTGCCGGGCGCGCATGGCCGCATGGTTCCGGGGCCAGGCGTCGAGTTCAATCGCGACGTAGCCGAATTGAAAGCAGGTGACTGGTTCGAAGTGATCACGCCCGGCGCGGGCGGTTATGGTCTGCCGACGGAGCGCGAGCGTGGCGCGGTCGCGCGCGATCTCGCCGAAGGCGTGATCGACGCCGCCACTGCGCGCGATATCTATGGTTTCAACCCCTGAGGATCGCGCCATGCCTCTGACCGTCTCCCGACGTTCCGTTGTTGCAGGCGCGGTGGCGCTTCCGTTCTTGCAAGTTCCGGGCGCGCGCGCCGCGACCGCCGCCACGCTCACTTTCGGCCTGTCGAGCTATCCGCCCAGCATCCAGCCCTGGACGAATACCGGCACGGCTGCCGCGACCGTGAAACTGATGATCCATCGTGGTCTCACCGGATTTGCGCCCGACGGCAGCCTGCGCGGCGAGCTCGCCGAGAGCTGGATGCCCGAGGGAACGACCGCCTGGCTGTTCAAGCTGCGCGATGCGACATTCCAGAACGGCGAGAAGGTGACGAGTGCCGACGTGAAATGGACGATCGAGGAGGTCGCCGCGGAGAAGTCCACGGCCTATCTGCGTTCGCAGATGCAGAGCATCGAGAGGATCGAGACGCCTGACGACAAGACCGTACGTTTCGTGATGAGAGAGCCGCTGGCGATATTGCCGGTCATGCTCGCCAACTTCCACATGCCGATCATTTCACGCGTCTCCGATCCGAAAGCACCGGCCGGCGCCGGTCCGTTCGTGATCAAGGCGCAGGAGCGCGGCGTCTCGATAGATCTCGAGGCATTTGCCGGATACTACAAAGCGGGTCGCCCCAGGTTGAAGGCGATTCGCGCGGTGGCCTACGCGGACGAAAACCTCCGCGTCGCGGCATTGCAGGCCGGCGACGTTGATCTGATCGAATACGTCCCATGGCAATCGATGGAGGCGATCAGCAAGGACAACAGGCTCGTTCTAGACGCGGTCGATGGGCCCTATATGTATCTGGTCTTCAACGCGACCAAGCCGCCCTTCGATGACGCGCGCGTGCGCAAGGCGGTCGGTCACGCCATCAAGCGCGAGGAGATCGTCAAGGCGGCATTTTTCGGTAGAGGATCGAACCTCGCGCACCTTCCGATTCCGAAGGCGAGCGAGTTCTTCAACCCGGAATACGAGAACGGATGGAAATACGATCCGGTGCTGGCCAAACAGCTGCTTGCCGAGGCAGGTCACCCGGATGGTTTCAGCTGTTCGCTGCTGTCGACGGCGCAGTACGGCATGCACAAGGATTGTGCCGAGGTCGTGCAACAGAACGTTGCGGCGGTCGGCATCAAGGCGGAGCTCAAACTGCCCGACTGGGCGACGCGCGTCAGCGTCGGCAACAAAGGCCAGTACGACATGGCGGTGATGGGCGACGCCGCCGACAGCAACGATCCCGACGGCATTGCCAAGGCGATCGACGGGTCGCTCTCTGCCGCCTATACGCGGTCGTTCGGCCTGAAGAACGATAAGGTCAATGCACTCATCAAGGCGGGCAGCGCCGAGTTCGACAAAGCGAAGCGAAAGGCGATCTACAAGGAGCTCGAGGCGCTCGCAATCGAGGAGGCGCCGATCATCGGTCTCGCCTGGCGCAGCCAAGGCTATGCCATGCAGACGCGCCTGAGCGGCTTCAAGAATCTTCCCGGAGCGCTCACCTTTTATTCGGGAACCACCTTCGAAGACGCAGAGGTCGGGTGAGGCGATGGTCGCCTATGCGCTGACACGAATTGCGGTCGCGCTTGGGCTGATCTGGGCCGTGGCGACGCTTGTTTTCCTCGTCATTCATGTGATCCCTGGAGATCCCGCCGAACTGCTGCTGGCCCAGGGGGGTGTCGCGCCGGACCCCGCGGCCGTCGCGGAGCTGCGCGAGAAGCTTGGTCTCGATCAGCCGATCCATGCGCAGTATCTCTCCTACGTCGCGGGTCTGCTGAGGGGGGACCTCGGCAGTTCGCTCCTGGATGATCATTCGGTCGCTGAGGAAATCACGTTGCGCCTGCCGCGCACGCTCGAGCTGATTTTCGCGGCCGGGTTGATCGCGACCCTGTTCGGCCTTCCGCTTGGCACGATCGCGGCAGTGCGCGCCGGCGGGCTGGTCGATCGGGTGCTGGCTGCGGCCGCGGGCCTCGGGCTTGCCGTGCCGGTATTCGTGGTCGGCACCATCGCGGTTCTCGTGTTCGCCCAGAAGCTTCGTCTGGTGCCCGCGGGCGGCTTCGTGCCGTTCTCTCGCGATCCCGCGCGACATCTGCTGTTGCTGTTGATGCCCGCCGGCACGATCGCTGTCGGCCTTGGGGCAGTCGTGTTCCGCATGACCCGCTCCTCGGTGCTCGAGGTGCTCGGACGCGACTACGTGCGCGCGGCCCACGCCAAGGGGCTGACGGTGCGTCGCATTGTGCTGCATCACGTGGTGCGCAATGCGCTGATACCTGTCGTGACGGTGCTCGCCTTGCATATGGGGGCATTGCTGGGCGGCACGGTGTTGGTCGAATTCGTGTTCAATTGGCCTGGTCTGTCCGGGACCCTCGTCCGCGCGGTCGAGCAGCGCGACTATCCTGAGGTGGTCGGCATCGTGCTGGTGATCTCCGTCGCGCTCGTTACGATCAACCTTGTGGTCGATCTGCTCTATGCGGTGATCGACCCCCGCGTCCGGCTCAGCTAGTGACCGCGCGCGCCCCCCATCGGTTCACGCTCGCTGCCGCAATCGTCGCAGGCATCGTCGCAGCCGCGCTCGCCGCGCCGCTGTTGCCGTTTCCCGACCCGGTGCAGATGAACGTGCCGGCGCGGCTTGCGCCGCCTTCGTGGATGCATTGGCTGGGGCAGGACGAATATGGTCGCGACGTGCTATCGCGAATTGTGTGGGGTGCACGCGTCTCGCTCGCGGTGGCGCTTCTGTCCGCGGTCTTCGCCGGTGTCATTGGCACGACGCTTGGCCTGCTCGGAGGATACGCGCGCGGCTTCGTCGAGGTCCTCGCCGTGCGGTCGACGGAGGCGATCGTCTGCTTTCCGCCTATCCTCCTGGCGCTTCTGATCGTGACCCTGATGGGGCCCGGGGCCGCGACCCTGATCGTCGCGCTCACGATCCTCTATGCGCCTGGTTTTGCCCGCGTCGCCTTTGCCGCCACCCTCGCAACACGCGGCCTCGATTATGTCACCGCGCAGGAAGCGCTTGGCGCCAAGCCCGCGCGCATTCTCGCGCGGACTATCCTGCCGAACGTGGCACCGCCGCTCCTGGTTCAGTTCTCGCTGACGGTTGCCGCGGCCATGGTCCTGGAGAGCGGACTTTCCTTTCTCGGTCTCGGGGTGGTTCCGCCGGCACCGTCCTGGGGGCTGATGATTCGCGGCGCGCGTTCCACGATGGAGCAGGCTCCCTGGCTCTTGCTGTGGCCTTGCCTCGCGCTCACCGGCACCATCCTTGCGTTCAATCTGTTGTGCGACCGCCTTCGTGACCTGCTTGACCCTCGCGCGGGCACGCAAGGGACAGCTTGGCTGGCCCGGGTGGGCGCCCGCGTTATGCCGAATGGCGTGCCCGCTGCGTCGTCTTCGCTGCTGTCTGTTGAAGGGTTGACGATCGAAGTCGATAGTCCGGGCGGACCTGTTCGCCCGGTCCGCGACGTCCGGCTCTCGCTCGTGCAAGGCGAAACGCTGGCGCTGGTCGGCGAGAGTGGTTCGGGCAAGACGTTGACCGGACTTGCATTGCTCGGCCTGCTGCCGGCTTCGATGCGGATCAGCAACGGCCATGCGCTGTTCGTCGACCGGGCAGGTCGGACGTGTGACCTCACGCAATTGCCGGAATCCGACATGCGTCGGCTGCGCGGCAACGAGATCGCGATGGTGTTTCAGGATCCGAGCAGCAGCCTCAATCCGGTGCATCGGGTCGGCGATCAGGTTGCGGAGGCGATCCGCGCGCATCGCGAGATCTCGCGCAGGGAAGCAGCGGCGGACGCGGAGAAATGGTTGAAGGATGTCGGCTTGCCCGATCCGCGCCAACGGGCCCGTGCTTATCCACACGAGCTGTCCGGCGGCCAGCGCCAGCGAGTCATGATTGCGACCGCCGTCGCCAACGGACCACGGCTGCTGGTCGCCGACGAGCCGACCACCGCGCTGGATGTGACCATCCAGGCGCAGATTCTCGACCTGCTCGCGGCGCTGAAGACCAAACGAGAAATGGGGCTGATCTTCATCACCCATAATCTTGCAGTCGTTTCCGAAATCGCGGATCGCGTCTGCGTGATGTATGCGGGTGAAATCGTCGAGGAGGGGCCGGTCGCCGAGGTGTTTGCGGAGCCGCGCCACCCCTACACCGCGGCCCTGCTCGCCAGCGCGCCGGAGAGCGGTCACGCGCGGCTCAGCGCGATCCCCGGCACGGTTCCGCCGCCCCACGCCCTTCCAGCCGGCTGCACGTTCGCGCCGCGCTGCGGGCAAGCCACGGAAGGCTGTCATAACGTCAAGCCGGCCTTGGTGGAGATTGGTCCCGCCCGCGCGTCGCGCTGCCTCCGCTGGCGGGAGGTCGCATGAACGCGCCGCTGGTTCAGGCCGACAACGTATCGCGCAGTTTTCGTGTCCGCGCGGGTTGGTTTACGCGGACCGAGGTCAAGGCGGTGCGCGAAGTCGATCTGACGATCGGGCGTGGCGAGGCGGTGGGCGTCGTCGGCGAGTCCGGATGCGGCAAGTCCACGCTCGGCCGCCTGTTGCTCCATCTGCTGCCGCCGACCAGCGGTCGCATCGTCTTTGACGGACGCGCGCTGGCCGATCTCACGCCGGCGCTGCGCCGCCACTTGCGCAGGCGCATGCAGATGATCTTCCAGGATCCCTATGGCAGCCTCGATCCGCGGCGCCCGGCCGGTGCCCAGATCGCCGACGGACTGCTGATCCACGGCCTTGCCGATCGCAGGCAGGCGCGCGAACGCGTCAAGGACCTGTTGCAGCGTGTCGGTCTGGACGCCAGCCATGCCGATCGCCTGCCGCACGAATTCTCGGGCGGGCAGCGCCAGCGGATCGCGATTGCACGCGCGCTTGCGACCGGCCCTGAGTTTATCGTCGCCGACGAGCCGGTCTCCGCGCTCGACGTCTCGGTCCAAGCGCAGATCGTGTTGCTGCTGGCTGAATTGCGTTCCAGCTTCGGACTTGCGCTGCTTTTCATCAGCCACGATTTGCACGTGGTACGCCATTTGTGCGAGCGGGTGGTGGTGATGTATCTCGGCCGCATCGTCGAAGAGGGACCATCGGCAGACCTATTCCATGCACCGGCTCACCCCTATACGCGCACGCTGATCGCCGCAACGCCGTCGATCCGCTTGCGGAAGCGGCCACGCGCGATCGCGCTGTCGGGGGATTTGCCGAGCTCCGCTTCGCCGCCGTCGGGTTGCGTGTTTCGCACGCGCTGCCCACACGCGGTTGCGGCCTGCGCCGAAAATGTGCCGATGTTGCGTGAAGTCGCTCCCCGCCGGCGCGTGGCCTGCCTTCGCGACGACGTGGTGGCCCAGGGTGGGTGAGATGCGCGGCTTTGGAAGCCAATGGGCTTTCCTCGCCTCGTTGTTTTATTTGGCAATCGCCCCCGTCGTAGCTACCTCGGGGTAGACCCCTTGATGAAGGCACTCAGCACGCGGGAGAGTACGTTCCCGTAACCGAAGGCCTCATGTTAGTGTAGAAACCCAAAGTCCAGAACGACGGAAAACAACAACGAAGGCCGGCGCGCCTGAGCCGCGCAGAATCGACGAATATCCGCGAAGAGAGGACCAGATGCCGAGTGTAGCCCTTCCCTCCGATCCCTCCATTCCCAGCGCTCCTGTGACGGCAGCCATTCTCGACTGTTTACGTGAGATCGTGGGTGACAAGGGCCTGATCCTAGACGAGCACGACAAGCAGCCGTTCGTGACCGACTGGCGCGGTTCGCGGGTCGGGCGGGCTGCGGCGGTCGTGCGTCCCGCAAATACCAAGGAGGTCTCCAAGGTCGTGAAGCTCTGCTACGACAACGGCATCGCCATCGTGCCGCAGGGTGGGAACACCGGTTTGATGGGCGGTGCCACACCTTGGCCTACGCATAGTGGCATCCTGTTATCGCTCGGCCGCATGAACCACGTGCTGAATGTCGACCCGATCGGTTACTCCATGACCGTGGAGGCGGGTTGCATCCTGCAGACGATTCAGGACACGGCGGCGGGCCATGACCGGTTCTTCCCCCTCAGTCTCGGTGCCCAGGGTTCGTGCATGATTGGAGGCAATCTATCGACCAATGCCGGCGGGGTGCAGGTGCTGCGCTTTGGCAATGCGCGCAATCTGGTCTTGGGCGTCGAGGTCGTGCTCGCCAACGGCGACGTCTGGGACGGGCTACGCTCGCTCAAGAAGGATAATACCGGCTACGACCTCAAGCACTTGTTCGTGGGCGCCGAAGGGACGCTTGGCATCATCACAAAGGCGGTGCTGAAACTTTGGCCTGCGCCCAAGGACGCGTGCACTGCGTGGTTGGCGATCCGCGATCCCCAAGCAGCTCTGGACATTCTGTCTGAGGCGCACACCGCGTCGGACGACAATGTCGGCTCCTGCGAACTGATGAGCAGCGCATGCATCGATATGGTGCGCCGCCACATTCCAGGCACTCAGGATCCTCTCAAGGCGGAGACCAAGTGGTATCTTCTTCTCGAATGGTCGTCTTCCCGGCCGCGGCAGGACGGCGGCACGGGCATGTCGGAAAAAATGGAAACGTTCCTTGCCGACCAGTTGGAAGCGGGCCGCGTGTTGGACGCGGTGATTGCGCAAACGCAAACGCAGTCGCGCAACATGTGGCGTATTCGCGAAAGCGTGGCCGAGGCCCAGCGAGCCGAGGGGCCTGGCTTGAGCTACGACGTATCCGTGGCAGTCTCCAGAATTCCTGAATTCATCGACAAGGGCAGCAAGGCCGTACTCGATATCCTACCGACGATTCGCCCTTATCCGCTCGGTCATATCGGAGACGGAAACCTGCACTTCTCCTTCATGGGTCCGAAGGGCATGGACCGGCAGACACTAACTCAGTATTCCGCCGCGATCACTCGGGTCGTGAACGATCTCATCACCTCCATGGGAGGTTCAATCTCGGCGGAACATGGCATCGGCATCGAGAAGATCGACGAACTCGCTCACTGCCGGTCCAAGACCGAGCTCGACATCATGCGCACGATCAAGCGGGCGCTCGATCCAAAAAACATCATGAACCCGGGCAAGATCCTGCGCCTGTCGTGAGGTTTGGCAGGAAACGCTCCAAAGAGTTTATCCGGAGACCTCCGGCTACTGTGTCATGCTTGAGATTGTTGCATTGCTGAGGAAAGCAACAGCCAGCGCAGCTGAGGGTACAGCGCCGTAACGTGCTTTTTGAGACATGCCGTGGGCACGCATGCAAACTCGGCTTGTTGGATTGGCAGCTTCTGGCGCTTCGTCCGGTGCGGGACGACCTGCTACGAGATCGAAATGATCTCGAGGTTTTGACCGGATGCGCCGACTTCATCCCCAACTGCCTTGCCCATCAGAAGCCTTGCCACCGGGGATACGAAGGAAATAGAACCGGCCTTAGGGTCCGCTTCGTCCTCCCCCACGATACGATATTTCTGCACGCGTCCGTCGTCGCGCCTGAAGGTCACCGTGCTCCCAAAGGCAACGGTGTCGGTTGACGTAGGATTGGTGCTGACTTGGGCCGTCCGAACCCGCGCCGCAAAGTAGCGCATATCGCGCAAGGGGATTGCCGCTTGCCGCCGTCGTTCATTCACGTCCTCGACCTTCTGCGCCGCCTCGTACGCCTCGCGAGCCTGGTGGAGTTGAAATTCCAGAGCCTTCAATCCCGCTTCCGTAACAAGGTTCGGATAAGGTGAAACCGGGCGGTCGGGTAGCAGCGTCTCCGACGCAGTTTCGGCACTGTCTTCCTTGGTGAAAGCAACGCTCAAGTCAGACTCCTTTTTTAGTGAGATATGCTGGGCGATTCGTTAGCGCCACCCCAGGGCGGGAGCGACGTGGGTCAGAATCGCTTCGATCACATGCGCGTTGTAGGCAACGCCCAATTGATTGGGGACGGTCAGCAACAGCGTATCGGCCTCGGTGATAGCTTCGTCTTTCCTGAGCTGCTCGATGAGGACATGCGGCTCGGCAGCATAACTGCGGCCGAAGATCGCCCGGGTCCTCTCGTCGATGAATCCGATCTGGTCATCATCTTCGCGCCCGCTCCCAAAATAGCTGCGGTCACGATCGTCCATCAGTGCGAAGATGCTGCGGCTGACTGAGACCCGCGGCTCGCGAGCATGGCCTGCCTCCTTCCAGGCGGCGCGGTAGGCCCGGATCTGTGCGGCCTGCTGCACATGGAAAGCCTCGCCTGTTTCGTCGTTCTTGAGTGTCGAGCTCTGCAGGTTCATCCCGAGCTTTGCTGCCCAGATTGCCGTGGCGTTCGAGCCGGCGCCCCACCAAATCCGGTCGCGCAGGCCGTCCGAATGGGGTTCCAGGCGCAGCAGCCCCGGCGGATTTGGAAACATGGGTCGTGGATTCGGCTTGGCGAAGCCCTCACCGCGCAGCAGATCGTAGAAGATCTCCGCGTGACGTCGCCCCATGTCGGCGTCATTCTGGCCTTCGGCCGGTTGATAACCGAAGTGTCGCCAGCCATCGATCACCTGCTCGGGCGACCCCCTGCTGATGCCGAGCTGAAGGCGTCCGCCGGCGATCAGATCGGCGGCGCCGGCGTCCTCGGCCATGTACAGCGGGTTCTCGTAGCGCATGTCGATCACCGCCGTGCCGATCTCGATGCGGCTGGTCTTCGCACCGACGGCCGCCAGCAGGGGAAAAGGCGAGGCGAGTTGGCGCGCGAAGTGATGGACCCGAAAATAGGCTCCGTCCGCGCCCAATTCCTCGGCGGCAACGGCCAG
>WNGQ01000676.1_pt1 | contig 49438 bp, 36 predicted proteins | sample 5407661 | NCBI WGS metagenome assembly WNGQ01 (sample SAMN13153382, study PRJNA577476) | soil metagenome | isolation source: 60 cm soil or saprolite under Garry oak tree replicate 2 | place: USA:California | collected 2016-06-15 | reverse complement strand
CTTTGGCACGCCGATCCCGCAGGAGCTTGCGTGCCTTCGAAGGTTGACAAGGCATAAGTGAATGCCCATTCTGATTGATCACATAAACAAGAGTTGACATGCTTTAAGCTCTCCTTTCGGAGTATGATGCCCCTCGCGAATGTTAAAATGGCTTTTTATGGCATCCACACCTTTGCGTTTCCGCTACCCTTAATGAATGCCGACAGTTGCACCCGACTGGAGCACCATCTGGTGGTGTCGTGACCATCTCAACTCCTGCCTCCGAAGAGGCCCGCTGGTAGTCCCATGAATCTAGCGCAATACATGGTTAGATTTTTAGGTACTATGTGGGTTATCCCAATGACGGAAAAAATGAATGGTCCCAATGTGTGGAACGTGCGAGTCGTGAAGGAGTAACCATGACCCACTTTGGTCACTTATGCTTTCCCTTGTGCCGAATCCCGATCACTCCATGGGTGAAGAACACCATTTTCTCGTACGCAAAAGGGGAACGCAATTCATTTTTTGCCTGGAAAAATGAGCGAACCGGGAGCTATTAGAGACCTCTCTTTTTCGTCAGACCCGGCGACTCGTTCGCCAAGATAGATGAGAGATGCGCCAAGAAATGCCTGAAAACGGTCGCATTTCTGGCACATCTCAGGGAGACTTGCTCTTGAGGGAGAAAGAGACACGCGATTTCAGCACGATTCAAGGGAAGACAGTCATGAGAATGACGCCCGAAGTGAAGGATGACCTTTGTTTTTGCCTGATCGTTCACGATCAGGCAAACGATCCTGTTTGTACTTCTCCCGCGCGGTCGTAGGAGGCGACGATGACGCCGCGCGGCGAAGTTTTCGCTTCGCGCAAGGTAAATGCTGCCGGAGTGGTACCTTCGGCAAACAAGCGCTTGCCCATGCCCAGCGTGATCGGGAATATTTTCAACCACAGCTCGTCCACCAGGTCGTGCTTCAAAAGAGTTTGGATGAAGTTACCGCTGCCGTGGACTTGTAGTTCAGGCCCGTCTTGCTGCTTGAGCTTTGTAATCTCCTGGACAACATCGCCCTGTAGGAGCGTAGAATTGCTCCAGTCGAGCTTGAGGGGTGTTGTTGAGGCCACGTATTTCTTTGCGGTATTGAGTCCGGCCGCACCGGGGTCTTTCTGGTACGGCCAGTACGCCGCGAATATCTCATAGGTCTTCCTGCCAAGCAATAAGTCAAAAGGCCTGCTCATTTGCTCGGCCATTGTCTTGCCCGCGAAGTCGTCAAAGTAAGGAACAGTCCACCCGCCATATCTGAAGCCGCCAGTCGGGTCCTCCTCTGGCCCGCCGGGAGCTTGCATGACGCCGTCAAGCGTTACGAAAGATAGGACGATAATTTTTCTCATCAAAAGCACTCCTTTCAATCGTTGGGTGATGGGGGAAAGACGGTACCGCCAAGCCCGCCCATAAGCCCCACCTCCCAAGGTTGACCGCAAGGGTCAACCCTACTATACGACGGATTAGCCTGCCAAGCCAGTGGAGAGTTCTGGGGTGGCACGGGAACCCTTGGATCAACTCTGAAGTTGGTGCGCATGGGTAGTCGCCTGTAGCCCGCCCCGACAAGCGCCCGGCGTGCTTGCTTTCGCCAACTCCATCGGCAGATCGCTTTCCGCCTTTCTCATCCTGCTTCATCTGGATGATGCTCCTCTCTCAGCATCAGGTAGATGGCTCTGGTCATCTGGTCTTTGAGAAGTCGAGTGGCGCCTCTTGAGAAGTATAGCATGCGGACCCGAAAAAATCTTCTTCTATCTTGCTCATTTTGCCACGCAGGGCTACCGCAGCGCATTGCCAAAAACGCGTCTTCCAACACGATCGAAATGTGGCAAACAGATAATAAGCACTTGCCCCCCAATCATGAGCACCGAGAGGAAAGTACCTGAGCAAATCGCTCCACATCTGGGGTATCGGCATGGAATGGTGTAAATGAATCGCCCCGAAAAGATGAGGCATCCTCAGAGGACACGGCGCATATGATGCGCAGATTCAGGGGAGGCAGTACGCGCGTCTCGCAAAAAAGCAGAGGAGGAGCGCATGCCAGTTCCCAGGCGAACGCCCCGAGAGCAGGAGGGGATGAGCGGAGCGCGAGGGAACCTTGTCTTCCGTTACAGGACAAAGGGGATGAGCCGTTTTGTGCGCCGCATGTACTCCTGATACCGCTGGCCCAGCTGCTCCTTTAGGACGTGCTCTTCCACATGGATACGGTAGCTCAAGCCAATGAGCGCACATCCCATCAGGACCACCAGACTCAACCAGTTCGTCGAGCTGAGCCCAAGCCCGAGCAGCGTGATGAGAAAGCCGGTATAGGAGGGATGACGAATGAGTCGGTAGGGACCCGTTTCGATCACGGTCTGCTCGGAGGCGACGGCCACCGCCGTCGTGAAGGAGGCGCCGAGCACGTGGATGGCGTAGAGACGCAACGCGATCCCCGCGTAGATGAGCAGAATGCCCAGCCAGAAGAGAAAGGTGCGAGCGCTCGTGATGGCGGTGGCAGGAACCTTAAACGCCAGCAGCGTGCCGAGGAGGATGCCGAGCGTGACCAAGCCAATGAGGACCGCATGCGATCCTTTATCCTGGCGCCGGGCGCCAGCACGGAGGCGTTTGAGCGTCCTGATATCCACGCTCGCTTCCATCACTCTCCAGATGAGAAGGCTGGCCAGCAGGACACTCAGAAGCAGAAGATTATGAGCGAAAAGAGGTTGCATGTTTCACTTCCACAAGTCTTGATAATACCGAACTCCAGGTAAAGCCGTATATCCGGCCTTTTCATAGGTTCTTCTGGCGGGTGCATGACCTGGATCTCCCCCTGTCGCCACAAGAGCGAGCTTCATCCCGCTTTCTTTCATCTTTCCGAGAGCAAACTGGTTCAATTCCGTACCTATGCCATGGTTTTGATAATCAGGATGCACGGCAAGCAATTCAACCTCCCCCGTGTCATCCTGACCATTTTCTTGACTATTTAAGGTATATGCTATAAATCCGGTAATTATTCCATGTGCTTCTGCAACCCAAACCAGCGTTTTCTCGTGCTCTCGACAAATCTTTTCAACGATTGCTCTCTGGGTCTTTTTCCAATCTGGAAAAAGAAGGGAATAGATTTTGGTACCCAGTACTTGCTCAAATGAGTGATAAACGGGAGTCCACGCTAACAATGATAATTGAACCACGTCTTCCATATCATCAGGAGAGAAAAGTCGAATATGCAAATTCATTATACTCCTCTTTTTGCATGTGAACAGGGCCTTTGGCAACGCTCAATGATGCCTGCCAAGACTGGGATAGGAAGCATTGATGTGCGCTCAAAACGAAGGCCAACAATATCTTAATATGGTTGTACCAATCGACTCAAAGCAATGTGAAGGACTCGGAATGTTTTTTTGAGTGGTCGCGGGTTTGCCGGCTTGTGGCTGGCAAACCCGCGACCACTCATGATGTTGGGAACCACCCGCGGCGGCTAGCGACCTACCATAAATATGCTCTCTTTAAGGGCTGCACGATGCTCGGGATTGCTCAGGTCGAAAGCAGGGGCATGAGCCTCGGCTTCTTCTTCGGTTTCATACGCGTCGTAGTCGGCGAGAGGGTTGCCAACGAAATGGAGCAGAGCATCCATATCGCCAGGGAGCACGTAAACCTCGAAGAGATGCAAGTTAAGCGACGAATGGTTGACAATCTCCTGCAGACGGTTGCTCATTTCAGCCCGATAGCCCTGCTGGACGAATTCCTGGAGAAGGCTATCAAGGGCCTGTGTGGCTACAGTAAGGCGTGCGCGAAGTTCATCATTGGTGAGCTTCGACTTGCGCCGCTGGTTCTGCTCCTGCGGTTCAGGCGGCTCGAGTTCTTCAGGAAAGCGGTAGTAGCGATAATAACAGATGGCGTCGCCGAAGTCAGGGAGGGCTGTCATACCTTCGCTGCTCTCAGGGCAGGCTCTGAGCGCAGCGAAGGATCTCTGGCGGCATTCGTCCAGCCACCTTGCCCCACGTGGCCTAGCGGACTTAGGGGGAATCAGCAGCTGCCTTTTTATTGCCATATGTAGTCAAAGCAGATCAATTTCAAATCCTCGCGCTTCACAGGACTTTTGCTTTCGGAGCTCGGGGTGCTGCCATCGTCAGGAGTCACTGTGCTAGAACTTATGCTTTTCACGGCCGTGAAAAGCTCGTCAATTTGACTGTTGACGGTGAAAGCTTCGTATGCTTTTCGTAGGGCTCTGATATAGACACCGGGCTGTGGTTCGTTTAAGCGCTGAATGGCAGCTATGACTTCTTTGCGGCTAATGGCAGGGCTGTTTATGTAGCCGCGCAAGGTGGTGGCAATCGTTTGCTGGATGGGGTCAAGCAGCTTAGGAGCTTCTTCTACAGCTACTTGCACCTCTGATGATTGCACGATTGAAGCTATCACCTTTTCTTGCAGGGCAAAGATATCTACCTCTCTATCAAGCGGCACGAAACGCAATGTATCGGGTTGGCACTGGATGAGATTGGTGATGACGTAGCGGTTGTCTTCTACGCGTCCGCCCCTCATGTCTTCTGACAGGTCTATGTAGCGCCAGTAGTGTTGCCGTCTTCCATTCTGGACGTTCTGGCCGTGTTTCTTCTCCTTCGCAGTGAAATAGAAAAAGATACCCGTGGCTCCCTGGCGCACCAGGCCACTGTGGATACCGTCTGGCAGGTTCTCGAGCATCTGGCGCATGCCGCTGTCCAGCAGGTTTCTTAGATTTTGGAGCAGGTATTCGCTGCTCACCAGTTCGACAAATTGTTCTTGCTCTTCGACCACTTTGCCATCTTCTTCCTCGATACGGCGCAAGGTGTTGAAGTTCTGCGGGTGAACCACCTCACCAAGAACGCTGGCATCCAGGAAGCCGCTGCGGTCAATGCTGGCTATCTTACGAGACAGGCTCTCTACTAAACCGAGCAGCTTTTCCAGGCCCGCGTCGGGGAACATGTTGAGCACCCAGAGTGTGGCGAAGCTCGTGCCGATGCGGTCAATGCGCCCTGCCCGCTGTACCATACGTGTGGGGTTCCAGTGCAGATCATAGTTGATGAGCACTCCACAGTCCTGCAGGTTCTGTCCTTCCGAGAGCACATCGGTCGAGATCAGTAGATCTATTTCGTTGTCGCTCCCTGCATACTCAGGTTTGTTGTTGGCATGAGGTGCAAATTGGGCCACCAGTCTAGCTCGCTCCCGAGCGTCGGCTCCGCTGTCCATGCGTCGAATACGTGGCGAGCCGGCGCTAGCTTTCCACTGGGCAGCGGCGGGATCATCGCTGCCCAATTGCCTGGACAGGTAGCGAGCGGTATCTTTGTAGTAGGTGAAGATCAGGACCTTTTGCCCCTTGAGTTCACCTGCCAAAAGCGCCTTGAGTTTTGCTAACTTGGCATCTTCGGCGGGCGTAATCGCGGCAATGTCATGCCAGATTTCGCGCAGGGCATTCACATCTTTGCGCAGATCGTTATGTAATCGCTTGAGGTCGTACAGTTCGGCGTTAAGAGTCGGCAATGTCTCAATAAATTGGCGAGCTTCCACATGGGCATCCAGTTGTTCTGAAAGAGAACTGGGCGTGGCATCGTCCTCTTCATCCTCACGAGCAAGGAAGCGCATGGCTTTCTGGAAACTCGCGCTGTTGAGTACCTTACCCTCCAGGACATAGCTTTCAAAGGTTTCCAGGAACTCCAACGCCCGGCGGATGCTGATGCGGAAGGCATCGACGCTGCTCTCAAAGCGTTTGAGGTAGCGGCTTTTGAAGATACCGACCAAGGCTTCTTCGCGCCCCTCTTCGAACTGGTCACGGGTTATGCCCTGCTTCTTGTAGGTTTCCAGGCGATAAGGGGCGAGCTTCAAGCCTTCGATACGGTTCACCAGCTTCTCGTAGATGCCCCCGTAGGTGGCTTCGAGGTTATAACGGATGGTCTTGAGTTTGCGCTCGGGCCAGCGAATGGGATGGCCTTTGATGGTGGCATTGGGATAGGCTTCTTTGATGAAAGGACGCGTACGACGTATCACGACCTCTTCCAACAAATTGAAGAGGGCGATGCCCGTTTCCTGCTGCAGGTTGGCACGCCGGGCAACCTGGAAGTATCTATTGAGATCACCGATGCCCGCGGCCGCGAAGTAACTGCGATCTCCGCCAGTCAAGAGGTTGACTTGATTGTACAGGTCGAAGACGTTGTTATTGATGGGAGTGGCAGTGATGAGAATGAGTTTCTTGCGCTCGCCACTGATCTTCCCACGCCGATTGTTCGCAGCGAGAATGCGCTCCAGGTTCTCGTAACGCTGGGCGCTACGGTTGCGGAAGTTGTGGCTTTCATCCACCAGCAGAATATCGGCATCCTGCGCATCGCTGATGTCAAATTCATCTCGCCCGAGCGCTTCCTGGGTGACGATGCGAACGGCAATCCCCGCGCTCAAAAGTTCATCGTGCCACATCTTCTGCAAGGCAGCGGGACAGATAACCACGGCCTTGAAGCGCTGGTGGTAGGCGTAATCTTCGAGGAGTTTCTTGCCGATCCAGGTCTTGCCAAGGCCCACGCTATCGGCGATCATGACGCCATCGTAGCTGGCCAGGATCTTGCGAGCCTTTTTCACCGCGTCCTCCTGAAATTCGCTCAACTCAACGGCAGAACGAATGCTGGCTGCGCTATCCGCCTCGCTTTCCAGGTCGTCGCGGAAGTACTCAAAGATGGCTTTCATGTAGACCTGGTAGGGGGTGTACTCTTTCCGTCCAAACTTGGAGGAATCGATCAGGTCTATCAATTCTTCCTTGAAGTCGCGGGCCGCTTCCCACTGCCGTTCGTACCATGCGGCCAGTTCATTGATGGCTAAGATACCTGGAACGTTGGCTGCTGTGACGCGTTCGACTTCGCCCAACTGCGCCAGGCGCTGGCGGTCGGCACTTTCTAAGAAGGCTCTTACACGGTCGGGTTCCACTTCCTCGGGCGACAAGTTTGCCCTGTGCGTCAAGTTGAGTTCTTTGTTTGTCTGCAGGCCAGGGCGAGTGAAGTTGGAAGAGCCGACAATGGCAGCAAGCGGTAGAAAGCGTTCGAAGCCACCACCACTAGAGAAGATGTAGCACTTGGCGTGCAGGAAACCCTGCGTGTAGAGGCGCACCTGCACATGGTCCTGGCGCAGGAAGGCAACCAGGTCTTCGACCAACCGCAGGGTAGCTTCGTTAAAGTTCTCCCTGGCTAAATCGCGGATAAGTCCCTTGACGGGTTTTGCGCCGATTTCGCGCAGTCCCAGGTCTGAGCCGGCTTCCGGTTCGTCACCGAGTAGCAGGCGGAAGTTGCTCAGCACGTTGAGTCCGGCGCGTAGGAGTTGCCAGCCTCCGACGTTGAAGTAGGCGGTGGCGACGTCGAGCGAGTGGCCTTTGTGGTGGCGCAAGAGGTCGTTGAGGACGTCGGCCATGTTGTGCTGCTGGTTGTCGATGACGAATGGGATGGTCATAAGGTGGCCTCGATTCGTGCGAGAGAAATGTGCATTATTCTGTCCGATTTTGCGACATAAATTTTTTTACTCAGCATTAACGTACCTCAATAAATTGCGCCACATACTATTTCTCAGGCGATGGAAAGGAAGCGGAATGAGATTGACTCGACCCAGGCGCTCGATCTGTAGGGTGGTGGAAGCCTCGAAAATTGCGGATCTTAAGTGAGTTCAGGATGAGGGTCTCCATTGCAAGCTTTTCCTCCAGTGTTAGTGTAGATGAAGTTCGTTCAAGTCGATCTTCTCTTGCTGCAAACTGGCTTTCTCCCAAAGGGCTTGTTTCTCTTGCCGAAGCAGGATCGGTACTTCTTCTGGTGTCATGCTGCTACTGTATCCGCTTTGGCCTTGCTTTGCAAGCCTTTCAAGACTTGTGTATAGTTATGAATAGTTATGATATACTTTGCTAAGTTCTCTGAGTAAATCACATTTCAGGCAGAATACAGGAGAAACAATGGAAACACAAGACCTGGATATTATGGTTGGTATAAGTCCTGAGCTCTATCAACAAGTCAAGATTGTTGCTGCTCAGAAAAACCTTTCTATCCGGGAGTACCTTGAAGAAGTCCTCGAGGGAATTATGTCTCGTGAGACAAGTACCTCACAAGGGCGTCCTATGACTCATGAAACATTTGAAGAATTACGTCAATTACGTGAGCGCATCAAACGAAACCATCCCGGACAAACCTTTGACGATTCCACCGAACTTATCAGATAGATGCGTGAAGAACGCTCTCAATATCTGGCTGACTAAATTTATCCAATTTCCCTCTAGATGAATGCTCGCGGTACAGTCCCATTAATTGGTGAAAAAATCGTAACACTTGCCGTAACGATTTCGAGACGACGGCAGAGTAATATGATACTATGCGTAGGAGTAGGCTCCTTTCTCATTTTAAGGCTGAACACCCAGGTATAATGAGGAGCAGGACATGAATTCTCCACAAGTATTGGAGGGGAAGATCATAAGCCCGAACACACAAAGTGCAGCAGACACGCAACTGCATGGAAGCAAGCTCATTCTTGCAAGGATAGTATGGGCGATTCTCGTGGTGTCAGCCTTGGCGCTCTTGATTGCTTCTATCCCGCTGAACTATGCTCAATACTTGACTCTATGTACCCAATCGTTCTGCCCAAACCAACTCGCCACTCCAGATATGGAGCAGGCGCTCCATTCTGTCGGGCTCTCCATCCAGTTCTATGCCATCTACAATGCGATCCTCGAAACCATGGTGGTGCTGATCTACCTGGGAATCGCTGCCATCCTTGCCTGGCGTAAATCTAACGATTGGATAGCCCTTCTCGTTTCCCTCGGCCTTGTCACATTTGCAACCGCTGTATTTGGCAATCCTCAACTATTCGCCACAGCTTATCCCATCGCGCAAGTGCCGAGTGAATTGGTTAGTTCTGTTGCCCTCATCATCATATCCCTCTTCTTTTATCTCTTCCCGAATGGGCGCTTTGTACCCCGTTGGATACGCTGGCCGGCGCTGCTGGTGGTGCTTTTTATAGGAGGAAGCACCTTCTTTCCCAATTCGCCCTTCAAAGTAGCTACTTGGCCCACTCTCTGGGAAACAGTACTGACGCTCGCATTTTTAGGTACACTGCTCTTCGCACAGGTCTATCGTTATCTGCGGGTATCCACCCCTGTCCAACGGCAGCAGACCAAGTGGATCGTCTTCGGCGTCATAGCAACGATAATCTACTTTCTCGCAATCATCATCATCGGTACTATCAATCCAACTATCCAGGAAGCCCGTTCGCTCGGTTTCCTGTTCGCTAACGCCAGCTATTACCTGGCCGTACTCATCATCCCACTGGCCGTGGCCTTTTCCATTCTGCGTTACCGACTATGGGATATCGACCTCCTCATCAATCGCACACTTGTCTACGGCACGCTCACAAGTATCCTTGTCCTGATCTATTTTGGTGGCGTGATTCTCCTCCAACATCTGGTGCGTGGAGTGACGGGACAGGTGGGGCAATCGCCTCTCGTCATAGTCGGCTCAACGCTGGCGATCGCAGCCCTTTTCCAGCCTCTACGTCGACGCATCCAGAGCATCATCGACCGTCGCTTCTATCGCCACAAGTACGATGCGGCCAAGACTCTCGCCGCTTTCAGTGCGACATTACGCAATGAAGTCGATTTGCACGAGTTGAGTGAGCAGCTGGTAGCTGTTGTCCGGGAAACGATGCAGCCTTCCCATGTCTCTCTGTGGGTGCGCCAGCCCACCATGACGGCAATCTCCTCACTCCAGACTGACAAGCCTTCCCCTGTAGAAGTCGGAGTACATGAGGAGAGTGAAGGGCAGGGGATGTGAGCACGTTCACCGGTTAATGTAGCTGTACCGATGCTCGCTACTTACTACGTCTATTCCCTGACGGCCTTCTTTATCCGGTAATACTTTGAAGGCCGTTACCAGCCAGTCCAGGAACTCGCGCGGCAGTTGCCAGCCACTGACGTTGAAGTAGGCAGTGGATACATCGAGCGATTGTCCCTCGTGGTGGTGCAAAAGGTCGTTGAGGACGTCGGCCATTTGTGTTGCTGGTTGTCGATGACAAATGGGATGTTATGCATAACAATGTATCCTTATATCTCTCCTATTTACCCCTGTCCCTCCACCGAGAGCGCCCCTACCATGGACCAATGTTTCCACTGTTCATTATGAATAGGCCACAGACGCTACTTCATCCATGGTAGGAGCAACCCCTTGCAGTTGTCCTGATGAGGGTAGTTTCCCTGGAAACTTATGGATTTGTATTGCCCACAATCTGTTGCACCTGTTTCGCAATCGTGTCAAGGTGAATTGTGACAGGGGCAATTGCCATAATAAGATGGTCTTCCTGCATTAAGGCTGGGCCTTTCAAAAACGCATTTCGATCGGTATACCATTGCAGTTGATCAGCAAGACTCATAAAAGTCGCTACAGCTTGATCTGCAAACGATAAAAGTCGGTAAAATGGATGCTGTGGCTGTTGTGTTGAAGAGGTATTGCCATAGTCAGCCAAAATCACTTTAAGGACACAGTGAATTTCTTGTTCTGTTACCAAAGCAACTTTTTTCTTTGCTATTGCATCTGCAATAACTTTTCGAATAATGCGGAAGAACATGTACAGGAACAAATGGCGTGTCTGTGCCCGGTGACCAGTACCGAAACTTGGATTATGTATGGATTTCTCTTTCGTGTAGCCTAATGTTTGTGCATGTTTTGCAATCATCCATGGAACAAAAAGGCTATCAGCGGTAAGATCATTTACAAAGCTTTCAAACTTCTTACCACCGGGGGCAAAATCACCACTACTTCCAAAAGCGTCCTGAGGTTTACCCAGTATCCCTGCCGCATAAAAGAGCGTCGCTTCAAAAGAATCAATAACACGTGTTTGTTTGGGATATTTCATTTGCTGGGCCTTGGATAGCGCGGCATACTCACCCTTTTGTGTTTCCAGGAAGTAACCTCTCTTCATTAGTAGATTCTTGATCTCTCGGTACATGTCCTCCAAGGCAATAAAATCTTTTCCACGAATAACGTTCTGCTTGTTTGAAAACCGAGTGATATTCTTTGCGTAGGTGACGCCTTCTTTGTCTTGCGGTACTTCTAGTACCTTGACCGCTATAAAGGCCTCTTTGTACGCTTTCATGATATTTCCGGTATCGTGCAGTGGGTCAATTCCTGCAAAGTGCTTGTTCATGAATTCGTACAATGTCCGAGTCGTTTGGCATCCATTCACTATTTGAGGGCTAACCAATTGTAGCCCTGACTCAGTCTGTTGTGCCTTATGGCATGTTATAGTGATTCCATTGTTATAGGCAATAAAAAGTGATGAATTCAGTTCCAGCGTTTTGTAAATTTCTCGATTCACTGCGCTGGCACTTCTTTTGATGTATTTACGGATATTGTGATCGTAGATACTATCAATAGTTCCACCGCTACGTTTATCGTAGTTAAGCAGCATGACGAACATGTCTATCAAACTCACTACTCCAACAAAAGAATTGTCCGTAGCATGTACCACCTTACAATGTAAATCTACGGTTATGGTCTTTTCTTCTGGCGTCAGTACAGCATAAATGTTTTCAAGACTAATCGCCTCAACAGTTAGATTTTCGCCAAAATTTTTATTAGCCATGACCAGTTTCTTGATGTTTTCCAGGTCATTGCGCTGGGTATCGTTTAGTGGTTCAACAGTGGCAATGATATAATTCACTATTCCCGAATGCTTGAACATATTGGCAACCGTGTCAACTGCATCAGTGACAGTATTGCCTTGGTAAGCGTTTTCTAACGCCGAGATGAATTTCGATGCCTCCTGGTATAACTGTAATCCAGTTCCTGCCGCTCCATACTTTCCCTGGACAACTAGGGCACGAGGAATACCGTCCTCTTCTGGTGGGAATATATACAACGCATCTATTCCCTTATCACCTGCTCCCGCACATTCAGTTGCGTTAATGGCATCATCTTCTGACAAGTTATAATAAGCTTGCAAAATCTGGCTCACAAAGGCATCCCCTTTTGCAACTGCGTGGGGCTGTGCATCAATCTCAGTCAATAAGTTTTGTTTCCATTCCGGGTATGCTACTAATATGTCTACTGCCATGACTTTCAAATTCCCCCTTTAATGTGTATTCCATCTTGAATAATGAGAAATGCTTCTGGGTCGATATGTGCTGAATCTCAGCGTGCCTGTCTGAGCATTAAACATCTCCCGTTGCCTCATAATGTGAAGGCCTAGGCCACTTCATCCATGGTAGGAACAACTCTTACGATTGCCCTAGTGGGATATAGTGCCTGGACAGTGTGTGGTTGGTAAGGCTATCTCCCTTCCACCACCTTAATCTCCTCCTCCGTCAGCCCATACAACCTGTACACCACCTGGTCAATTAACCTATCAGTGCGGGCCAGTCTCTCTTTGAGCGGCAATACCATTTGCAGGCTTTCCTCGTAGGTTTTTTTGATACGATCAACCAAGCTCACATCGCTCAAACTCACGCCCAGGTGGTTCTTGTTATTGCGCAGGATACCGAGCAATTCTTCAGTAGTAAGGAATGGTTCGTTTTTCTGGTAGTCGCCAGGGTAATCGGTGAGTTTTGCTTTGTTTGTTACTACGTCTATTCCCTGACGGCCTTCTTTATCCGGTAATACTTTGAGGGTCGTTACCAGCCAGTTCAGAAACTCTCGTTGCAAGACTCGTTTCTCTTTGTTGAGGCGAATCATTTCTTCGGCCAGGAATGCTAGAAGGTCATGCACGACGTCTGACTCTTCTGGTTCTTTAGATAGGTGATGATTGACGAAGCCTAGAACGCAGACCTGGTCGTTTTTGTCCAGGCAGTATTCGTAGAGGTGTTTGGCTTTTTCGAGGTAGTAGGAGCGCTGCTTAGGTGAAGTAGTGAACTTGATGCGAGGAATTGGTAATGATTCGATTTCATACCCATTGATATTATTGTTTGTGCTTGTTAAATTGAATCTCCAATCCAATAGGATGGAATTTAGTAGGCTTACCAAGAAACTCAGTTTGCATTCTTTGACATCAGCTAAGTAGCCAACGGTATGTGAACAAAAATAATTTGGTGGCAGTATAATAGCAATAAGGCGGCGAAAATTGTCTATTGCAGCGTAACGCTGGTAAACAACTCGTTCCCTCTGATAATGGAATGCTTTAATGCTATTAGCATGCTCTGAGATGTATTTTTCTCGTAAAAGATAGAGAGGTTCGCCTTGCTTAGGTTCAATAAGTTCATACATCCCAATATGAGATCCACGTATAATCTCTTCCCCTTGGTCGGCATCGGTTAGATAAGGATCAAATTGACGATTGATCATTAACTCACCTGGTAATGCCTTCGCATAATCGGCCATCTTCGAAATTCTGTTACTAGTTGACAGACTTAAAACAATATCCCAAGCTTGTTGGCTCAATCCAGGTATAGATAAATTGTCTTGATCAAACTTACAGAAATTTCCTTGGGAAGTAACATAGCTTGGTGATTCTTTCTGGATGTAACGTCCCGGGTGGGTACGGACATAAACTTGATTCCCCTTTAGAGCTTCCCTATGGATCACATAAAGACATGTGGATAACTTCGCATCCGGAAATACGCGGTCACGCGGGTCGTCCTTTTGAGGAAATTGCTCGATTACTTTAATCTGTATGGTCTCCAGGAGATATTTTCGCAGATTGAGCGTGAATTGGTCTGCTAACAGAGATAAAGGAACAATGAAGCCATGCCACCCTCCAACGCGAAGTACCCCGAGTGCTTCTGCAATGAACAACCGATAGAGATTGATGCGATGACCCAATGCTGGTATCATATGTGATGTGGCATGTAGATATGGCATCTCATCAATTTCGCTTCCCCTGGCATCTTCTGACAACTCATCATACGGCGGATTCCCCACAACCGCATCAAATCCCCCGTTTTCCTTACGTTTCTCAGCATCATAAAACACTTCGGGGAATTCTAGCTCCCAGTGAAAGAAGCGTTTGGTTTGGGCAAGTTCTAAAGCAGTTTTGATTGCCTTTTTATCTACCTGATTAGCTTTACTATAATTGTCGGCAACAATTGCATCTGCACGTTCTTGAGTGGTATGTTTCGCCCCTTTGTTACCGAAATATTCACTTATCCATACGTCCAGCAGACGTTTGAATGGGGCGAGGGCGTGGGAGTTGCCACACTTCATGTGGTGGTCGAGGAAGGAGAGCGGCGCTCCAAGGGTGAAGCAGTCGAGCCAGAGGCTTACCTTTGCCAGTTCGACGGCCATGGGGTTGAGGTCGACGCCGTAGATGCAGCTTTTGAGGACGCGTCGCTTGAGCAGGTTCAGGTCGGTGAGTTTGCTCATGTCTATGGTCACGCCCTGGCGATCCATCTCTTGCTGGATCTCGTGCCGCGTCTGGGCCAGTTCGTGTACGACCGGGCTCCATTTGAAGGCGGTCAGGATCTTGGCCATCTGGTCGGTGATGTAGTCAACTGCCTCCACGAGGAAGTGGCCGCTGCCCATGGCCGGGTCAAGCACTTTCAGGTCGAAAAAGGCCTCGTTGAGGGTCTGGCGGAATTTTTTGTAGGTCTCGTTTTCGGGGCTGATGTCTTTGCGCCCAAGAGCTTTGACCTTGTCACGCTCTGCCTTGAGCGTCTTTTCGGCTTCACGGAAGATGGGGCGCAGCGTTTCTAGTTTCTCTGTGATGACAGGACCGACGGTGTGTTCAACGATGTATTTGACGATGTAGTCTGGGGTGAAGTAGCTGCCGGTAGCCTTGCGCTCGCGGCGGTCGTTCTCAAGATAGACTCTGCCCCGCGAGTAGGTTTTATCGTAGGCGTCCTTGCCACGCCCCTCTTTGAGGATAGGAAGCTTTTTCTGTTTTGCCTCGGTGTAGGGGACAATCTCCTCGGTCTTTTTGCCTTTGACAACGGCCATCTCTTCTGGAGCCACGCGCAATTTGAATTCCAGGAGCCCTTCGTAGATGCTGCCGAGCTGGCGCACACCGAGGCTCTTGTAGTCGATGAAAGCGAGGTCGTGCCGCTTCTCGTCCATGTCGCGGGCCATCAGATCGAGACCGAGGGCCAAGGCGCGGTCGGGTATTTTGCAGTTTGCCAGGAAACGAGCAACGTCAGCCTCCGGAGAGGTATCAGCCGGGTCGGGCTGCGTCATGAACAGGCCGCCATTGTAGACAGGCACGTTGAGTGCTGCATCGCCCTTGTCCACAGCATCAAAAAGCTCCTGCAGCCGATCATAGAAGGCGGTGCTGAGATCGGTGTACGCGGCCTTCAACTTGCCGGGCGCTTGATCCTCAATTGTACCAGCTTTTTCAGCGACCTGCTTTTTGAGTCGTTCCAGGCTCTTTTCGTGGTAGCCCCGCACTTCACGTACGGGCAGCAGGTCGCGGCTCTCGGCATAGAGCAGGAAGAGCAGGCGGTAGAGGAATGTCAGGGTGGCACTAAAGAATGGCTCGAGCAGGGGGTTGCGCTCGGCGGCGTCCAGGCTATCCAGGTTAGCCGGAAGCTGTCCAGCACGCCGGGCATAGATGATGAAGCCGCGCGCGAAGTGGGGGAAAATCTCAAAGAAGACGCGGTCTTTGAGTCGCTCTCCTAACTCGCGGGCATAGCGTTCGCTTTCGTTCATCAGGCTGTCCAGGAAGCATAGCAGCCGCTTCTCACCACCCACGAACCTTTCAGCAGGAATGAAGGCTGCTGAGCGGAAAAAGAGCCAGAAGTAACGGAAGGCATACTCAAGGTGAGCGGGCGATTGCGAAAGGGTCTCTTCCAGATCAATCTCGTAGTAGTTGGTGGCGCGGCTGTGGGCCTTTGCCGAATACAAGCGCCAGATCTTGCCGTTGGTGACAATGGCCCAATCTGCTTCACCGGAGTCCAGTAAGGTCACGACCACGGCGCCAGGATTCTCGTCAGGCGTCTGACTGTCGCGCTGTTCATCTTTGCCGTCGAGGCTGCGTCCCCAGGTGTAGGCCAGGCAGAGCGCCAGGGGTTTGTCCTGGGCGACCGGCTCGTCAGGGGCGATCGGCTCGTTCAGGACACCCGCAAGGGGTGTCCCTACTATATTACGGTTGGTTTGTGGTGGTTTGGGTGCGGCGTAGAGTTTGTAGTCCGGGTCGACTGTATTGGTGTTTTTAATTTTGATGGGCTTGATGACAAAGCCTAGAGTCGTTAATGTTGGTTCAAGTAGCTTTGCTCGTATCACCTCTTCAGGCTGGTTAGAAAAGGTCTCACGCACATCAGCGTAGAGCTCGCGCAGGTGTCTGAAGGCGCGGGTCATGGCTCCAGCTTCCACGGCGTTCTTCCATTCAGGGCTGTCGGGGAGACGGGTGGTCAGGTAGTAATCCGAAAAGAGCGCCCGGTTGTTGAAGAAGGGCTCGCTCCAGTCAGCTACATCGTAGGCACTGAGGAGTTTCTCGTACTGAGCGATGGTATCGCTTTCGGTATAGCTGAAGCGGCGCAAAACACGAAGGGCCACGTCATCAGGGTTGCGGCGGGACACCGTCAATATACGAGGTCGCACCCCTACCTGTTTGGAGGTCGGTGGAAGGCCGATGGTTTCTTGAGGTTTGGGGGACTCGGAGCTATAGCGTTGCACCAGTACAAAGTCTAGCCGGTTGTAGTCGTCAGTGAGGACGAGGAGATAGTCACCGGGGCGGTTGCGGAAGGCTCGCACGATGCCCTGGGTGGTGGCGATGGTTACCGATTTGAGTTCAAACAGGTAGACTTCGAACATCCTGGCGTCCTGGCTGGCGAGGCGTTCGATGTGGGTGATGGCAGATTTGAGGTTGTCGCTGGTGAAGCCCATGGCGGCTACGTTTTGGATAAGCCGGTCGTTGGTGTCATAGCCGAGTTTGGCGAAAAGGGCGGCAAGGGCGTCTCGGCTGGAGAGGAGTTGAATATCGTCGCGAGTGAGTTCGTAGTCTTGTTTGAGCATGCGGCAACCTCAAAACTTCTAGAATTGGCTCATCGAGATGCAACCCTATCATTATGGCCTGGACTTGTCAATAGATGATCCCTGGTGATTGCCCAGAAGTCCGCCAGAGATCCTTCGCTGCGCTCAGGATGACAGCCAGGGGTCTTGTCATCCTGAGCGCAGCGAAGGATCTCTGGCGCACAGTTGTCCAGCCACCCTGCCTCACGTGGCCTTGCGGACTTCTGGGGAATCACCAGAGGATCCTTCCAGTATGAAACTGGTCACACTTCACTATGAATGCGCGAATCTGACAGGGAGTCGGTACAGGCAATCAAAGCCGCACCCCAGCGCTCTTCATCCACCCTCGCCCCGACGGAGTGACCAACACCATTTCGTGAGGGTGATGTGTATGAGGGCCGATCATGAGGTTTCACAAAATACATCGGAGACCGAAATATCTACGCAGGGCCGATCAATCGGCGGGAATACGCATCAACCTAAGGAGAAGCTCATCACCATCCGTAGGGGCGAGCGGGGTTGGGCTGGGCGGTGTGGGCCTTCACGGTCGCCCGCGTCCTGTTCCCCTGGCACCCATCTTGGTGGAAGACGATCGCCTCCCCACCCACGGGCGACCATCAAGGCAATAAATGCCGCACCCAACCCCACATCCACCACCCTCGCCCCTGCGGATCGCCCGGCCTCCTGCCTGACTTCCCGACTTAGGTCGAAGCAGCTGCCTGCCGAGCGCGACAGATCCTTCGCTGCGCTCAGGATGACATGCAGGACACCTCTCAAGGCTGCTCACGAGAGGTCTTATCTCCAAATGTCTACCTTCCACTTACACTGCTTTTCTTTTGGTGATAGAATATCATTGGTAGAGTATTTTGAAAACCTTCAACCGCTCCAGTAGTGATTTCTCAAACGTGTTCAAGGAGAACCGGTATGATGGAAAGCACGAGGACCACGCCAGGGCCTGGCCAACGGGAAACGGACCAGTCGTCTCGCCCTTCCCAAAACAGCTCTAATGTACCAAACAGACGCCCTGGAGGGTCTGCACCGCAAGGAAAGCCCTCCGATAGGCGGGGCTTCTGGCTGCAATGGCTCATCTTCATCGTCGTCATCAATCTGATCTTCTACGCTCCGCTCATCTTTAGTTCATTGAGTGGGCAGCAGTCGACAATCAATCTGTCATACACAAGCTTCCTTCAGCAGGTGCAGAAGGGCAATGTGAAGGACGTAACGCTCACAGGCGCTGCTATTTCCGGCGACTTCAAAACGCCTCTTAATCAGCCGCAAAGCGGCAGCGGGAACAACACGGCTACCTATCCGAAATTCACAAGCTATGCGCCAGAAACGGGCGATCCCAACTTGCTCCCCTTGCTCGAGAAAAACGGTGTCCAGGTCACCGCTCAGCCCGTGCAGATTCCATGGTGGCAGACGGCGCTGACGATCCTGCTCAATGCTTTACCCGTCCTGGTGCTGGTTTACATCGGCTACATGCTCCTGCGCAACATGCGGCAGGCGCAGCAAGGGGGAGGCATCTTTGGAGTGGGTCGCAGCCGCGCCAAACTGTACAACGAAGAGCGTCCATCGACGACCTTCGCCGATGTGGCGGGTGTCGACGAAGCCAAGGCCGACTTGCGCGAGGTGATCGACTTCCTGCGCAATCCACAGCGCTACCTGGCGATTGGGGCACATATTCCCAAAGGCGTGCTGCTGGTCGGTCCTCCAGGCACGGGGAAGACCTTGCTCGCACGTGCAGTCGCAGGCGAGGCGGGTGTGCCTTTCTTTAGCGCCAGTGCCACCAGCTTTGTCGAACTGTTCGTCGGCGTGGGAGCCAGCCGCGTGCGCGACCTGTTTGAGCAGGCCAAGAACAACGCTCCCTGTATCGTATTTATCGACGAGCTCGACGCGATCGGGCGAACGCGCAGTGGCGCCGCGGCGTTTGCGAGCAATGATGAGCGTGAACAGACGCTGGAGCAACTGCTCGTGGAGTTGGATGGCTTCGAGACGCGCGATGCCATTGTGGTGCTGGCCGCCACGAACCGCCCTGACGTGCTCGATCCCGCCTTGCTGCGGCCAGGGCGGTTCGACCGGCAGGTCACGGTGGATCTGCCTGAACGACGTGGGCGCGAAGCCATCCTGCGCATCCATACGCGCAAGGTTCCCCTGGGGCCTGATGTGAACCTGGAGGACCTGGCACGTGCGACACCAGGCTTCTCGGGAGCAGACCTGGAAAACCTGGTGAACGAGGCGGCGCTGGCTGCGGCACGTCGAGGCAGTACACAGGTGACGCGCAAGGATTTCGAGGATGCGCTCGACAAACTCCTGCTGGGAGGCAAACGGGAAGCCTTGATGGATGAACAGGAGCGCCGGATCGTGGCCTACCATGAAGGCGGGCACGCGCTGGTGGCGGCGGTGTTGCCCGATGTCGATCCGCTGTACAAAGTGACGATTGTGCCACGTGGACGCGCGCTGGGTGTCACCCAGTTCCTGCCAGAAGGTGACCGGCGCAACTATCCGCGCAGCTACCTGATGGAGCGCCTGGCCGTGGCCCTGGGCGGTCGCAGCTCGGAGGAACTCGCTCTGGGAGATATCACCTCGGGTGCGGAGAACGACCTCAAGGAAGCCACGCAGTTGGCACGGCGCATGGTGAGTGAGTGGGGCATGGGCGAGCAAACAGGTCCAGTGGTCTATGACCTGGCGAGCAATGGTCCCTACCTCAACCAGCAACCGCTGGAAGACCACAGTCGGGTGTACTCGGAGGCGACGGCCCAGCGCCTGGACAGTGAGGTCGAGCAGCTAATGACGAAAGCTCATCAGCAGGCGCGAAGTGTCTTGACCGAGCACCGCGATGCCCTGGACCGCCTGGCGCAGGCGCTGCTGCAAGAAGAGGTGCTAGAGCGCGACCAGGTGCTTGCCATCGTGAATGGTGCGCAGAAAACACAGGGTGGTGCAAGTGGCGAGCAAGCATCCCAGAGGACGCCAATTCCAGGTAGCTAGAAATCACGCATATCTCGCCAGTACCGACACTGGCGCATGATATTTTTGAAAGGCAATACCCAAATTGCGCCCCATGCCATTTCCCAGGCTATGGAAAGGAGAGACAGACGAGGGAAGAATGCATCTGTGCCTCGTCTGTCTCTTCTTCATCACCAACTGCTTAGCTGCACCGCCCAGCAGGCTTTACCTGGAGCGAGTTCACCTGGTTGGGGCTGGTCGTTATCACTTCCGCGATGCCTGGGAACGTGTGGTCGGGAGAGAGAACGCCTGAGCTGGTGAATGTGTAGGTCACTGTCGTCGTACCCGCGCTTGCGCTGACGCTGCTTTTCGTGCTGGAACGCCCGTTGTTGGTCGTGTACATAAACTGGATCGTCCCACCGTGGCTGTTGGGCGCAACATGGAACGTGACGGTATAGGTGAAGGTCACGCTGCTATTGCAGCTCATCCCCGCGATAGAGGATGGACTGACCGACAGGTCGATGTTCGTCACCCGGAACGCAGCCGATGAAACACACGTGCCCGTAGGCTTGATCGACGGCGAATGCAGCTCGTTAGGACTGCTCGTCAGCACGCCACCCAACCCCGGAGAGACATTGTCCGAGGAAAGCTTCCCTTGCCAGGTAAAAGAATACGTCTTTATGGTCTCTCCAGGCCCGAAGTTCAGGCTGGCAGGCGTCGTGGAACGACCATTGTTGACCGTATATAGAAACTGCACCGTGCCACCGGAACTGTTAGCCGCGACATGGAACGTCGCCGCGTAGGTGACGGTAATGGGAAGTCCACAGGCCATGCCCGCGATAGATGCCGGATTGACTCCCATCTCAATGCTTACCACCTTGAACGGCACCGGCGACGCTGGCTGAGTTGTTGGCGTGCCAGGAGCCGTTGTAGCTGCTGGATGGTGTGTTGACGCGACCGCCGGTGCGGACGGTGACGCGCCGCAGCTGGCGAGCAAAAACACACTGATCAGTACAACAAAGCTCACCATAATTTTTTTCATGACGAACGTTTCTTTCTTTTTTAGAGAAGTATGCATTTTCTATAAATTTTACGTAGTAGAACATCTTTCCTAAATATATTCTATGCTATATTCTTAATGAATACTGTGAACTGGGTCACACTTTAGATATTTGGAGATGCGGGGGATGGAGCTGAGGGCGCTATGGCCTCGAGCTCCTCGAGGCGGGTTGATAGCCATGAGTAGATGTTCCAGGACCACACGTCGGATGCGAGGTGTTCGGTGACCTGGTCGAGGATGCCGGCAGGCTGTTCCCCCAACGCGCGGAGAGCCATCGCAATGCTCTCGGGGTTGTCGAGTGCCGGACATGGGACCAAAGGCGAGGTCAGGAGGCGCGAGGTACCGACCATACCAGTCAGAATCGGGACATGGGGAGTATGGCACTCGCCGGGTGGCAGCTCGAAGCCTTCGCCTCCGATGGCCCGATTGTCTGCTACCCTCGCTTCAAGCGAGTTGAGGCCCAGGCCGTAGCGTGCCGTCCAGATTCCGAAGTTGATCACCTGAAACGCCGCCGTCATTGTGTCGCGATCGTTGCCGATCCGTAGTAACACTGCGTCTCGCCCGTTTGGCATGAAGGGCCGCAAGCGATCGTTGATGTCGTGGCTGAGACGCGTTATCAGCTCCTTGTACTGCTGCTCCTCAGGGATGCTGCGCGCGTCCTGCAGCCAGGCGAGAAATCCCCACCGCTGGAGCTCTTCGAGCTGTCCGCTCTCCACGAGGCGCTCACAGTGCCGCAAGAAGCCCATGAGGGCGACATCGATGCCCTTCGTTCGGTCGATGCGGGCGACGATGCCTGCGACTCGATCCGCTCCTCCTAGCGCGTCCTGAAATGCGCGACGCGCTCGTATTGTCTTCTCGAGCCGTGCACGCTCCACCATCTCCCAGGGGTCGCAGCTGATAGGGCAGACAGTTGTATGGGAACGACGCCCACCTGGACATGCAATCCTGCCAGTCTTCTCGTCAACCCTGTATCCACGCGGTCCAAGCACCTGGGCTATGGCCTCGAGAAGGTTCGCCTGGTCTACGTCCCGTTGCACCATCAGCGTGTCCGCGGCGGTCCAGCCTGCCAGTGTCTCGTACAACATTCTCTCGCCGAGAGATTGCCCGCTCTCGGTGAGAATTCTCGCCCACTCGTCCGTCAGGAGCAGTTGCAGCACGTTCCAAGGAGCTATGGGAACGTGGATGAAGTGCTGTATTGCCGCATTCGGCAGAGCCCTGCGTATCAGGCTGTCCATGTCGAAGCCGAAGTCCTCGATGAGGAAGACGGGACGGCGGCCTTGAGCTTGAGCGTTGCCGGCAACGGCGAGGGCAGCTTGTGCCCCGTAGGCATTAACGACTCTATGCCCGTGGTTCCATGCATAGGCCAGCTCAGGCGTGGCAAACGGCATTATCTCTTCTGGCGCAGCACTGTGGAGGATGCGCCAGAGCGCTCGGCTGAAGACGGCCTTATACCAGAGATCTACCGCCCCACCAGGTGATGGGAAATGGCAGGTCCAGTAGGGGTAGTGGCTAAGACCATCGACATCTCCATGCGTTCTGCGAGTCGCTCCGTACACGTCGAGCTCGGTATCGAACGCATTGCGCTGAGGGGTCAGCCAGCAGAGATTTGCGATGACTTGCGCCCCCCGTCGCCAAGCTCCCGAGACGCCACCCGGCGTCTCCTCCACGTGCAGGGACCCGCGATCATCGCGTAGGGGTATCCCCTGCGCATCGGTCTGCGCCATGTATGGCCCGCGAGGAGATAGCAGGATCGGGAGCCAGGGCACGGCGTCGAAACGTTTTCGCAGCGCTGGGACGGGGGATGGGGTGAGAGTTTGGTTCGGCATGAGTTCCTCGACGGCGATGTCCAGGGATCAGAGTCTCTGATACACATTAATGTTGAATCCGACTTTATCGGACTCATCCTATTGTCTCAGAAAAGTGTACCACATTGAAGCGGTGAAGCGATGGATATGGTGGACGCACCAGGAAATGTACTCACTTTCCCTCCGTGCTCTGCTGCCAGAAGCGACGGCGGATCTCTTGCGGAGTAGAGCCTGTTTCCTGCCGGATGCGGCGAGAAAAATGGTAGCGAGACTGGAAACCACATTGATAGGCAATAGTACCTATGGGCAGTCCTGTTTGCTCGAGCATTTTGATCCCTTCTGCTATTCGTTGTTGCCAAAGATATGCGATGGGAGTCTGAGACAAATGCTTTTGAAAGAGGCGTATCAGATGAAAAGGACTCACCGCTGAGGCTTGCGCAATCTGCTGGAGCGTGATCGGCTCCTGAAGATGCGTCAGGATAAATTGTTGCGCTTGTACGAACACATCAGGTGGAGAGCTGATTGATGGTGTGAGAGCTTGTTCACCTTCTCCGATATAGCGCCAGAGCATGAGAAGCGCCAGGGCCTTCAGCATCTCCTGCGAGGTGGAAAAAGGCATTGTTTGGAGTATCAGCGCCTCACGCATGAACTGAGTCATCGGAGGAGACAAAGGTAAGGGCCAAACCAGTTGTTGAAGGCGGGCGAGCAGTGCGGGGAAAAAGGTAGGCAGGGCAATATGAACCCAACTATGGTGGGTTTCGCTTCTTGTGTCAAAGGCAAAATACTCCTCATGCTCGGGCAATAGGATGCACACCGACCTGGATGCTGCTTCTCGCATCGTGCCATCAACCCAGAGACGCATGTGTCCTGAGTAGAGCAGGACCAATTGAAGGGTTTTCTGATAGCGTGGTCCCAATGTTCCTCCTGGAGGGTAGATGACTTCACCAACACTCACCTCCTGGGGCCAGAAACTCTCGTAATGTTGCATACCGCACCTTTTCTGCGAACAAAGGTGGCTTTCCCCGCGTGAGGAAAGCTCTATCTCTTCGCTGGTAGTATACTTGATAGGCTGGGGGAACCGTCATCTTGTCAATGCGTGGCGACCGCCAGGGTCAATACATTTCAAAGAAGCGCAATGAGGAAAAACGGGTGGGAGTAGGGGCGAAATGATGAGGTTTCACAAAATACATCGGAGACCGAAATATCCACGCAGGGCCGATCATGAGGTTTCACAAAATACATCGGAGAGCGGAACACCCCTGAGGGCCGATCAATCGGCTATGTGCACGATAAATCGGCACCTACGGGTGTCCGGATTTATTTGTTTGGAAGGTGGGAGTGGTTTCGATTCCACTCATCTCGATGACTGGCTGCCCGTCCTTTTCAACCCACACCCCGCAAGGACCCCCTGGCTCTGTCACCTTGAGCGTTACAATGGTCCCATCCATACGAAAAATCGGCCGCAGAAATGCTGTCGCTTGCTCGGCATCGCCGGAAATGTAATGGCCGATCAATGCGCGGCGAAAGCGGTTGGGGGTCGTATTCGGAAGGCTGCCATGTACCAGTTTCCCATGAAAGAAGAGCACATCGCCCGGTTCCATCAGAACCGGATGAATCTCTTGTTGTGGTGGGAGTGGGACCGTCACATCGGTAAAACTCAAACGGGTATCGGCTTGCGTTGTACAGAGGACGGGCCAGTGGTGGCTTCCGGGAACCACTTGCAGACATCCGTTCGCTTCATCACACTGATCCAGTGCGAGCCAGGCTGCTATGCAAGTTCCTGGCTGAACCTTGAGAAAAAACTGATCTTGATGGAGTGCCTGGCCCCGTGCCAGGGATGGCTTAAAGTAGAGCATAGTTTGCACCGCATAAAGTTCCTGTCCTAACAACAAGGTAAGCAGGTGATTGAGACGTTCATCAAGGAGCCAGCGCAAGCTGACTTCGTCCCAATGGTGCATTTGAATCATGCGTGGATAGCGCTTGAGCGGGTCTTCACTTGTGGTATCAACGCCAACCAGATCCCCTCGATGAGGTCCTTGCGCCCGGAGTCGCATATAGTGTTCGCGCAGCAATGCTACCTCGTCAGGAGCGAATAGTTGGCGCGCAACGGCATATCCTTGCTCTTCATAGGTGCTTTTCAGATCCAGAGTAGAAAGCATAACGGCCCTTTCCTTTGTTCAAAAAGAGGAGATGCAGAGTTTTCTCTCCCCTGTGCTGGATAATGAGTTTTCACAAACTCATCCGGATAGCGGAACATCCACGCAGGGCCGATCAATCGGCGGTGTGCGCGATAAATCGGCACCTACAGTGGGTGGAGGACCCACATTGTGAATGTCCGGGTTATTGTTAAAAGTCTAAATCCGCACTCTACATTGACGCATAACGTGTTGAGATGTTAGAGAATGAGAACAGCTTTCGGCTGTTCTCAGAGCAAGTATAAGAGTAGATAGACGCTGTGGCGATAGCAGAAATTGTCCAATATGTGTCTATAATTGCGCTTTCCTTTGGTTTGCCGTCTCCGATCGGGCTGAAAAGAATAGACATGTGAAGAACGTTTTGTTGGAGAAGGAAGGACACGATGCAAATAGCACCGCCCGTTTTGAGTGAAGACGCAGCGCCTCACGTGACCTTTGCCGCTCAGACGCAGGCCGTTGAACGCGTTATTCAGACCATGCATACCCATCTGCATGAAGTGCTGACCCTCGAAGATCTGGCCTCGGTGGCCTGTCTGAGTCCCTCGCATTTCCATCGCGTCTTTCGTCGTCTGATTGGCATTCCCCCTGGCGAATTTCTTTCCGCGCTGCGCTTCCAGATGGCTCGGCGGTTGCTGTTGGCGACTTCGCTCAGCGTGACCGATATTTGCTTCGAGGTTGGTTATACCAGCATGGGCTCTTTCACCAGCCGTTTCACGCACCTGGTGGGCCTGTCTCCACGCCTCTTGCGCCAACGGGCTCATGAATTCGAGCCGCTTCCAATAGAGCCTGTCGAGCACTGTCCCACGACGTCCTCTGACCTTTCGCTGAAACACGCTCTGCTGGGCCAGATCAGCACTCCGGCGACCTTTCGGGGCACGATCTATGTGGGCCTGTTCAGCAGTCCCATTCCCCAGGGCGCGCCTGTGCGGTGTACCAGACTCAGTTCGCCTGGTTGGTATCTGTTGAAAGGCATTGCTGATGGCGTTTACTATCTGCGAGCTGCCGCGTTTCCCGTGGCCGCAGACCTCCACTCGTCCCTGCTGCCTGGCGAGAAGATGTTGGTGGGCCACAACGCGAGTGCGCTTGTCATCCGCCATGGGCAGGTGTCTGGCGATGCCGATCTCGTCCTGCACCCGCCGCGTCTGACCGACCCACCTCTGGTGATGGGATTGCCCTTGCTGTGAATGGAGGAGCGAATACTTAATCCACCCTCACAACCAGTTTTCCGAAGTTTTTGTTCTCTGCCATTACTGCGTGGGCTGCGCCGATTTCCTCCAGCGAATAGACGTGTTCGATAATGGGTTTTACTTTGCCGTTTGCCAGCAGGGGCAGTACGCTGGTGGCAAAGCGGCGCGTTGCTGCCATTTTCTCTTCGAGGGTGCGCGTTCGCAGGGTGACGCCGCGCATGGAGATGCGTTTGGACATGAGCATGCCGAGGTTGATGTTGGCTTGCGTCCCGCCCATGGTGGACAGGAAGACGATGCGTCCCCAGCTTGTCAAGGCTTCCAGATTCTGTTCCAGGTAGGGCGCGCCGATGAAATCCAGCACGACATGGACACCGGCTCCGCCTGTCAGTTGATTGACTTCGGAGGCGAAATTTTTGTTCGATATTCCTACGTCAAGGCCAAGGGATCTGGCCTTCTCAAGTTTGGCGGGTGTGCGCGATGTGCCATAGGTGGTGGCGCCTGTGTTGTGGGCGAGCTGGATAGCGGCTGTACAGACGCCGCTGCCGGCGGCGTGGACGAGCAGGCGCTCGCCCATTTGTAAACCGGCTTGCGTGAAGAGGGCGTCGTGCGCGGTGATAAAGACTTCGGGAACGGCGGCCGCCTGGACAAAGTCAAGGTTATCAGGGATTTCTACCAGCAGTCCCTCGTGGGAGAGGATGTATTCGGCCTGCGCTCCGCCGCCTGCCAGGCCCATGACTCTCTGTCCTGGCTTCCACATGCGTACCTGCGGCCCGATGGCATCGACTATCCCGGCAAATTCGAGTCCGGGGATTTGTGTTGGCGAACCCGGGGGTGCAGGATATGCTCCGGCGCGCTGCAGGAGGTCGGCGCGATTGATGCCGGATGCTCGCACGCGTACGCGCACGTAATCGCCCTGCGGTTCGGGCGTTTCGACGATCTGTATTTCTAGCACTTCGGGGCCGCCTGGCCTGGTGATGATGGCTGCTCGCATTTGTTGTGGCTCCTTTTGTTGCATTTGGTGTATGAAATAGAAGCCATAGAAATTGTCAAGTCCCTACAGCTGTAGGCAAACGAGCGTCAAGGGAGGTGTAGGGCCGATCAATCGGCTGTGGGCGCGGTGAACCGGCCCCTACTTTGCCCTCGGTACAACCACATTTAGCGGAAGGGCCGATCAATCGGCTGTGGGCACGGTGAACCGGCCCCTACGTTTGATTGCCTACAAACAATTCATACAGCCATTGGATTTCAAATAGTATATCACGTTACTGGTATATGATATAATCCGCACAAAATATAATTATAAGGCAAGGTTCAATTTGGACGAATCGTACGTGACAGTTTGAACAGTCAAACAGTGTCACCCTGAGCGAAGTGAAGGGGCTGTCGCAGGGGCAGCGAGATCCTTCGCGCAGCGAGGGATGACAAATCCCATGCAGGCTGTCATCCTTCGCTTCGCGCAGGATGACAGGGCTGGACCGTTCTGTTGGTGAGGAACTGTCAAGTTCATTTGAACCGTGCCTAAGCAGCAAAAGGACGTACAGCGATGTTCACCCTTAACGACATAGTGCAAGGCAATGATGGCATGCTTCATTTCCACAACGGAATTACCCCTGACCCTGATCTGGTGTTTCCATCGGCACATCACGATAGCCGCCAGATCGAGCGAGGAGGCCTTTTTATCGCTATAAGGGGCGAACATGTCGATGGGCATAGCTTCATTCCGCAGGTAGCACAGGCGGGAGCAGGGGGTGTACTCTGCGCGACGCCCTCAAAGGATGTGCCCACCGAATTCCTGCAGATTGTTGTGCCAAACGTTGTGAAGGCTCTGCATGCCACCGCCCGCGTGCGTACCCGGCGCCAGGAACATACTACACTCATTGGTATTACCGGCAGCAATGGCAAGACCAGTACAAAAGAGGCCGTCGCGTCCGTACTCGGCCGGCAGGCACCCACGCTCAAAACGTACGCGTCCTATAACAGTGAATTAGGCTATCCATTGACTCTTTTACGCCTGGAACCTCAACATCGCTATGCTGCTCTGGAGATGGGGGCCCAGTGGGTAGGCGAGCTACGATGGCTCTGCGAGACGATTGCTACGCCCAACTGGTCCATTATTACGAATGTGGGCGCCGCCCACCTGGGGTATTTTGGCTCACAGGAACGGGTTATTCTCGCTAAAGGTGAGTTAGTTGAGGTGCTATCAGAGGAGGGTATCGCTTTACTCAACTATGATGATAGCAATGTCCGAAATATGAGCGAGAGGACGCGGGCGCGCGTCTTTTATTATGGCCTGGGCGAGGGCGCGGACGTTCGCGGCAGCGACGTCGGGGGAGATCCGCTGCAAGGGCGCCAGTTTACGCTGAACTACCAGGGGAAACAGGTACGCATCCGGCTGCGGCTACCCGGTGAACACGGGGTGATGATCGCGCTTGCCGCCGCAGCCGCCGGGTGTGCTGCGAATATGTCCCTGGAAGAGATATGTGATGGTTTGGAGTTGCTGGTTCCGGCGAAGGGGCGCGGCGAGATCAAGCCGGGCCCGAATGGCAGTATGCTTATCGATGATACCTACAATGCCAACCGCCAATCGATTATCGCCATTACCAACGCGATGCACGAAGCTTCCATTGAACCTGGTGGGCAACGCTGGGCTGTGTTGGGAGACATTTTCGAGCTTGGGCGCTACGCACGGGCCGAGCATCGCGCAAGTGGACAGGCTTTAGTTGACGCTGTCGACTACCTTGTGGCGATTGGCGACGAGGCGCGTTACTATGTGGAGGGGGCTGTGCGCGCGGGTATGCCACCGGAGAATATCTATTATTTCGATGCTGATGTCGAAGACAGCGAGGACCTGGAGGCGGCCAAACGCGCAGCTGCTGGCCTCCTTAAACAGGATGTGAAAAGCGGTGATATGGTGCTCATCAAGGGGTCGCGAGGTATGCATATGGAGACAATGCTAGATATGTTGTAGGAAGGATTGAGATGGATGGCCAGGAAAAAGATGCGTATTGGGCTTATTTTTGGGGGGCGCTCCGGTGAACACGAGGTGTCGCTGGCGTCGGCGACCTCGGTGATGGCGAATCTGGATAAAGACAAATATGAAGTTGTGCCTATTGGTATCACCAAAGAAGGGGGATGGCTGCTGGGTACTGAACCGGCACGCTTAATGGCGGCTGAACAGGATGTGACGGATGAGGGCAGTACAGGGTCAACAACGGCAGTGACGCTGACCAGCGATCCGCGTTTACGCCGGCTCATCCCTCTACAGGAGGGCGAAGAGCTGCAGGACAACGGCGCTTTAGATGTCATTTTTCCGGTATTACATGGCACTTATGGCGAAGATGGTACGCTGCAAGGCATGCTGGAGATGGCCAATGTGCCCTACGTGGGCTGCGGGGTGCTTGGCGCCGCGCTGGGCATGGACAAAGAAAAGATGAAGATCGTCTTCCAGGCGGTCGGTCTCCCTATCGTCGACTACCTGGTCTACCGGCGCAACGAGTGGGAACGCTCGCCTGAAACGATTATGGATGAGATTGAGCAGGACCTGGGCTATCCTTGCTTCGTGAAACCTGTCAACCTGGGGTCGAGCGTTGGTATCAACAAGGCCCACGAGCGCGTTGAACTGGAACATGCCATCCATGTCGCGGCGGAGTATGACCGCAAGATTATCATTGAGCGAGGCATCAACTGCCGGGAGCTTGAATGTGCTGTACTGGGCAATGACGAGCCGATAGCCTCTGTTGCTGGCGAGGTGATCGCTAGCAATGAATTTTATGACTATAACGCCAAGTATATCGATAACAAATCCCAGGTGATTATCCCCGCCGATATCCCCCAGGCTACGGCGGAGGAGGTACGCCGCCAGGCGGTGAAGGCGTTTATGGCCCTTGACCTCAGTGGCCTGGCTCGCGTAGATTTCTTTCTGGAGAAAGAGACCGGGCGCGTCTATATCAACGAGGTCAATACGCTGCCAGGCTTTACTGAGATCAGTATGTATCCCAAGCTTTGGGAGGCGAGCGGCCTCCCTTATCCGCAATTGCTGGACCGGCTGATTGAGCTGGCTGTAGAACGACACCAGGATAAACAACGCAACAGGACCAGCCGTTAAGGGTGTTGAAAGAGTTGGAGGCGTGCGAGCGCTTAAGGAAGGCGGGAGGGCCGATAAATCGGCGGTGGGCGCGGTAAACCGGCCCCTACGGCTGATTCATACATTCAGGCGTTAATTGATATACAAGTGAAAGATGCGCGAGCGCATACACGCCAGATCCTTCGCTTCGCTCAGGATGACATGATCCATTGATATGCAAGTGAAGGATGCGCGAGCGCATCCACAGGGAGGAGTAAACAGTGTTGGGGAGGGTCAAGGGATGCCATTAGATGGGCTGGATATAGGCCGCTACCATCTGCTCCGCCTGATTGGCAGCGGTGGCATGGGGGAGGTCTACCTTGCCGAGGATACGCGTATCAAGCGGCAAGTTGCTATTAAGGTGATCCGCGGCGAAGCAATCTCCTCCGTGAACACTCATGCTACCCCGAACGCGGCCCGCCTCTTTGAACGCGAAGCGAAGGCCATTGCCAGGCTCAATCATTCACATATACTCCCACTCTTCGATTATGGTGAGGAGAGTGTCAACGGGATCTCGCTCACCTTTATGGTGATGCCGTATTGCCCGGCGGGCTCGCTGGATGGCTGGCTGCGGCAAAAGGGGGAGGCACGTGAAACGCGCGCTTTATCTTTGCAAGAGGCCGCGTACCTGCTCAACCAGGCCGCCGATGCACTCCAATATGCTCACGATCAGCAGCTCGTTCACCAGGATGTCAAACCCTCTAACTTCCTCATTCGCTCAACGCGAGAGGCGGGACTGCCCGACCTACTGCTGACAGATTTTGGCATCGCGAAACTGATTACGGCAAACTCCAGCAGCAGCCAGTCTGTACGTGGCACGCCGTCCTATATGGCGCCGGAACAATGGGAAGGGAACCCGGTGATCGAGTCCGACCAGTACGCGCTGGGCATCATGGCCTATCAACTTGTCACCGGGCGGCTGCCCTATCAAGGAGGGCCAGGGCAGACCATGTACCAGCACTTCACCAGCGAACCACAGCCTCCCAGCGCACACATGCCCTTTTTATCTATGGAGGTCGATGCTGTGATCTTACAGGCGCTGGCGAAAAAACCGGAGGATCGCTTCGACTCGATAACGGCTTTCGCGCAGGCCTTCCAGCAGGCTGCACAGGACAGCAACGAGACCATCAACCAGTTGCCATCACTGAAGACGAGTGTCCCTACCTTCACCAGTACCGAAGGTCGCCCTGGCTCTGGTGCTGGTGGCAGTGACCCGTATGCAACTGTCACCAGCAAGCCTCCTGAAGAACAGGACCTCCCACTATCCGTAAGCGATGTAAGTACGGTGATTACAGGGGGAAAAGATGGGAGCGGCGATAGGGTAACTCCCGCCCCTGAAGTCAATAGCCAGGCGATGAATGAGCAATTCCCCATGCTCAATAGAGGTGATTGGGATACAGGGAGGAAGGGGCGCCAGCCGAAGCGGCAGAGTGGGAGTGGGAGAGGATTATTGATGGTGGCGCTGGCGCTGCTGGCACTTATCCTGATTGCGTCTGGCGCCGGCGCTTACTATTTCCTGGCAGGATCGAGGTCAATTTTCATATTCGGCGGCCCGGATATTACCGCTACCACCAGGGCGCGAGGACAGAGTACTGCCATCGCGCTCACGACCGCGAATGCACGTCACTTCGCCAGCGCTACCGCGCAGGTGAAAGCTACCAGCACAGCGGAAGCCAATCCCTATGCACCTGGGGGCGGCAGACTGGTCATCAACGACCCTTTGAGCAACAATAGCAAGGGCTACAACTGGGAAGAGGGAGAGAGAGATGGGGGCTTTTGCACCTTTAGCGGGGGCAGCTATCACTCCAACATACCGCAAAGCGGAGTTTTCCACTCCTGTCTCGCACTGGCAACGAACTTTGCCGACTTTGCCTTCGAAGTGCAGGCAGCGGTCATCTCTGGGAGCTCCTGCGGCATCGTTTTTCGCGCGGATCGCGCGACAACCCACCTGTATTACTTCATTATCGACGAGAGTGGGAACTTCCACCTGAAAGTCTATTTCGATAAATCCGATACTTCCAGCGTGTTGGCCAGGGGCTCCAGCGCGGCGATAAAGACCAGTGGGAGCAACCTGATCGCGGTTGTCGCGCGCGGCAGCCAGATTGACTTGTATGTCAACAGGCAACTCATCAAGAGTTTGAGCGATACCACCTTTCGATCGGGGCAGATCGGGGTTGTTGCTCTTGCAGGGGAGATGGCATTCAGCAATGTGAGGGTGTGGAAGTTGTAGCATGGTACAATAGAAACAGATAGAGAATTGTTGACGTATCTCATCATCAGAAAATGCAATGATGCGTTTGGGATTAGTATAAACGCCGAATCGTAGGAGGAAAATACAATGGCACTGCCCAAGTACCCATTCATGAATGTAGATGACTACCTCACGCTTGATCGAAACAGCCAGGAAGCACGCTATGAGTACTACGATGGCGAATTGCAGATGCTCGCCGGTGGAAGCAACAACCATTCACTTGTGATAGCAAACTTGATCACCATCCTTAACAACTCACTGAACGATAGCCCCAGCCGTGTTTACAACACAGACGTACATCTGCGACTTTCTGAAACACGCTATGTCCATCCCGATGTCACAGTCAGTTGTGATCCACGCGACGAAGAAACAGACGAAATGATACAATATCCGCATCTCGTGATCGAAGTCCTATCCCCAAGTACCGAAGTCGTTGACAGAGGAAAAAAATTCGCTTATTACCGAGAATGTAGAACATTACAAGAATATGTTATGGTCGATGCCTACAAGATACAGATAGAGGTTTACCGACGAGAAGACGATGGTTGGATGCTCCACACATTCGGGCCGGAAAGCATTGTAAAATTAAAAAGCCTCAATATTCAGTTTCCCATTGATGCTGTTTATAGAAAAGTGAAGCTTGCAGGCTCGCGTAACAACAAGGGCAAGAAAAGCTAATATATCTTCCCGAGGTACTATAGTATGTCACGCACAACCATTCAATCTATTACTGTAGAACCTCTAACTATTCCACTGTTGGAGCCGTTCAGTATCGCTACTGGAAGCACCAGCGATGCACGCAATGTGCTCATCACTATCACCCTCGAGGACGGCAGCAGGGGTTATGGAGAATGCGCGCCCTTTACACCCAGCACCGGTGAAACACAGGGAACGGCGCTTTCTGCTGCACAGGGGTGCGCGGAGTTGATCAAGGGGAGAGACGCGGCACACTGGCGCAGCCTCTCCAGGTTGACACGCGGCGTCTATTTCAGCCAGGGGACGGCCATCGCCGGTATAGAGATGGCGCTGCTGGATGCTCTCACGCGCTCTTATGGCATCCCGCTCTATGTCTTCTTCGGAGGAGCCAGCACGTCCGTGGAGACGGACATGAGTATCCCGATGGTCACACCGGAGAGGGGCTACGACCTGGCAAAGGAGACGGTCGCGCGCGGCATCAGGAGTATCAAAATTAAGGTTGGCGGTGACCTGCGCGATGACGTGGCGCGTGTTGAGGCAGTTCGCGAAGGGGCTCCTAACGTTGGTTTGATACTCGACGCGAACCAGGGATACACGGCGAATGAGGCGCTGATCTGTTTGGAGGCGCTTGATAACCGCGATATTCGTCCCATGCTGATGGAACAGCCTGTGCACAAGGATGACCACGAGGGGTTACGCTATGTCACCCAGCACACGACGGTACCTATTGCAGCCGATGAAAGCGCCTACAGCGCGGCCACTGTGGCACATTTGATTGAGATGGGGGCGGTCAACGTCGTGAACATCAAGCTTATGAAATCGGGTTTTGTGGAGGCGTTAGATATCGCGGCCGTTTGCCGGGCGAGACATACGGAATTGATGGTCGGTGCGATGATGGAATCGCGGCTGGCTATCGCGGCGGCCGCCCATTTTGTGGCTGGCCTGGGCGGTTTCCGCTTCGTCGACCTGGATACGCCGATGCTGCTGGCTGAAGATCCATTTACTGGTGGGTATGAGCAGAGAGGCGGCATATACGATGTATCCGGTGTAAAAAGCGGGCTGGGAATAGAGCGAAAATAGCAAAACGCAGGAACCTGCCTTGATCCACTCTCCATCGCGCCGAAAGCGAAACTGATAACATTGGCCCACTTCCAGATCAACCGTCAACGTCCACCCCTCCTCAAAGACGAGTTATGCGGATCTTCAAGCTCTTTCCAGGGAAGTGTAATATTTTCCCAGGTTCATAGACTATAAGGCAGTACGGGAAAATTTCCCCGTACATCATTTGTTCACGCGTAATTTCTCGACGAAGAAAAGAGGTAACTTGGTCTTGCCCTTGACAAATCCTTTCCGCTTGCAACGAGATAGTTAGTTAACTTACTTACCAGAACAAGGAGGCTTATGAAATGGAGCATCGACTTTTCAGATTGCTACGCGCAAACATGCGTGTATTGATCGCAATGATCACTGTATTGATCGTGACAACGCTTGTTGCCGTCGTGCCCAGTCTTACGGGGCATGGAGTGAGGTCGGCATCGGCCGTAACCAAGGATCCGCCGGGTGGACTGGGACAGCTCAGCGGTCTGCTGCCCAGGGACCATCTGACCGAGGAGAGCGCCATCCAGGTCGATCTCAGCAACGAGACGGTGCGCTTACCGCTGTACAAAGGTGAGGCCTATGGCAAGACCGCCTGGTTCGTCATTCTGGATGCCTCGGATGTCGGGCTAGCGCATGACCTGGGAGTGAACTATGCGCCCAAGCTCGCCAATATCGGGATCAGCTGCTCCGCCTGCGTGCAGACGGTGACTCTCGACTCCCCAACGCCTGCACAGAATCCGTTCGGGCAAGCGCTGGTCCACTTCCAGGGCGCACCGGATTTCAGTCCCACCCGTATCGCGGTGCCAGGACCCAACGGCTTCCCGCTCGCCAAGTTCCAGCCTGGTGCCGTGGCTGGCCCGGGATACAGCCCGTTTATTCAGATTGCCGGATCGCCGATCGTCTACAACGCTCCGATCGTGGCCACCGGTGACGGTCCGTTCGACGTCGTCCACCACACCAACACGGGTGATCGGGTGCTGGGCATCCACATCGCACCCGCGACGTCGCCTTCCGGACAGTTTCTGGAGTCCTACGCCGACCTGTTGTTTGTCAAGGGCTTCGACGCCGGCCAACCGATTGTGTACCTCAGCACGGATGCTGGCCAGCCCCTGACCGCGGTGCTGGAGCGTTCGACCTACGTGCCCGCGCTGGACAAAGCAGCGTACAACGGCGGTGACGACTTTCTGGGGTCCGCCCGCGAGCGGCTCTTTGGCTTCATCAACGGACAGACTGGCGCCACCAATCCGCAGGCCCAGGGGTTTGTGCACCTGGTGCGCGACGGGCACGCCAGCGAGGACGCCTCAGCCGATAACACGGCTCTGATCAACGCCTTGCGCAATGGGGGCGACCTGCTCAATGTGTTCGGGGATTTCCCCACCCTGCGCGACCCCCGGCATGCCGACGCCTACAGCCCGTTGTGGGATGCGCAGCTCGGCCTGTGGACGCAGAAGGCGGTGAACGAGGGACTCAACACGCGGCAGATCGACGAGGTCGTCGTCTTCAACCTGGCGGCCACGCGGCCCGATCTCCTGACGGGCTTCGACCCAGCCACAGGGACGGCCGCTCCGTATGGCGCCGCAGGAGTCGACATTAACTGTGCGGTCATCGGGTTCACTGACCAGGCTCCGACCGCCAATCTTGCCACTCCCGTCCCGAACTCGCAGTTCCCGCCAAGGTAGCCAGGGAGCGGCTTCGGCCGATCCATTGTTGGCACTTCGTTGTGTCTCTTAATGTGTCTCTTAATAAAAGGAGGAGGAAGCCACCAGGCTCTCCTCCAAAATCCAGGAGGTTCTTTCGGCATGGGTAAAATGCATAATCCTCCTGATCAAAAGGAGGTATTATGCGAATATTCCAGGTTCTTGCCCTTGACATATTCCTTCTGCTTGAATATACTTATAACAGGGAAGTTAGTTAGATAACTGACTCGGAGACTGGAAATTCTCGATGAACAATATACTCAAGCGGGACCGCCTGATCGAGGCAGCCAAAATCATGTTCTACGAGCAGGGTGTGACTAGCACGACCCTGGCCGATATTGCCCAGCAGGCCCAGGTGCCCTTAGGCAATGTCTACTATCACTTCCGCACCAAGGAAGCTCTGGTGGAGGCCGTGATCCAGGCTCATCTCCAGGAGTTGCAGTCCTTGTTCGCGCGACTCGACCGCCATCCTGATCCGCGCCAGCGTCTGTTGGGGCTGCTTGCAGCCGAGCGTGCGAGTGAACACACGCTCGCTCGCTATGGCTGCCCGCACGGGAGTCTGTCCCAGGAACTCAACAAGGAGGACGGCCAGCCTGCCACCATTGCGGCTCTCCTGTTTCAGGCCTACCTGGACTGGGCAGAAACGCAGTTTCGCCTGCTCGGCAAGGACGAAGAGAAGGCGAAGGATTCAGCCATTGATCTGATCGCGTCGATGCAAGGAACGTTTTTATTGACCAATAGTTTTCGTTCGCCAGAGCTGTTGGAGCGCAAGCTGCAGCGCCTGGAAACGTGGCTCCGCTCTCTCTAACAGGAAACTCCATCGTCTTTTTTATTGCTGTTTTTTTAGTTAGTCAACTAACTTCATTCGAACGAAGAGGAATGCCTGTCGACGCCCCTCTCTCCAGATGCTCGCGTTCATCAGCGACCAGTCCTTCTGAAAGGCGGGCGAAGTCGACAAGCAAAGTTGGTGATTCCCCAGAAGTCCGCCAGGCCACGTGAGGCTGGGTGGCTGGACAAATGCGCGCCAGAGATCCTTCGCTGCACTCAGGATGACACAACCCCAGGCTGTCATCCCTTCGCTTCTCTCAGGGCAGGCTTTGTGCGCAGCGAAGGATCTCTGGCGGACTTCTGGGGAATCACCAGAAGCAAAGGAGTAGATATGCGCTTACACAACGGTGAACGTTTTCCGACGATCACTGCTCCCCGCGTGGGAGGCGGTGAGATGACCATTCCCCAGGACCTTGCGGGTCGGGGGGCTGTGCTGCTGTTCTATCGCGGCCATTGGTGCCCTTATTGTCGGCAGCAGTTGCTGGACTTTCAGCGCGCGCGGGAGCAATTGGATGAACTGGGAGCCCAGATCGTCGCGCTCTCGGTGGATTCGCTTGAGCAGGCCCAACAGACCGTCGAACGGCACCGGCTTAGCTTCCCGGTCCTCTATGGGCTTGATGCCCATCAGATGGTCAAGACCATTGGAGCCACCATCAACGAAGATCCGCTCTACCTGCAAGCGACAGATTTTGTGCTTCGGCCTGATGGGACGGTCGCTGTGGCCGTGTACTCGAGCAGCGCCATTGGCCGGCTGGTTGCCGCCGATACCGTCAACTTTCTGAAGTATCTACAGAAAGCGCAGTAGCGAGCCGGATCAAGCAGGGAGCAGGTGGAGAATAGCGTAGGGAAAGATTGATATTCTCGTGAATAACGCAGGATCACTCACCAGCATGGGCAATGTGTGGGAGACCGATCCAGACCAAAGGAGCATTACGTTTGGGTAAGCAATCACATATTCTCGAGATCGAGAACGTCTCCGCAGCAAGCCAGGATGCGTTGCATTTGATAGAGATGCTCCGTAATGGCAACGAGGATGCTTTTATTTTTTTGATTGATCGGTATCGTACTACCATGCTTCGCCTTGCCATGATCTATGTTCCTGAGCACGCAGTCGCTGAAGAAGTCGTTCAAGAAGCCTGGCTGGGAGTGCTTCAGGGGCTCAACCGTTTTGAGGGACGCTCTTCTCTGAAGACCTGGATCTTTCGCATTCTCACCAACTGTGCTAAAACACGTGCATTACGCGAGAGACACTCCGTTCCATTTTCCTCTTTGTCGGACCTGGAGGTCAACTTCGATGAACCCACTGTGGATCCTGATCGTTTCTTGCCATCAGATTCTCAATTGCCAGGGCAGTGGGCATCTCTGCCGGCTGACTGGGACGAAATTCCCGAGAAGCGGCTTCTTTCAAAGGAAACCTATGCATGCATCATGTCGGCCACTGATGCACTACCCTCCAGCCAGCGTACCGTCATCACACTGCATGATATTGAAGGGTGGGCATCAGAAGACATCTGTAACGTTCTCGGTATTACCGAGACGAATCAAAGAGTACTGCTTCACCGGGCACGGTCGAAAGTTCGGCGCGCACTTGAGCAGTACTTCGATGAAAACGCGGGAATGTGAAGGAGAGAAAAGCAATGCGAATCTTAGCTCACAAGCCCTGTTGCCTACGTTGTGCCGCGATAAAGGCAGCATACCAGTGACCGCTGTCTTTGATGATGCGGCGCTGTGTGGGGTAGTCGACGTAGACGATGCCGAAGCGCTTGCTGTAGCCTTGCGCCCACTCGAAGTTATCCAGCAGCGACCAGACGAAGTAGCCCTGCACTGGTACTCCTTGCGCTCGTGCGCGCCCGAGAGCCTGAAGATGTTCACGTATATAGTGGACACGCTGCGGGTCATTGATGTGATCTCTGCCATCCCACTGATCAGCAAAGGCTGCGCCATTCTCTGTCACCGCCATGGCACGAGGTGCGTAGTCACGGTGGACTCGTACCAACACATCGGTTAACGCCTGCGGATAGACCTCCCATCCCATCTCTGTGTATGATGAATCCGCTGCGACATGCTCAAAGCCCCAGGTCTGAGTGTCACCGCCTCCGTTTTCCTCCACGCGAGCACGAATGAGTGACCGCGAATAGTTGTTGACACCCAGGAGGTCGATGGGAGTCGCAATAATGTCCAGGTCACCGTCCTGTATTGGCGGAGAGGCTACTCCCGCATCGGCGAAAAGTCCTTCGGGATAGGTACCACGAAAGATCGGGTCGAGAAACCAGCGATTGCTCATCTTATCTGCCCGCTCTACTGCACGTAACGTTTCAGGATGATCATTCGCTGCATAGACGGGTGTCAGATTCAGTGTGATCCCCAACTGCGCTTGCAGATAGGTGTGTGCACGCAGGCGAGGGAGTGCCAGCCCATGTGCGAGCAAGAGGTGATGAGCTGCGATGTAGGCCGACTGCTGCTTACGGCTACCCGGAGCATGTTCGCCGGTCCCGTATCCAAGATAGGCAGAGCACCAGGGCTCATTGAGGGTGACCCACCGGTCGATGCGGTCTCCTAGCAGTCGCGCGACTACCTCTGCATAGTCCGCAAAAGCGAATGCAGTCTCTCGATTGAGCCAGCCACCTTTCTCGTGCAGCGCCAACGGGAGATCCCAATGATACAGGGTCACAAGGGGCGTAATACCTCGTGCCAGGAGTGTATCTACCAAACGATCATAAAAATCCAGACCGCGCCCGTTGACAGTTCCCTTTCCCTGGGGAAGAATGCGTGGCCACGCGATGGAGAAGCGATACGCATTCAGACCTAGTTCGGCCATCAGCGCCACATCCTCAGGCATACGGTGGTAATGGTCGGCTGCCACATCTCCGTTCTCTCCCTGATGTACCTTGCCCGGAATAGCTGCGAACTGATCCCAGATAGACAGGCCACGCCCATCCTCAGAGGCTGCGCCTTCAATCTGATAGGATGCAGTTGCCGCGCCCCAGAGAAAATCTGCGGGGAAGACTGATGATACGGGACTATCAACCATCATTGCGGGTTTCGCATCATCGATGATACTCATTCATCCTCCTTAGACGGACGCCCGTTTGCGTGTGTTGTTGCTGTCAGATCAGTTTTGTTTTCTGCTCCGTAGAGGTAACAGTTGACCCAGCGTCCCCCGCCCAGTTCCGTCCGTGGTGGAAACTGCTGGCGGCACACAGGCATAGCATATGGACAGCGGGGATGAAAGCGGCACCCGCCGGGTGGATTGATCAAACTTGGTGGCTCCCCGCTTCCACCTACAGTCACTATGGATTGTACCCGTGGCGACTCCTTGCGGTCGCCTTGCAGTACAGTGGACCCGAATCGATCGGGGTCAGGCGCTGCAGAGAGCAAGAGTTGGGTATAGGGATGCTTCGGGCGCTGGATTACCTCTTCAGTGGGACCTCCCTCAACCATCTGACCGGCATACATGACCAGCGTCTCCTCGGCGAAGTAGCGGGCGCTGGCGAGATCATGCGTAATGAAGAGCAATGCCATGTTCTCTTCTTCTTTGAGACGCAACAACAGATTCAGCATATCCAGTCGGATGGATACGTCCAGCATGGAGACAGGCTCGTCAGCGAGGAGAACAGAAGGCTTTGCTGCCAACGCGCGGGCAATTGCGACGCGCTGACGCTGGCCGCCACTGAGCTGGTGAGGAAACTTTTGCATGAATTGCTCGGCTGGGGTCAGGTTCACTCGTTCGAGCAGCGACATGATGAGCCGCGTCTCTTCAGCAGCACTATGGGCATAGCCATGAATGCGTAAAGGACGGCTGAGATGATAACGCACAGTATGCACGGAGTTCAGCGACGAGAACGGGTCCTGAAAGACTATTTGCACGTGGCGACGGTATGCGCGCAGGGTAACTTCTCCCCTGGCCTTGACCATTTCCTGCCCATAGCGGATGGTGCCTGACGTGGGCGTGTAGAGCCTTGCCAGCAAACGCGCGACCGTTGTCTTGCCGCTCCCGCTTTCCCCTACTAAGGCCGTAGCACGACCGGGGCGCAGAGCCAGCGAAGCGTCTTCGACAGCATGCACGGCCTGTGAAGGCCCAAAGAGCTTGAGCGAGTGCAAAGGAAACTCTTTGCGCAGATGCACTGCCTCCAGGACGGGTTCTTCATTCAGGATGGGTTCTTCATTAGTTGACATTGCGGTATTAGTTGACATATTCAGACTCCAGACTTTCGGGTGGCCCTTCAGGGTTCAGTTCTGCATCATAGAGGTGGCAAGCAACACAGGTTCCTTGCCCCTCTCCCGCTGGCGGTACCTCGGCCCCTTCTGATGCTACAGAAAGCAGGGAAGGCACGATTGTACGACAGGCTGCGAAGGCGAAAGCACATCGTGGATGAATCGCACAGCCTGGTGGTACTGACCGTAGATCAGGTGGTGAGCCTGCAATGCCGGTCAAACTGTGGCGTGGCCCATGCAGCGTTGGAAATGAATGCAACAGCCCGGAGGTATATGGGTGCCGTGGGTGGCGAAGCAGGTCGTTTCGGGTTCCCATCTCGACAATACGGCCTGCGTACATAATAGCGATCGTATCTGCGATTTCGAGCAGGAGTGAAAGATCGTGGGTGATAAAGATCACTGAGAAGCCAAAATCGTTGCGTAATCTCATCAGCTGCATGAGGATATCGCGCTGCACCACTACATCGAGTGCGGTGGTTGGCTCATCCATGATAATCATCTCTGGATTGAGTGCGAGCGCAATGGCGATCATCACTCGCTGGCGCATGCCACCACTCAGTTCATGCGGATAGCTATGCAGCCGGTCTGACGCAATACCGACCAGTTTCAACAATTCCACCGCTCGCGAATGTGCTCCTGTGGCGGTCATGAGCGGGTTGTGAGCACGTAGCACATCGGTGATCTGCGTTTTAATATCCAGGACCGGATTCAGTGCATTCATCGCGCTCTGGAAGACAATGGAAAGTTCACGCCAGCGAAAAGCTCGTAACTGTGCCGGGTTTAAGGCAAGGACATCCACTGCTCCATCATCTCTGGTGATTTCGCCCATCTCACGTACACCCGGGTAGTATAGCACCTGCCCCTGGGTTACGGCGGCGGGCGGCTGGAGCAAGCGAGCGAGAGCATAGGCGAGGGTTGATTTTCCACTCCCGCTCTCGCCGGCCAGTCCGAAGATCTGGCCCCGCTCAATAGTGAAGCTCACATCATCGACAGCGTGCACTGTACCTCTCGTGGAATTGTAGTCCACACTCATATGTTTGATTTCTAGCAGCGTGTTGGTGCGTACCTCTGTGATCATCATGCCTCCACCTTTTTCGCCTTCGCGGGCTTCTTTGCCCAGCGTTCCCTGCGCAAACGCGGGTTTGCCAACTCATCGATACCAAAGTTGATGAACGCCAATCCCGCTCCCAGCAGCGCCACACAGCAGCCAGGGGCCAGGAACCACCACCACGCTCCCAGCAGCAGCGCCTCATTGTTTTGTGCCCAGTAGAATATGGTGCCCCAACTGACGGTGGTAACGTCACCGAGACCCAGGAATTCCAGTCCTACCTCTGCCAGGATCGCGTAGATTACCGTGCCGACCAGGCCCGCTGCCACAATCGCAATCACGTTGGGGAGAATCTCAGCGAAGATGATGCGCAGCGAGGTCTCCCCACTGGCACGAGCCGCTTCCACAAACTCTCGTCGGCGCATCGAGAGAGTCTGGGCACGCAGCACGCGCGCGCCCCACGCCCAACCTGTGATAGTAACAATGATGGCAACAGGAAGCGGCCCACGGAAGGGGAAGTAGGCCGCCAGGATAATGGCAAGAGGCAATGCAGGAATGACGAGAAAGACGTTGATTAAGAGCGAGAGCATATCATCGATCAAGCCGCCAAAGTAGCCGGCAGTGAGGCCAATGATGACCGAGACGATCGTCGCCAGGAACCCTGTGCCAAGCCCGACCGCCAGCGATACGCGCGTGCCGATCACCACCTGGGCAAAGACGTCTTGCCCTGTCTGGGTGGTACCCAGCCAGTGCGCGGTCGAAGGAGGTTGAAGCACATCGGAGCTAAAGGCGGTCGGGCTCTGGCGGATGATGACAGGTCCCAGGATAGCCACCAGGACGAAGAAACCAACGATGCCCAGGCCAAAGGCGACCTTGGGGTTGGCAGCAAGCCAACTGCCTAGGCCACGCCAGCGGCTCTCCCGCCGCGGTACCTGTTGGGCGTTGTCGTTTATAGGGGCGCTACTTGTAGCTACGATTTCTCTTGAGAGCATCAGTTGCGGCGTCACCTGGGTGGCTCCCGATTCTGCTCTCCGTTCATCGAGTTGCATATGCTAGCTCCTTTCCTGTCGCACGCGAGGGTCCAGTGCAACGTACATCAAGTCGGCCAGGAAGTTGGCTCCCAGCACTGCTACGGCAATGATGAGAAAGATGCCTTGCAGCAGGGCGTAGTCAGAGTTCTGGACTGCTTGTAGCAAGGCAAAACCAATGCCTGGATAGGAGAAGACGATTTCGGTGAGCAAAGCCCCTCCAACGACGAAGCCCAGGGAGAGAGCAAAGCCGGTAATATTGGGGAGAATGGCGTTGCGTGCCGCGTAGGTTAGCATCACCCGTTGCTCAGAAAGCCCCTTGGCCCTGGCCATGAGCACATAGTCTTCACCGAGGGTGGTCATCATCGCGTTACGCATGCCAAGCAGCCAGCCAGCGATAGAGCTGATGACGATGGTAAAGGCCGGCAAAAGTGCATGCTGGACAGCACTCAACAGGAAATCAGGAGTCCAGCCTGGCTCGATCGACAAGGCGTATCCGCCGCTGAGTGGGAACCAGTTGAGGACAAAGCCAAGGACATAGAGTATGATGAGTGCGAGCCAAAAGTATGGGATGGCGGAGAGGAAGGTAAGCGCTGGTGGCAGCAAGGCGTCCAGCCGCGAACCGCGTCTCCAGGCAACAATGATCCCCAACAACGTACCACTCACAAAACTGATAACGACGGCCGTTCCCATGAGCGTAAGCGTCCAGGGTAAGTCTTGCCTGATCACTGTCGCCACAGGGGTAGGAAAGTAGGTGATCGAGATACCCAGGTTACCGTGAGCAAGGTTACCAAGGTACTCGAGGTACTGGTTCCACAAGCTTGCATGGCTAATGCCGAAGGCAATCTCCATCGCGTGCTCTGCGCGTGGGTCGATACGTCCCTGAAGTCGAGCTATGAGCACCTGGGCAGGGTTGCCAGGGACAAGCCGTGGTATGAGAAAATTGAGGGTGATCGAGGCCCATAGCGCAACCAGGTAAAAGCCACTACGGCGTAGCAGATGTTGCATGCAATGCTCCTTCTCTTTCGTATACACGGTTTCCAGTATGGGTGACCTTGTGCGAAGGTCACCCATACGTCCTTCTACAAGCGCACGTTATACCTGATGCAGGTTCAGCACGACAATCTCCTCGTCTGGTGCTGCGTAAGGCGCAGGCACCGCATACGGATGCTGCTGATCAGGCCAGCCAACGAAGCGAGCTGTACTGTATTCGTACCAGGTTGCACCGTAGATGAGGGGGATAGTGGGCAACTGCTCAACCATGATCTTCTGGATGCCAGCAAGCGCCTGTTGCTGTTCCGCCGAACCAAGTGAGCTTGCATACTGCTGAAGGAACCTATCTGTCGCCGGGTCGCTCCAGCGCTCCCAGTTCGATGTAGCCTGCTGACCGATGGGCGCTGTATTAGTGGTGCCAAGCATCGAGTTATACAGGTAGTAGGGTGTGGGGCCTGTAGTCGTCCAGGAAATGGCCGTATCAAAAGAGCCCATCTGCAAGGCGCTGTAATAAGAGTTGTAGGAAATGGCGTTCACCTTCACGTCCATACCAGCCGCCTGCAAATTGCTCGCCATGATCTGGCAGTCAGTCACCCAGTCGGTCCAGCCTGACACAACATTGAGGTTGAAGGCCAGCCGCTTGCCATTTCTATCGACGTAAATGCCATCGCTGCCTTTCTTAAAGCCGGCGCGCTCCAGTAATGAGGCGGCCCTGGCGGTATCCATTGTGAAGGAGGCATTGGCATAGTCGGGCGACAAGGTGCCCTGGTTCGCAGGCAAGACTAATGCCGTAGGGTGAGAAGGCGGTTCGTATCCGTTCTCGCCAATACGGTAGAGCTTATTGCGATCAATGGCCAAACTGATGGCTTGACGTACCGCAAGCACGTTAAAGGGATACTTCGCAGTGTTCGGGTAGAGTGTGACGACGTTGTTTGGCGGGAACCAGTAGTGATTATGCGCCGGGTCACGGTTCGCAAACGTTTTATTGACGTCCGGGGTAAACAGACCGGTCCAGTCTACCGAACCTTGTGAGAGCAGCAGGTCAGCGCTTGTATTTGAGTTGAAGGAAGGGTAACGTATTTCGTTGATGTAGGGCTTACCAGGCTGCCAGAAATGAGGATTGCGGTCAAAAACGTAAAGCTGTGGCGTGAAAGACTTGAGCACGTAAGGTCCTGTGCCTACAGGGTCAGGGTTCGTGTAGGTGACCGGGTTGCTCACGCTGGACCACAGATGCTGGGGAAGGATGTACGTCTGGCCGCCCAGGTACCACAGAATCGGCACCGAGGGCTGCTTCAGCTTCACGATGACGGTGTGATTATCGGGGGCCGACACACTCGTAATCACATTCCAGAGGCCACTGTAATCAACGGCAGGGTGATCGTGAATCATCTTCAGTGTGAAGACAACATCGGCGCTCGTGAAGGGCTTGCCATCCGACCACTGAACGCCTGGACGCAGGTTGAAGGTGATGCTGGTGGCATCGCTTGAGAACTGGTAGCTCGATGCGAGCCAGGGTTTCACGCTCCCATCTTCGCGGTTGAAGAAAAGGAGGGTCTCATAGACCAAGCCTTGCGCGCCATTCAAGACCGATCCAGTGGCAAATACGTTAAAGTTGCGGGTGTAGTCTCCAGTCGGGCCAGGTACCATTGTGAGTGTCCCTCCATACCTGGAGGTACTCGGGTTCGAGGGGCCACCACATGCAGCCAGAAGCGTGACCAGGACAAGTAGTAGTGAGATCAGGGCAAAAACTTTGCCACGAACGTAGAGACTTCCATAAGAGGACGTTGAGTGTGGTATCATAGGAAACCTCCTAGCATTGAATTAAACGAATCATCGGGTGCTCGACCAGAGCAGCCATCAGCCAAAACGTTGCGGATACGAAACGACAAGTTCCTACCTTCTTCATACTCATAACGACAACAGAACAATAGTACAGCCTCATCTCAGGACCTCTACCCTTTAGAGGTCGAATTCCCTCTCCCTTAGTGGCGCATTCGCTAAGTTCGTGGATGAGACCCAGGCCAATAATGAGTTTTAATAAAATAAATCGGAGAGCGGAACATCCACACAGGGCCGATAAATCGGCGGTGTGCGCGATCAATCGGCACCTACAGTGTGTCCGGATGAATTTATGAAAGTTCATAATCGGCGATGTGCACGATCAATCGGCACCTACGGTTTCCCCAGGATTTAGCGAATGCACCACTTAGTCAGAATGCCCATAGGAGACACCTGCAATTACTTACTCCGGCGCTGGGACGGAGAGAGCCTGGGGAGTACTACAAGATGCACGCACTACAAGATCCGCCGCCAATTGAAGGCGAATTGGCTCGCTCTGCTTGACTGGCGGGAGAAAAGCATAGGTTTGAAGCGAACCTGGATATCGCCCATTACCTGGTGGGCGAGGCGACTCCAGCAGAGACAAGAGCAATGCAATGGCACACTGCCCCATTTCATAGAATGGCTGCCGTACGCTTGTGAGGGCTGGTCGTGTGTGAGCAGACAGAGGGATATCATCGAAACCAATGAGTGACAGATCCTCTGGTACCCGTAAACCATACTCCTCGGCAGCTTCCAGCGCGCCATAGGCCATTTGATCACTGGCAGCGAATATGGCGGTGGGCCGATCTTCCAGAGCGAGGAGTTTGCCAGCGCAGGCACGCCCACCCGAAGGCATAAAATCTCCTTCTATCACGAGCGTTGGATCAGGGGTTATACCGGCCTCGCTCAATGCCTCACAATAGCCCTGATAGCGTTCATGGGAGACAAGATATTTCAGTGGTCCTTGAATGTGCGCAATACGCCGGTGACCCAGTTGAAGCAGATACCGCGTGGCAGCGTAGCCGCCCCTTCGATTGTCGGCACTCACCCAGGGAATACTCGTCGGCTTCACCTGGTCGTCGATCATCACAATAGGAAAACCTTGCTCATGCAACCTGGTGAGATACCGGGCTGATTGGCCAGGAAATACTGCGAGCAAACTAGCAGCCAGCTGGGTAGCCAGGATACGGTTGATCACATCGCCCTGATCCTTTTCGTTGCGATCTTGCTCGTGTGTGATGCTATAGAGTAGCAGCTCATAAGGGGTTGGTATTACCATCTCAGAAACGCCGCGCATGATCTCTGGGATCAAAGGCCACGTCAATGAGGGGATCAGGACGCCAATGAGCCGGCTGCGCCCTCCAGCCAACCTGGAAGCGGTGATGCTGGGCAGAAATGCCTGCTCTTCCATGATACGCAGGATGCGCTCACGTGTGTCAGGGTCCACGTCTGGCTTCTGGTTCAATACCCGCGAGACGGTAGCTTTGGAAACACCAGCGAATCGAGCGATGTCACGTATCGTGATTTTCTCTGCCATAGCTATCTTTCCTGGTTTGTTATCTCAGCCACAATGCGTGTTACTATACAAGTGAGTTCGTAATCGATCTCGGTACCGGTTACGGACAGGACGTAATAAGTGTTCATAGCATACCAGGTTTTCATCCTGTTATGCCTGGAAAACGCCTTCCAGGCATAAGATAAGCGTCGCACGGTTGTGAGGATAATGCTTTTTGACTTTTCATCTGGATAGCGGTAAATGCACGGAGGGCCGATAAATCGGCGGTGAGCGCGATAAATCGGCTCCTACGGATGTCCGGAGGATGTTGTTAAAAGCCATTTCACCAGTGTTGGCTTACGGAAACTCAATGGGAGTGAGATAATTCTGCTTCGCAGTATTCACTGTTGTCCAGTCGTCATTCAAGATGCCGCCAGTGTCACCCGAGTTAGGGTTCCAACACCAGAAGGTCCAATTGATCCCCGAAGCGCCAGTCCCGAGATAACTGACCAGTGCGCTGAGCCACTGCTGATCCGAGGTGCTCTGTAGTTTGGTACCAAACTCGCCGATCCATACGGGAGCGATACCTTTTTTGTAGATATAGCCCCAGTAGGAGTCCCACACCCCTGGCAGGTTGTGAGGATAGTTCGGCGCGTTAAACCAGGAACGGGGATAGACGGTTGAAGGATAATCATGCACGGAGTAGACCAGGCGATTGGGCACGTTCAGTTGCACCGGGTAGCTACTGACTCCTTGCAGATTCCCTCCCCACCAGTAGCACTCTGGCTCACTCGTTGAGCCACCAGGACCATAGCAATCGACGCCCTCGACGAAGATCAACCAGTTCGGATTGACCGACAAGATCGCGTTACCTGCACGTTCAGCGGCCAGGCGCCAATCAACGGACGTGTCTCCACACCCCCAACAGGCCGGGACATGCGGTTCATTGTCCAGGTCAGCGCCGATGACCATGGGATTATCTTTATAGTGGGTGGCGAGCATCTTCCAATCGGAGATCCAACGCGACTCGGGATAGGCAGAGGTATACCAGAGCGCCGCTTGTGCGCCAGAGTCAGGGCGGTGATGGTCGAGGATGATGCGTAGACCTATGTGGCTCGCGTAGGCAATGATCTTGTCCATGATCTGGAGTCCGTTCAGCCCCTGGAGATCAGGATTTTTCGAGAAGTCTATCCCGTTGGGCGTACTGCCAGCGTCGAAGAGTTGGTTCGAATAGGGTAAGCGCAGCGTGTTGTAGCCCAGCCTTGCAATTTGGTCCAGCATATCTTTGTAGTTCCGGGACCAGAGACCATGAACGACATAGCTGGCTGTTTCAAAGCCGAACCAGTTAATGCCAGCGATGCGTACTGGCTGGTTATTCGCATCCAGAATTTGCGTACCACTGGTATGCCAATACCCTTGAGCAGCAGCTTTCGCTTTATTTTGTGGATGAAATGGACTACTTAAAAGCGTAGCGACCAGGAGTGTCGCAACAATCAGGATCGTTATCCATACTCCTGCCAGGCGCACATAGGGCTGTTCCCACGCCCGGGTTGCTTGTACCTTGGCCTTTAACATGTCTTCTCCTTTCCACGCGAGCCGATCATTTCCCCATCTCCGAAGCTGTGGGGGGTAGGCGGTAGCAGGGGGGATGCTGCCGCCAGCAAGCGTGTTCAAGAGATCTAAACTTTGCGCTGGCGATATGTGGTGGATAATAGACACAAAGTACTAGAGGTGGTACAAGCTGCACTGCCTCGGGGAGCAGTGATAAAACAGTGCAGGTGTGGCAGGATGAGGGTTAACCTGGCTGTGGAGGGGTCCCTCTTCGTCTAGCGTAACGTACAGAGTGTCTACGGGCCGTTCGACCAGGATTTTACCTGGCCGGGCGACCCGTTTTTTGCGCTTCGGAGGGATCTATCCTCATGGCCTTGAGATGTTCGCCTTGAGACCATCAGGCGTTTTCCAGTCATTGCAGGTATAAAACCGTGTATAATCCGAGCGAATTACCGTGCCAAGCGGGACGAGCCTTTGTAGTTTTGTAGAATCAAAGCGG